>Ga0114908_1001790_pt1 | contig 10669 bp, 7 predicted proteins | sample MalvireepMed_s17_FD_87292 | JGI IMG/M metagenome (GOLD analysis project Ga0114908, IMG submission 87292) | Marine viral communities from the Global Malaspina Expedition - Malaspina viral metaG DeepMed_s17 | ecosystem: Environmental > Aquatic > Marine > Oceanic | place: Mediterranean Sea... | reverse complement strand
GCTTGGAAGAGGTCATGCGATGTCCCGCCTCTAAGCACGTTTTCAAAAACAAGATTAGTAATTATTGGAAATTGTTTTTCAAATGTTTCTTTTTGAGCTGCCCAATCTGCAGAAAAATGCAAACTTGGCTGGGTGGCCATTAAATTTTCAGTAAGCGCATCCACCAAATCTGTGCTACTAAGCGCTATGGGCTCTGGCTGGTCAACATTGACAAGAGAATCATCTGGCCATTGATATATGGTTCTATTGACCATTTTGTCAATAGCTACAATTTTTATTTGTTTTGGATCGGCTATCTGGCCCTTCCATGTGGATTGCTTATCAGAATAATTAATCATCATGATTATCAAGATTTGAGATACTGGTACACTATATTCATATACGACAAAGTCATCGCCTGTATGGACGATATTGATTGGTGATGTCTCACTTTCCAGCACTTTTATAAGTTCTCTAGCAACTAGTGCTACTTCGCCCTTTGACTTATCATGTAGGGCTTCGGCGGCTATAGCAAAATTTCTAAGGGCTTTTTCTCGATCCTCGGTATACGAACCTAAAGGAATTGAGACTATCCCTAGATTAAGTGATATTGTTTTACCAATTTTGCTGGGCGCTGAAGCCCTAAACGCGTTAGCTAGTTCTCTCTGGCTAACTCCAACATCTAATATAATCGGTTTATAGGCATCTAGACAATTATTGAACGATCTGTTAACCATACTATACATGTCATTGTTGGCGCGCTCAAGCATAATTAACTCGGAAGGATCAGATTGTCTAGGCATTAGTGGCTGCATCCCGACTTGTGAAGGTTTACATGGTCCGCAAAAAATAGGTGGCATCATATCTTCTATCTTACTTGGGTCAAGAAGGGGCAGCATAGCAAGAAGATCATTAGTTAAAGCTTCCTCATCTTCGTTTGCGAGGCGTTCGAGGGCTTCGGCGTCTACCGCTAAGATAGCCGGCGAATCGGGATCACAAAGCTCAGCTGCTATATCCCCTACTTTGTCGAACTCTCTCTGCATATCTTCGAATATAGTATGATCGACTAAATTGCCGATGTTCAATAAAAAAACTTGTATAGAACCAATAGAAGGTTGTGTAGTTTTCGGTGCCGGGCAGAGAGGTGGGGCGGTTCCATCGGCCGAGGTGGCAGCATCCGTTGGTGTGCCGCCGCCATCGGTCGTGGCGCCAAACTGAGTTATATTGTGGGCAGCAAACGTTTGTTGAACCTTCGCGAAACCGTCATTAAAAGAGTCATCATCACATGGAGTTGTAAAAAGGCGCTTGAACTCACTTGGGGTGAACTGCTCTCCTAACTTCTCTAATGCCTCCATTATATCTGTTATTTCGCCAGCCAGGCCGGACATTTTTTTGATCTTTTCGATATTCTCCTTTAATTGTTGAAAACTCTTGTCTTCATAAAGAGGGCTGCTCATTACCATATCTGATATGCTTTTTTTAGAAAAGGGGTTATTTTTGATATTACAAGCATCCTTCAAAAGCCCCCCGATGTATTCGGTCTTAACATGATTTAACACGACAAGGATCGCTCCGAGAATTATTTGAAGATACATCGTTGCTAGAGTCTTAAAGAAAGCTTGGCCAAAATTGCCACTTTTATCCCATATGAACATCTTCAGCGCTGTAAATGTATTTTTAATAGGATAAGTCGTTGTTGTCTCAATCTGTTGGGCTTTGTTTTGCCCGAATATATCCACAATATCTGCCGCGTCGTCTGCGAGGTCCTCTGCAAAATCAAACATTTGTTGAATCGGCTCGTAAATACTAAATATGCAGTCGCAAACTTTGTCATCGCCTTGTTGTTCAAGCCAAAGAAGCATTTCTTCAGAAAAATCATCAGCGGGTCGGCCTAACATTTTTTGAAAAGCAGGATCAGCGCAGTAAAGACCATTTACCTTAGCCATTTCAGATTCTGATTGTATTGCCTGCGATGCCGGCATGTCGCCAAATTTATCAGGATATCTTGCCCGGGCCTTCTCATACACAAGTTCTTGGCGCGATCCAATGGTGGTGCGTAATTTATTCGCTGCCGCGATGGCGCCGGCAGACTGTAGGCATGGAATTAATTTAGTTTCAATATCTACGCGAGGCATGCCTTTAAGAATCATTCTGCATATTTTTTTCATCATGGCGTTGTCGCCCGTGCATTTAATAAGCGCAGTAACACCGATTTTGATTAGCGCCGTGACTGGTATTCGATTAAGCAAACCATTATATAATGTTTTTATAGAAAATACTGATGATTTAATGGCCCCCATCATGGTATCATCGCCGCCAAATGATGTTTGGCTACTCGCGAGCCCTTTAAGCATGCTTCTTGCTTCCGGGGATAGTAGGATTGTTGGATCTCGCGTGTAAGCACCTTTTTTTAGAAGACTCGTGACCGAGTTTGATAGATTCGAGAACGCGGCGATTTGGTCCAAGAATAGTTCTTCGCTAGTGCTCGATGTGTCGAATACAACTTCAGGCACAGGAAATATATAAGATTTTATAAATCGGACCCAAGATTCTTGAGCAGCAAAAAGAAATTCACTTTTGGCGCCGCTTAAATATGGAGAATATTTTCGTATAATGTCTGGTAGATAATATAACAAAGCATTAACAGTCGAAGAATCAAAGGGTGGTATGGTTTTCATGTTTTCTACACCCTTCTTCAGCATATAAGCACTCATGTTTTCTTCATCACACAAACAATCTGGTACATCACTATAAGCAACATATTGTATTTTATATTCTTCATCGAATGCAATTTGAATGGCTCCAGGAGATTGGGCACTTATCTCTGGTTTTTCATTAAGCCTTAACAGCCCGTCTAAAAGTCCAGAAATTTTTGATATTTTACCAGCCGTACATGATGCGTCGAAATCTACTTGAACTTCTGTTGCTTCATGCATGCGCGCGCCGAATTTATATAAAATGCTTTGTAAATCATTTAAATCTTTTTCTAATGTTTCTACAAATAACATCACAGTGTGTTTTATATTACTTACATCTGCGCACGGATTAACTTTTAGAGGGAGAGAATCTACCCAGCTTCTGTCAAACATTATCTTTAAAAATAAATTTTGAAATTCTTCAGGACGGTGTTCAATATACCATGCCTTCGCCATTTCACCAGTTTTGATACCTTTTTCCCATATAACAGCGTCAATGGGCAAAAAAGCAACTTTTTTTGCATCGGTTCTATTTTGAATAGAAAGGGCCTTTGCTAAATCAGCAGCTAATTTTTCGAGAGCCCAAGATTTTGCCGACTCTATAAAAGCCGTATCCTCTAAAACACCATCGGAGCCATAAAGTTGTATTTTACCATCTTTGAGAAATTTTTGTAAAGCTGGATTGCTTGTCATTCTTTCGTACATAACTGGAACTATGTAATAATTTCCATTTTTTGATAGGTGAGTCTTTGTTTCGTGATACCAGCGCGGTGGTGGAATGCTCGGATCATCTGTGTATACGGCGCCCCACCACGGGCCTAGGCCGTATTCTTTATATAATCTAATCAAATAATCTTGGGCACTCTCGTTGGCTTCCTGCGCATATGGCGGGCTAGGCGTTAGCCAGTCTTCCAACGAGGGATTAAAGCTCTCGGGCACATAATCATCATCTTGCGGGAGACCATATGCTGGAATTCGCTCTACAAACCCCTTTTCAGGAGAATCCTTTAATTTTTCGTATAATTTTATTAATTCTTTTTCTAATTCAGTATATGCCATATTGATCTCTTATGGTGTTAAGTAACATTAACTCCCCTGCTATTAATATATGATGATCCAACGGGTCTTAAAAATGCGAATTTTGTTTCTGCAAATATGCCCTTCTCAAATTTTAAATCAGTTTTAATCTTAAATGCCTCTGCCGTGATCTTGGCGCCGGCGATCCAACACTCGTCGCTTGTGCCGCATTTGCCGCCCATGAGAGAGTTTGCATTTCCATTTGCACACACTCCAATTGCTTTTGCCACATAATCGTCATGCACATGCACCATTACTTTGCTATTAAATTCTTGCTGTGCTTTTAAAAAAACGTCTATTGTTCCAATTATTTTGTCAATTTTCTCAATCATGTCCTCGAAACAAGCCACTAGATGGTCGCCGCGCGGAACAGGCTGTAATATATTAAATCCAGATGATAGCTTTCGGGGAAAACCATCGACTGTCATTGTTGATATGTTACCGGGAATAAGATCAATAGTAGGGACGCCGAATATTTCGCGACCTTTCGAATTCCAAGTATCGGTGCCAGTTATAATTTTAATACCTTCTCTGCCGATTATTCTAACATGATCGGACTTTACGACTACAGCCGCTTTGCTTTCTATGTTTCCAATTGATCCCTCAGTACACATAAACTGTTTATCAACGTCACAATTTTCAGAAATATATACTCGCGAGGCATCACGAAACGCATCAGGATTTACTGGCACTTCGGGCACTCTTCCTTTGTTTGTATCAACTGAATCAAGGCCGGCGACAAGATCAATGTGGGAGCTTGCAAAAGCGCCCATGGCGCCTTTACCGTCTCCGTGCGATAGCGTTGGGTGTTGGTTGATTCTGTCGGCTCCTAAAGAAATGTGAGATGCGTATGGGCCCTTGATAAGTGTTTCATATTCAGTTTGTTTATACTCTGGAATTTTCTGAACATTTAACGTGTGGTCTATGCCAATGGTACTTTCTTTCTCGGTCTCGCTGGCGTTTGTGCCGTCCTGGAGCTTAAGCTTTTCATCTCTTGCCTTTATAATGTTGCCGCCCATTGATTACCTCCTTATATAGCTGCTGCGCCCTGATAATTACATCCTAACTTTTTAAGGCGTTGTAATGCCCACTTGGGATAGTCCTTGGTTTCGTGAGACGCCCATTTACGTATTATTCTTACTTGCAAGCGATCCTCGTAACCGCGTTTGTGTTGTAAAAGCTGCATCAAACTCTTTGCAAAGTTAGGTTTTCCAAAAAGATGTTTCTTAAAAAATAATTTATATGCAGAATCGGTTTTGAAAACGCCGGGGCCGTCGTTAGCAATAAACATCGCCCTGTCTTCAATAGCTCGAAAAAATTTCTGATCTAAAAATATTACTTTTGCATCATATATTTTCGACAATATCATAAATACTAACATGGCGTCTACATCTAAATCTGGCGATTTAATTCGTTTTCGTTCAGGTATTGAGACTCCTATTTGAGGTAGGTTTAAACCAACGTCAATGCCCTCTCTGTGTGATTTATGTCCTTGCACTTTGTCAATTCCATTTGCTTTTTCAGGAGATAAATCTTTAATAACAAGTCTGGTCTCGTTTTTTGTGTCCAACCAAAGAGGATCATCAATGCCTTTCAAATATTCTCCCATCTTTTTTGTGCCCCATGAAAAACTTGTTCTTACCGGGTTTATTATAATGCTTTTAAATTGAGACGTCTCATATTTTATTAATCCTAACGGATTTTTATTACAATCTTGTATCGCCATGGCAAAAAAAGGTGCGATAGTGCCCGGTGTACTGGGTGTGATCGTGGGGCCGACGTGGGTTTGTAAGCAGTTGGTTTTGCATGCGGCTGTGTGGCCAACTTGTTCCGTCGAGGGAATATGATTTTTTAATACACCTTTAGCAATTTTTAAATCATACTCGGGCATTCTTTCTCCGTTTGAATATGCTTGTCCATATTTATTAAAAATCAGATCAAGATAAGTTGTTGGACCGTCGCTATTCAGAAGTGGCGGAAGAGATATTGTATTATTCGGTAGCTTGTTCTTTGCGGAAAAATATGTATATGGGAATGAATTATAGGGCGTATCCACCGCGGTGGCCCAAACACCTTCCCTGTCTTGTAATACTTCTATTCGCTCTTTTACTGATATGTGTTGGTCTCCGAATGTTTTCGGACCAGCGATAACTTGAACTTCAAAATTTCCCCCAAGTGTAATTTTTGATTTCCATTTCGCTGTATTCAATGTGCTTAATATTGGCCCCTCCATTCCCCAATTTGCATCAAGAAGGTCTATTCTTGTGAGACCGCCGCCGGCGGCCGTTTTCTTCGGTCCAACATGCTCGTCATCTAAAGTTTTTATAATATTTTTGAGTATTCGACTTCCTCCGCCAAATGCTTTGATCGAGAAAAATTGCGGCTTTGGATCGCCCATGGCGTCCATAAGAGTTTTAAACCATCCAGTAGATTCTCCAATCTGGGTCTCCCAAAAATGTTTCACAATTTTTTGCTGAACTTCTTTGTGGAAATCATTAAATGCGCCGTCTTCCCACAAATTCGATAGAGCGCTAAAGGGATATGGATCTATATCCATTAAAACAATAATTACATTTCGATTTTGACTTACCATGGCTTTAATTTGGTTTTCTAGCGCGTCTGTATATGTTTTTGCGGCACCATTTAAGCCAATATCTCCATGTAAATAATAAACAAGTTCATAAGGATATGGTATTTTTATCACAGGAAGGCCCATGTTCTTATATTGATCTGTTTCTACATATGGGGCCGCCCCATTTGGTTTCAATATAGCAACATTTTTTGATGGGCCAACCAAATCAGAACTATATAGTATCACCTTTCCATCAAAATCTCTAAAGACATTTTTAACGCTGTTTGGTACATTAGGGTCTCCTAAAAGTGTATTTTCAGTTTTCGCTAGCGTGACCTCTTTAACTACGCTCTGCGGAGATTTCTCCGGGGCCACCCACCCTAAAGCACCTTGTATGCCTCCATGTGACCAGCCTTTATATGTGATATTATTGAATCCGCCCGGGAGCTTAATAGTGCTCTTTTGTTTGTTGGAGATATACGTATAGCCATCTATGGTGGCGGTTCTCAAAAAGTGCTGATTCCCGACATCACCAAGCCCAGAATCTTTATAATAAATGGCGCCGTCCTTTCCATATCCCGTTACACCAGAACCGTAAATAGTGTGCATCCATCCTTTATAAAAATCTTTCATCTTTTGTACGGCGGATGCAAAAGAAGGTGCGTTGCCAATTTTTGCTACAGACGTTGCTCCTAAAAAAGCTGCAAATGCTTCGCGCGGGAGTTGAGAATTTTGTTTATCCCACGATACGTGTACCTCTATTTGAGGAGGAGAGGTTTGATCAACATTTTTTATAATTTCATATAAATCATTGTCATGAGAACGATTTTGGACAATCTCTATGCCGGCATTGGGCGCGCCTAAAGTTGGTAAAAAACTTGCCGCCGATGGCAGTCTTATCGACGGACCGACAGCGCTATAGTCTGAGTGTACTAATACTATTTTTGTTGGCTTTAAATCTTTTAGCACGCCCATGCGCGCAAGGTTTGAAATGGCGGCGCCACCTTTATATTCAGCAGCTAATGTTAAATATTTAACATTATCCCTGTTGGTGAGATTAAAATGATCTTCTAAAATATCCAATACTTCTTCGTGCAAATCAACGATGTTGCCGGCGACTCCTGGTGGTAGTGGTTCCGCTAAAGGTTTAAAAGAGTACGGAGTTTTAGAAGCATCCGGTTGGCCCTCGGCATTAATAGGTGCCCCATCAAAGCCCCAGGCGCCCCATTGACGGTCCTGATATGTGGTTGCTGCGACCGATCCGCGGGAGCCACTAGTAATTTGTGTCTGTCGTCGAGGTACGCCAACGGCATCCGAGCCCTGGCTAGACCACGGCATTTCTGGTATTACAAGAATAAAGTTGCGTCGGGCGCCCCCAGATATTTTTTTCTTTTTGGACATTTCTTTTAGCGAAGACGTCCAAAGGCGCTTCCACTCTTTAGTCCCATTTTTAAAACCTAGGCCTCCGTGGAACCAATATATTATTTCTATTTCAGAGGTAGGGTCAGTGCCCATTGGCATGTATATAACAGTAGAGCGGCCAGGCTTGCCGCCTTCGCCGGACAAACCATATGTGGCGCGTTTACCATCATCTGATAACATCGCAAGATTGTCCTCTGGGCCATTGTTTTTGCAAACACCTAACCAAAGAAGGCCGCGGTACTGGCCGCTATTTTGCAATTCGCGAAAGCGGTCTACTAGCCATTTTTTATGAATAATACCAGGAATAATTCGATTTTCAGATATACCCTCTCCAGAAACTAAAGGGGAAACGCCACTGCTTGGTTTAGATAAGTTACCAAAATTATTAATAGAATCTCCGCGGGCGCCACGACTTGGATACTTTTTAACACAATCTTCCAAGCATCTTCCCTGTGGGAGTGGTGACTTCCGGCCGCTCTCTTTAACGTGAATTGTGCCCTGCCCATCCACCGGGCCGAGGTACATAAGACCACTGAGAGCAGCAGCATTTTGCAACTGAACCCACACAAGGTCACTTGGGCGGACGGGGGCATTATGAGCCTCGCGATTTACAGCCTGCACTGTTGGGTACATATCTATAATTCTTTTATCGTTTTCGGTGGGGTTTGACACACTACTCGGAATGGGAAGGCCCACGTGAAGTTCTGGGATGCGAATCTTATACGTCTTTAGTTTATATTTGGTAGCATCCTTCATTGACTGTGTGCTCTGGTTAGCAACGTCATCCGCGGTGTAAGCATGCGTCTCATCGTAGAAACTATCTATTCTCAATAGAATCCCTTTAAGGCGACCTACATTTTTAAAGCTATTGGGCTGAAGAATTCTTGTGACAGCTTCTTGTATTATAGACCAGCCATCTTGGTGCGCAGAAATCGCAGTTTGATCTACATCATCCTCTTTGATCCCGGGGTTGAGGGCCCCCGCCGGCGCCGCAAGCGCTGCCTGTTCCGATCCGGGCTTAGTGCTATCTGGATCTTGGTTGCAGCCCATTAGTTACTTTCCCCCTGGATTAAATCAAAAATCTCTTGTTTGTCGGTTTCATCTAGTGCCATTGAATCACCTTGTTTTTTACTCAATAGTGCGGTAAGCTTAACTAACTGCTCGTTTGATCTTTGTAGAGTTTCGACATATTTAGAAGCGATAAGCCCTAGTTGCTTATGGGTTTCAAGATCGCCAGCTTTTTTCATTTCTATTAACAAGTCAGTTAAAAGGCTGGAAGTGACTGCTCGGTCGTCCCTTATATTAACAAGTGATTCTTTAATATATTCTTCAACATTCTTTATTCGTCTTTGTCCCATTTGTGTTTAAAGTCCTTATACCGTGCACGGATTTTATTCAAGCTGCTAACAACTTGTTTGGTGTTTAGACCAGTAATTTCTCTTATGTATAAGTAAATAGCTTTTTTATTAAAAATTTCTATATTTTCAGATTCTTCAAAAAGAATCTTTACGGCTTGAATAACTTTTTTTTCATTGTTTCGAACCGGTAGCGTCTCCCAATTGCTAATTTGTTCTTTGAAAGACGTCCAAAATTCATTTTTAATGCTGTCCTCGATGAATGTATTGTAAGTGACAAGAGGGTGACTTGTGTTTATTCCGTCGCCAGTCGTCTTGCAATAGTCTTCAATTACTATTTCGCGTCGGGCGCTCTGTACATTTTTTTTGACTTTGTGTATAAACCAATTTTTTGTTATGACACTAAAATAAGAAAAGGCTTTGGATCCCCGGTTAGGGTCATATTTATTTAATACAGTTATTAGCCAATTTTTACAATCTTCTCGAAGATAATCGCAGTTTGGTAGGTTGGTAAACTTATACGTGTAAACAATTTTATCTACCATCTCGCTAAATGCGGGACCAATAAATTCATTATATAAGCTATTTCTCTTAACTTGATCGTGGGAATCGCAATAATCTATAATTGCTTGTTCGTGGACACTGGTAAAATAGTGATTTTTTTTTCTTTTCTTTGTCATGCATTATTCCTCTCCATGTTCTTCGTAATCTTCATCATCTTGTAATTCATAATTTATATCATAAATGGCGCGAAAATTTTCAGCTTGATCAGAAATTGTTTTAGAATGCCTCATCAAATTTTCTAGTGTGCTGTCTCCGTAAAATCTTTCCAAATTATATACAACCCCAACATGCTCAGAATATTCTTCTAGAGATGAAAAATGACCTTCCAATTCCTCAGAAATATTAAGAAACCTTTTTACTAACTTAATAACATACCATATTAAAAATACGTTAATTAAAATGGACACTCCTAGTAGTATTTCAATCATTTTTCTCTCTCAATTCAGACTTCTGTTGTGATAGTTCTTTTTTGGCATCTTCAATAAATTCTTTAACTTGGTCGCCCGTCTTCTCTTTTTTATCAGGTTTTGCTTTTATGTTGGAAAACACAGAAGGTCTCCTGACTAAACAACTGGTCGACTCACATATTTCACAATCTTCCACCGTTTCAGTCATCGAATGACTAATTGTTATTTCGCTTCCGCAATTATCGCAACTGTAAATATAGATAGGCATTATGATTTTGTGGCTTCAGAAGGTTCTTCAAAGTCTAGACTTTCTTGAAAATTCTTTTGAGTTTCGTCATTAAATTTAACAATAGGCGGGTTCATGACAACCAAACCCTGTTCTGACAACTTAAGCTTAAAGTCTTTTAAAACTGGAACAATATCGCTTTGCTCCATTAAACTTTTTTGAAGAGCCATCATAAGAGCCCCCACTGCTTGATCTGACATGTGCATTTCTTTCATTTTATTTCTCCTTTTTATTTTCCTGATTCTCTAAAATTCTAGTTGTTGAATAGTTCTCTATTCTTTTAAAATATTTTATTTCTTTAACATATTGAG
>Ga0114908_1001787_pt1 | contig 10676 bp, 14 predicted proteins | sample MalvireepMed_s17_FD_87292 | JGI IMG/M metagenome (GOLD analysis project Ga0114908, IMG submission 87292) | Marine viral communities from the Global Malaspina Expedition - Malaspina viral metaG DeepMed_s17 | ecosystem: Environmental > Aquatic > Marine > Oceanic | place: Mediterranean Sea... | reverse complement strand
GTGTTGGTATCAAACCTTCATATTTAAATCCTGGGTCATTATATAAAATATCGAAATCTTGCGCTTCATGTTTCCCTAAAACTCTTTCTAGTGCTTTGCCTGGACCTACTATTGATTCTCCTCGCCTTTTAAGGAGTTCATCGTAGGTGCCTGTTTTATCTAAAGCTTGGTTATATGCTCGTCCATAAGCCAAGTAGGCCGCGTCCAACTCTCTTCTAGCTTCCATCCTTCCCTGGCCCGGAGTTAGATCTGTAACAGATGGCGCGACCTCTGCTTTTCCTTGAGTGCCGAGCGCTCTCTCAATTTCTTTGAATCTTTCGATTGCAGCTTGGCGGATAGCCTGGGCTTCCGCCTCTGCCGGGCTTCCCGTTGTTTCTATTTCCAGCCGCCGAAATCGCCCACCCTCTCTACGGGCCATGGCCTGTGCCATATTTTCTATCTCTTGTTGACGAGCGGCTTCACGGGCTCTTATTTGTAAAAATCTTTGTGCATCTGAGAGGTGATATTCTACTACATGGGCTGCAGCATCTGATGGAGATATCACGCCGCCGCGGACGTCCTCTATTACACTTTTTAATATATCTTGCACACCTGAAGGAGTTAGTTCTTCAGATGGAAAATCTTGCATCATTGTACCATATTGCTCACGACCTCGCCGTCCACTTGCAGGTGGATAGCCGAGCGTTTCGAGCGTCTGGGGCGCTATCTCAGTGCCTAGATCTGTTTGACCAGTTTTAGTTTTTATATAGTCAGATATTTGTTGTTGCAATTGTACCGGATCTATTGCCTCTCCAGGTGCTTCTCGTGTGCCTAAATATTCTGTGCCAAGGCCGTGAGGCTCAACATGAGTTGCTCCGGGCCCTGGAGTTATTTCTTGTACGCGAGCTTGGCGAGCGGCATCTGCACGAAGTTTCTCTATGGCCATTTCAGAGAATTTTGCACCAGTACCAATATTAGTAGCCAGAGGTTGTCTTGTGAGTGTTGAGAGAGGTGCATACTGTAAGCCGGCCAATGCACCTGCGGCGCCTAAACCACTTATTGGTATATTTACTGGGTTTCGAAACGGTGGTTTCCAGATTTGAAGGGCTTTGCCCCCTGTTCCTAATTTTGCAAGGCCTGATGCTTGTTCTTGTAGAAGTTTTTGGTACTCTTCTTTAATGATACGTTCTAATACGGGCTCCGGGGATACCGGTGCGACACCTGGACGCAACTTCCATAACTGATCCCATCCCTGTGTCTTTCGCATCGCCTTTGGCCAATAGAACTCATTCCAGAATTGAGATGAAAACATTGGATGTCCACGTGATGTTCCATACGTTGAAATCCAGGCATTTGCTCGATTTTTCCAAAAGATAAATTCCTCTGGGCCAATTGTCGCGGCAAGCGCGTCGGCAGAAGGAAGCACATTGAGCTTCCCAGCTTTGACAGCTTTTGACCCAGCTGGGCCCTTTTCGACCGTACGGGCAAATTTTCTTCCTTGCGCGCCAACTCTCATTACTCGGGCGCCGGCAACAAATGGGCGCGCCAATCCGCCAAGGCCATATGGAGTTGGAAGCAGCCCTAATTCTATTAATCCTAACAAAGTAAAATTATAATAACCTTTTGCATCATAAAATCCACGGCTTATTTTCTCTCTTGGCCCCTTCTTTGTTGCTTTTATGTTCGCAGCAGCCAATTCATATAATACAGAAGCTCTATAACCTAACCCTGCAGTCTGCTGCTCTTCTGTACCAGCCATCCTATTAGGATCGTCCGAGCCGGCTGCGCGCCTATGCCATTCATTTTTATTCATCGCTTCTTCGTGAGTTGGAAGTTCGGTGCCTTTAGCGATAGCATTTAATTTGTACATAACAATAATGCGCTGCTGCATTAAATTTCGTGTGGAATCTATATATTCATCCCATCCAGCTTTTTCTTCATCAGTAATCTCATCGCCTTCTTGGTGCCGGCGCAACAAATCTTCCAGAACTTTTTTGGAGTCTCTATTGTGTTTTGTAAGCAACTCACGAATTTTAGGAGCTAGTGCTTTTTTAGCCAATTCTACTTTTGTAGCAAATTCTTTAAGTTGATATACATCAGCAGCATGCGGCGATATCGTTTCTGGGCTTATAAAATCAAAGGTCCAAAGCTTTTCCCACCCTTTAATTGGTCCAAGCCTCATATATTCATTAACATTTCTTTGAGCTTTCTTTATTGCACCCGTCGTATGTGGGTCCTCGGGTCTTAATTCTTTTTCTTGTTCTGCTAACCCTTTAAGTACTTTTTCATCCAATTCCTTTTCAGGATTGGGCCAACCTTCAACGCCACAATCTGGCAATGGGGAATTTGGCATGCCGGCAGCTGCACAATAGCTACGGCCAACAACATTCATCGCATCCGCCATAAATGAATGTTCAGGGCCACGCGCTAGCGGTATCGAGGGCCACCAATCTCCCTCTGTAGCTTCAAACAAGTGATCGCTTGGCCTTCCTGTTTCTTTAAAAATTTCTATAGCCCGCTCTTGAAAGCCTTTATGTGTGTCAAGCATAGCTAGCTTTTGGTGTTTAAGTGCTCGTTTCGCCCTTTCAGCAGAAGCTTCGAAGTCTGGATCTTGTTTTAACTGTTCTCCTGGGATATTTTTTCTTATTGCTTTTTCTATTTCTTTTTGAGTTGGTGAAATGTCCATTATCTGTGTTTGTTCTGGGTAGCCACCTATGCATTCGCCTCCTTGTTTATATAAGCAAGGATCCCATTCTGGTGCAGATTGGTATGTTCTTGGTTCGCGGCGATAATCAAAAAGATGCTGACCCAACGCGCTCATGGCGTCTGTTGTTGAAAATGTTGGGTCTCCCGTGGTTAGCATACCTGTAAGGCTAGGTATATATCTGCCAGCTGTAGTAAAAATACCTTCTTCGCCGCCATATCTAGGATCTCGGAATCGTTCTCTGGCTTCTTTATCTTCGATACCGCCTACTATATATGGTGCTGCCCTTTGGCCATGCTTAGAGGTATATGCTTTCTCGGCCGCATAAGTTCCTGGATGGGGAGTTATTGGACCAATATGTTCCCAAGTTGGCCTTTCCTTCGCTATATCCTCTCGGGTTCTCCAATGCTGCTGATGTGGCTCGTCTGCCCATGGCTGTGTTCCTTGAAAGTAATATTTATCACCAACTGGCTCATAATACCCTGGCTGGCCTTGCCTGTGCATTTCTGTCCCTATTTCTAGCTCTTGTTGATACTTTGCTTTTGCTTGCGCCCTTTGTTGCAGGAATTTTTCCTCTTCATCCGGCGCCATTGGCACATATCTTCGTTGAGCTAACTCTGCCGGTAAAGTACTCATTTGTACCGGCGGTATTTCCTTTTTTTTGCTAGGGCCAGCGATCAATTCATTTAAAAGCTTTTGATATTCTTCGCTAAGGATGTGTTTTAGGTGAGAATTTTCTTTTTTCATGTCAGAATAAATAGTTTTTAAAGGTCAATAATGATAACATTGTTATCTTTTTTTTCTTTTTGTTCTTTTTTGTAATTTATTGGTGGTTCTGGCAGTGGAAGTTGTAAAAAAGGTCGTTTTTGAGCCTCTTCTTGTTCTCTTTGTTCTTCACGCTCTTTTCTGATCAAAATATCGATCAATTCGAGGTCTATATCAGTATATGTCGGAGGAATTGGCATAATTTGTCTCCTACATAAATAACTAGTGTCTAACTGCCTCCAAAGCCCGGCGGGGCGCTTTTTGACCGCTTATACGAGGGCTTTTTCATCTTTTTGCCAACATTATGCTTATTCCCGCCTTTTCCTACTAGTCTAACCTTCATTCTACGGTGTTTTGCCTTAACTTTTCGCTGATATGGCTCAATTTCTTGTAATATCGCCTTCATTTCGTCCCTTATCACAGATTTCATCATTTTTATGATAGGGTATTGGTCTAAATCCTCTATTTTCACCCATTTATAGTCTGTATGTTCTTCTGGATCGAGTGTGATCTGTCCATTATACTCATTTGTCTTAAAATACTTAACAATTCTGTTCTTTTCCTCTGTTGTTATGTGTTCCAAGCCCGAAATCTTAAGATTCGTCTCTTCTTTGGTCTCTCTTTTGGCTCCTTGCTCGTAATTTTCGCCTTTTTTGAGGTGTCCACCCGGTAAATCCCAATTTTGTTGCTTATCTGCGCGTCTTAAGAGCAAAATGCGATTATTTTCATCAAAAACGATGACTTTTGCAACATTTTCAGTATCATCGCCGTTTAAACCCGTATTTTCGTACAATTCTTCAATATCTTCCCATTCACTCGGGTCATAAGGGTCAAATGGCTTGATTTCAGGCTCTAACTCTGGTTTAAACGCCATTTCTTCCTCTTCTCCTCTCTCGTGTGATATTTGTTCTGAAAATTGCCCCAAAATTGTCTTATTTGGCTTAAAAAACACGAAAAAGAAGGGATTTTCATCCCCTTCATGCTCAAATTCCTCTTTTTTCTCTTTAAAAGTGCCATATCTATTGCTTTTTGGCATGAATTTGGCCCAAACACGCAATGCATCGATGCTTTGTTCATAATCATCAGGTGCTAAACCTTCTTTTCCAGCCAATTCTAAAGCCATTAAGTACATTATTGTACCAACTCCTTCGGTTCCTTGAGGGGAATTTGACCATGTAACCTGCCAATAAGGCATATCTGTGCGTTTTTCAATGATGATCTTTGCATTGCCCTTCACTTTTCCTGGTACTGGCTCCTTATTTCTCAAGTCTAAGGCTTGAATTTCTATTTTTTTGAAAGAATCAATAACTTTATAATGATAATCTGCTGGATTTTTGGCTTCTGTCATGACTTTCCGCCAATTTTCAAATAAATGTTTCATTTTTACTCTTTCCCCCACAGCTGATACTGCCAATTATCATCTTCATCGGTCAATATCTCGTCTGGATTCAATAAAGTAAAGCCGGCTTTAGCAAATGTTTTCTGAGAACTTGTATTATTGATGCCAATTGGGACCGGACTAGCGGTTTTATGTTCAAAAAACTTAGCGATGGCCATCGATCCTATGCCTTTTCTCCTATGATCTGGGTCAATATATATAGCTCCTACGCGCCAGCCGCCATTTGGCTCTTCTCTAGGTGTCATAAACCCAACTAATTCATCATCAAAATATATTCCTGCCCTTTGCCGACCTTCTTCTGGGTAAACAAAGCCGGCTATTTCAGGGTCTTCGTCTGCCAATGTTAAAATATCTGGTGGAATAGCGTCAGGAAACTTCACTTGAACTGTATTTATCTGCTCTATTAGGAATTCTCGCCAATTTTCAAATAGGAACTTCATACCCACCCATCCATTGGTTGCTGTAAATCGGGTTGTAAAGTATAATCTATGGTTATTTCTTCATTTGGTTCGAGATTTCTAGCTGCTACGAGATGGCGATTATTGCCATTTAATACATTTATGCAGCTTGGCTCATTAGAATGATTGTGATATTTGCCAAGTTGTGTTATTTCATAGTCTGAATCTTTTTTAATCTGAGCTATGCCTAAATCTGTGCCTTTTGGGATGGCTTCTCCTGAAAAAACGCCTAATCCATGTATTTGTGATGGCCGAATGTGTAAAACAACACTTGTATTAGAAACTTTTTCTTCATTTAAATACTTGCGCCAATTTTCAAGTAGGAGTTTCATATTATGTTAAGTCCTTGTCAAAGTCAAGATATTCTCCATCTTCGTCGGGGTAGTTGTGGCCATAAAACGGAGAGTCATCAACAAGCAGCATATACCCATTGCGCGCCCCGGCGTACCCGGGCCTATCACGCAGCTCGGGAGAGAGATCAGGCTCAAATTCAAAACCAGTTATTGGATATTTATCTTTAAGACGCTTTCCTTGAAAAAAGATATCAAATATTCTTTTTTCGAAATCTTTAATTTGTTCTTCACCAAATCGACTATAATTATTGGCAATATAAGTAGATAATCTTATAAATCTATTATCTGCTAACTTTTTGGCAGCAGGTGGGCTCAAATCAAACTCCTCCAAAGTTTCAATGCGAGTGCCGCGATCTTCATTTAAATATTCTCGCCAATTTTCAAATAGGAGTTTCATTTATTCTTTCTCTTAATTGTATATTCGCGCCATCTATACAATTTAATGCTTGTATCTTCAAGATTCCATCTCTTTGGGATTTTACAAATTGGAAGAAGAGCGTGTAATAAAAATATAACACCTACAAATATGAGAGTTAGCCCAACTTTTCCTGCAAATAATAAGTGATCTAAATATGTTTCATTATTTTTTTTTAAATGTTTCACTTCTTTAACAATTCCTCTAAATCATTCATTATTTCATCTAGTTGTTCAAATTTTTCAATAGGAACTTCGCTGGTATTACCATAAGCGGTTTCGAGGCGCCTCTGCGTTGAGTTTTCAACCATAATAATAAACTGTAAGTCAGCTTCAGATATCTTTGGCTGGTGAGGAAAATCAATGACTTCACCTTCTAATAATTTTCGCCAATTTTCAAGTAGGAATTTCATTTAGGTTGCCCCTTTTTTATATTTCTGATTAATTTATTTAAACGTTTATCTTCTACCCTCAAGGAATGAACTTGACCTTTAAGAAATGATATTTCCATTTCAGCTGTATCTAATCTTGCTTTTGTAGTATAATAAAATCCTGCTAAGATACAAGCTGTTGAAATGATAAAAACAAGAGTTTTCAGATCCATATTAAATTTCATTTATTTTGGTCTCCGTTGTTATGGTCCTGCTGTTTAAATAGTCTCTTGGACTTATCTTTTGAGCGTTCCCACGCATCATTTATAATTTTTTTCTGTATTTCTCTCACATGTTCTTTATCTAATATTTCTTTTAATTCTTGTAAGTTTCTGAGTGCATCTGCAGGCTTTAGCTTGCCTTTTTCATATTCAATACATATTATACACATCACTCACTTTCCTTTAATTCTTCAAGCTTTGACATCGTATCTTCTGCAGACGTATGTAATATTGCAATGCCACCGGCATTTTCCCATGGGATTGTATATTTTTCAAAATCATCTATTAATAAATTAGGAGACCCATCTTTACTTACAGCGTGCAAATGCTTGTCACCAGTTAATATTACATTTTTTGGTTGTGGGTCTAATACTTCTTTAATCCATATTCTTTTCCCTGCTGCAGAATCTTCATCCCATGGGTGTGAAAGAACAATAGGATCATATTGTGAAATATAACTCCATAATTGATTTTTATCTGGCATTGGAGGCAACTCTGCCCAGAATCCAACATCGCGACTAACCACATCATTAATATAGTCTAAACCTTTTTGAAGTTTTGGATTTTTTTCTGTCCACCCCCATTCTATTTTTAAAATATTTTCAACTTGTTTCCTTAGAGCTTTATTTGAAGGGTCGTTTTGTGAGTGATCAAGCACGGCGCCAATTAAATCAACTAAAACGCCATCCATGTCACAATAGATCTGATACGGAAATATGTTTTCTTCTTTTTCCTCGGTGATTTCATTTCTTTCATCCGCAAACTTTTTGCCTTGAGGTTGAATATTTATACCAGAGCCTGCATTAGAATCTCCAAATGCTGGTGTTGGCACAGTGGCGATTGGAGCGTTAACATATTCATTTAAATTTTGTTTCTCCAAAAATTCACGCCAACTTTCGAATAGCTTTTTCATTATCTTACCTTTATACTCCAATGCTTATAATCTTTCCATAAAATTTTATGTATTATTTTATCTATTTCTTTTTGATGATCTTTATTTAAAATTTTTTTCATTCCATTATAGTTTTCAATTGTTTCATCAAGTGTTAGTTTTTGTGATTTAAGTTGTCTGCAAATGAAACACATTTTTTTTCCTTAAGGGTGTTCCCCGTTTATTGACATCATTTTGTCATAAGACATAACTTTCAAACTTGAAAGCTTGCGTAGGTATTCATTCCGGCGCAAAACTTTAAATGCTAAATTTTCCACAGAATATGCTCCGCCGCGTTCAAGGCCAGCTTGTCTAAATTTTCTTATTTTATCTTTAATCTTTTCTGCTAGCTTGTAAGCTGGTTCATATTCTTCATTCGTAAAAAGCTCATAGACCTCATCAACATCATCCATTAAGGTTGCTGCTTTCTTTTGTATATTCATAGCATCAATTTCTGGTTCGATTTGTGAAGGCTTTTCTATCCATTCATCTTTTTTAACTGAATAAATGCCAGTAGAGTAATGAGGCTCATTTGCGTCTTGTATATAAACTTCAACTTCAAAGCCTTTAATTAATATTTTGTGGCTTCTATTCCAAAGCGCGCCGCTCTTTCTTAAGAAGTCTACAACTAATTCTTGGTTCTCATCAACTTGATTGTAATCAACAATAACATGAAGATCGATATCTGAATAGCTTGACCACGTATAATTTGCAAGAGACCCTGTAAATGTTACATCAAGAAGATCGACCCAGTTTAAATCTAAACTTTTAAAAAATTCTTTTGCGATACTGTAAAGTCGATCTCCAATCTCTTCATTAAGTCTTTCTTCGTCTTCCCAAAAATCTGGGTGCAACACACTCTTGACCTCAAAGCTTGAAGTATCAATTGTTTCTGGGTCTGCAACCTCTTTTAAAAATTCTTTCCAGTTTTCAATTAGTCTCATTTTTTCTTTTCCTTCTTCGGAGAAGTTTTGGACTTTTTAGGCTCTCTCACCTCAAGCTTCCAAGAAATCTTTCCACGCCTATTTTTATATTCTGCAACAAGGTTTTCACCTAAAATATACCATCTTGTAAGTATCTCTTCTATTTGTACAGGGTTGGCACCCATATCCCCTGAAGAGACATTAACGATATATTTAATTGATGCATTAACTAAATTGGCGTCTTCTGTTTTGATCTTTGTAATCTCATGTGTTTTTTTGCTTTTGTGGATCTTATCTAGCCAGACAATTGTACGTGCAATCTTAGGTGCAATCTGCTTCTTCACACTTGGCTCTTGGTTCTCCACAACTTCATATAAAAAACCTCTTACAGTTATTATATGCGCATCGTGAAAAAGTTTTTTGTTGTATGTTACTTTTGCTTGTGCTTCAAAAGAAAAAATCAATAACAAAAGAATTAAACTTAGTCGTTTCATAAAAGTTACCTCACTTAAAGATAAATAGTCAGCAAGGCTCTGAAATAATTTCAATTAGTTCCATTTTTATAATTTCGATATAAGAGCTTTGCTTTCTCTTGTGATATCCTTCACTGAGTGATGTCGGATGCCACAAGACTTTAATAGATCTTGCTGAACATTTTGATTCACATTTTAATACAATACCATAGCGATATATTGCTTTGCCTCTGTTCCTGTATAAGAAATGACGAATGTATGTTCCAATTTTCACTTCATAAGTAACTATGACGTGAAAAGAGTGAAAGATCGAATATTACTTTAAAGCGTCCAAAAAACTTTCATTTACGTGCCCACATGAAGCACATTGAAACATTTGTATTGGTGCTAATATTTCTTTGCCGGTTGGGGAAATTAATGCGGAGATCTTTTTAATTATGACTGTTGGTGTAAAAAATATTTTTTCACATTTTTCACATTTTAAATCTTCTGCATTTTTTATCATGTTTGGGTTCATGCCTTGCGACATTGGATTGTTATTCTCTGTAGTAGTGTTTTGCATTTTAACCTCGTAGGTGTTTAGAGTTATATATCTACTATACAACTATTTTGTAGGAATGTCAAGCTTTTTCTATAGGAAGTGCGCTGCCGCCAGGAGGAGTATAAAGTCTTCCTAAACCTGCTTGTGCAAATTTAATTTCTAATGGACTTTCTCCAGTCACTGCTGCAGCGAGATAATCGATACTCATATCTAGATTTTCAATTGCATTTAATAATTTTGATAACAGATCTTTAAAATCAGAAGTGTGGGGAGCTGCTAGGTTAATTTCTTTTCCCATTTCTTCAAGCTCTTCTAAAAGCAAGCTGCGAAGCTTCTCCGAAGAGAGTCTATGGAGAAGATACTGGTTTGCCACTTTTCCAGGCCCTTTTACGCCCCATACATATTCTTTGGCGTGCTCTAATAAATGTTGTATTTCATTGTAGATAATTTGTTGCAACTGTTCTTCGGTTAGGCTCATGGTTATTTATTCTTTTTCCTTCTGTTGCGCCTGATTCGCGCCTTACTCAACGCGAAGGATTTGCCCGACGCCACATCCTTTTGGAGTTGGGCCTTCTCATCGTCGGTGTATTTCAGCGGCTTTTCTGGGCCCGTTTTTTGAGATGTTCTGGTGGTGACGGTTCTTCCGCCACCCAAATCTTTTCTCTCCGTCCGGTCGAAATCTCCTCGTTTGGGCTTTGACCCTGGCGGCTTCGAGCCAAACGCCTGGGCCGTCTTGCGGTCCAGGCGACGTTTGATGCCGCTCGGTTTTTGCTCGGGCGTGGCCGTTTTGGCGGGTTTAGCGGCTTCGGTCGGCTTCGAACCGTATTTGGCCTGTGCTGCATCTGCCGGGCTAACGTATGGTTTTTTTGCTGCTGCTTTTGGCGCTGCTGCTGGTGCAGCTGCTTTTGGCGCTGCTGCTTTTGGCGCTGCTGCTTTTGGCGCTGCTGCTTTTGGTGCTGCTGCTTTTGGCGCTGCTGCTTTTGGTGCCGCTGCTTCTGGTGCGTGTGCTGGTGCGGCTGCTGCTGGTGCTGCTGCTGGTGCGGCTGCTTTTGGTGCGGCTGCTTTTGGTGCCGCTGCTTTTGGT
>Ga0114908_1001783_pt1 | contig 10683 bp, 6 predicted proteins | sample MalvireepMed_s17_FD_87292 | JGI IMG/M metagenome (GOLD analysis project Ga0114908, IMG submission 87292) | Marine viral communities from the Global Malaspina Expedition - Malaspina viral metaG DeepMed_s17 | ecosystem: Environmental > Aquatic > Marine > Oceanic | place: Mediterranean Sea... | reverse complement strand
GTATATCCTATTTATTAAAAAATACTCCCAATTTTAAAAAAGGCTTTTTTATTGACTGCGGTATAGAAGACCCTTTGCTTCCCAATACCATAAAAATTAAAAATATGGCATTATCTAAAAAATTACCTATTCGATTTTCTATCCAATCGGGGAACCACTCTACCGAATATTGGTCGAAATCCATTGAGTATCATTTTGTTTATTTCCAACAACATTTAATAAAGAAGTAAACTACATAAGGGCAGGCCCTTTCCAGTTTGTCTATTCTATAATCATGATTGAATACCAAGAGATCATCACTATGTTCTATTATGATGATCAGCAACCTTTAATTGATAGAATTGATCAATCTTTCTGGTAAATACATCAAGTTCTTTAATCACAATATCAATCATATCTGCATACTCCCGTAAATCGGTTTCACTTAATTCATCATGGTTCCGCAGGGTATTATTTAGGGCTAATAAGGTCGTTAAGGGTTTACGGATCACGTGAGAGATATCAAAGGTAATTTGCTCTAAAATTGTTTCGTATTCCATAATACCAGAAACATCCATCAATGTCCCAAACCAAACTACCGCCCCATCATCCATGCGCTTTGGGGTCGCCCTAACTTTATACCATTTTGTTTTATCACCAGTTAACAGTATTCTAAAACTATATTTGTAAGAACTTAAGGAAGTAACTGATCTCCTCATGCTTTTTCTAAACCCATCTACGTCTTCAGAATGGATATAGTTTAAAAAACTTATTGGATTCGCTTTCATATTTTCATACGTAAGGTCTGGATGAATTTCTTTTATCCCTTTACTTATAAAATCAAAACTAATCTCAAAATCCTTTTGAATTCTTAATTGAAAGATGACTCCCGGCGTATTATCGAGAATTTGCTTTAATCGGGTAGCATTAAGTTCTATATTTTTTTGTTGATCTAAAAGTGCTTTACGAGTGTTTAAATAATTGGTCGCTTTTCTTGCCAATATCTGTAAAGCCTGCTTTTGGTTATCGTTTAGGCTATTAGGCTTTCGATCGATCACACAAAGGGCGCCAAGCACATTACCAGAAGCACTTTTAATAGGAGCACCTGCATAATAAGATATATAAGGATTTCCTTCAACCAAAGGGCTATGTTTAAAACGGGGATCGTTATTCGCATCTTTAATTTCAAATAAAGAGGATTTTCCATCTAATAGGTAATGGCAAAAACCATCTGACCGTAAAGTTTCTTTAAGCTCTATACCATAAACAGATTTAAACCATTGGCGATCCTTATCTATAAGGCTAACCAACGATATAGGCATACCACAAATCAATGATGCAAGCTGAGTTAGCTCATCGAAATTTTCCTCTGGATTGGTATCTAGTATTTCATGATCATATAAATCATTAAGGCGAGAAGATTCATCCATAACCAAATTTAAAGCGTTAGAATATTAGCAATTTCTTTTTAGAAAACCCGAAAGCTTATCATTTTCAGCAAGTATTTAACGATATAGCCCATTACTATATGATATAAGACACTAAAAATATAAGCTTTGAAAAGACATTTTATTCTAGCAAAATTAGATAATTCAAATTTTACTTAATAAAATTTTATTAGTGTTTTTCGCACAAATCCACTTAATTTTTAAAAATTATGAAATAAAAATCAAATTCTTCGAAGTCATCAAAATACTAATTTAATCTCAAAAAGAAAAGTCAAAAATACTGTATTTAACATTTCAGAGGGGTTAAACAAACTACCTGGCCTATCCCATGAGGCATTTATTAGAAAATTATTTTTTATTTCGAGGCATCCCGATAGCTATCAGGACGGGATTGGAGCATTTAATATCTATTATGGAGTAAAAATATATCACTATATAATTTCAGTTTTAAATATCCACTAAAAATTCTCTCCTAAAATTGATTTAAACCCTAAAGAGACGGCTTTATATTTTTTAAAACCTATTTTTTTTCAAAAAACATTAATGTTTTCAAAATCTTTTCTTAATATTGTTATGTAGTACATAATTACATAAATACATATTTAGTAGATAATTATAACCAAAACATCATTTATGAGAAAACTTTTACAACTCAAGATGCTAAAGCCATTATTGTTTGCAATACTGGTACTTTTAGGGACAGAGGTAGGTCGTGCCGCTATCGACTTAAATTTTTATTCAAATTACGAACCGAAATCGATTTCGGGAGTAGTTTACGATGCCACTACTGGGGAGACACTGCCAGGTGTAACAGTGAACATTAAAGGTTCTAGCTCTGGGACCATTAGTGATTTAGACGGCTATTTTCAAATTGAGGCTGAACCTGGATCTGTACTGGTATTTAGCTTTATTGGGTATGTAACCCAAGAAGTGATTATAAAGGATCAGACTTCATTATCCATTAATATGGAAACAGACATCGCATCACTAGAAGAGGTTGCGATTATTGGTTATGGTAAGGTAAAACGTTCTAACCTAACCGGATCTGTATCTACGATAAGTAGTGAGACGCTGGAACAAACCAATAAAGTAGATGCGGCTTCCTCAATTCAGGGACAGGTTGCGGGTGTTACCGTACAACGTACAGACAACAAGCCCGGTTCAGGTGGTTTCAACATTCGCGTTAGAGGTTCTAATACCATTAACTCCAGCTCGGGCAACGGAGGTTACAGTCCGGGACAAAACCCGTTATTTGTAGTAGACGGGATCTTTGTAGATGACATTTCATTTCTGAACCCTGCAGATATCGAACGTATGGATGTGCTTAAAGATGCTGCATCTGCCGCAATCTACGGTTCTCGCGGTACAAATGGGGTTGTAATTATACAAACCAAAAAAGGAAAAGAAGGCAAACTGAGTATACGTTATAACAACTATGTTGGTTTTAAAGAAATTTATAATCTGCCTCCTGTTTTTGATGGTAAAAGCTATATCCCATTCCTAAGAGATGTAGTGGTTGGTAACGAGTTTGCTGCTAATAAAGACGGTAACTTCAACCAGTATTCTGCTGATGCTGTTAATATTGAGGATTACCTGAGTGAAGAAGAGCTTCAAAACATCGCAAACGGTGTAAGTACAGATTGGGTTGATCTAATCACGCGCCACGGCTTTCAACAAAACCACACACTTGACTTAAGTGGCGGTTCTGAAAACACCATTTATGCAGCCGGTTTAGGCTATACCGAAGATAAAGGTACCGTATATGGCGAAGACTTTAAGCGTTATACCCTTAAAGGAAACATTCAGAGCAATCTTACCGATTGGCTGACTTTTGGCTACGACAACTACGTCACTCTAGCCACTACCAATGAAGGAAGTTTAGAAGCTTTTAGAAGCGCATATCGTCTTAAACCTATAGGAAGACCTTATGATGATAACGGTGACCTACTATTCTTACCTACTCAAAAAGAAACTCAGGTAAGTAACCCTATATTTGACACTCGAAACTGGACAAAGGAAAACAAATACATCAATTTTATTGGTAATATTTCGCTTAGTGTAAAACCATTTGAAGGACTAAGTATTACTACAAAATTTGCTCCTAACGTAAAATATACGCGTCTAGGTGAATACCGTGGTTTATATACAAAAAGTTCAATAGGAAACCAAAGCAGTACACGCGCGCAAGTTGATAACTATCTGGACTATTCCTATACGTGGGATAACATTGTTGACTATAACAAAGATATTGATGATAACAACAGCATCGCTGCAACCTTTGTATATTCCAGATTTTTACAGGAAAATGAGTCTTATGAAATTCAGATAAGAAATTTCTCTTCAGACGATTTCTTATTTTACAATCTTGGTGCAGGGTCTAACGTAAACTCTTACGGAAGCGGCTTTAGCAAGCAAACATTAGAGTCTTATACCGCTCGTCTAAACTACAATTTGATGGACCGTTATATCCTTACCCTAACAGGAAGATACGACGGAGCTTCTGTTCTATCAAAAGGTAATAAATGGGCCTTTTTCCCTTCAGCTTCATTGGCTTACCGCGTGATTCGTGAAAACTTTATGAGCTCTCAAAACGTATTTTCAGACCTAAAACTGCGTTTAAGTTACGGGCAAACCGGTAACAATGGTATTGGCGGCGGATTAAATCCTTTAGGAACCCTATCACTTCTTAACTCCAGCTATACTAATCTTGGCGATGCCAGTGCACCTACACTATTTGTTTCTGGTCTTGCCAATCAGGACTTAAGCTGGGAGCGTACTTCTGAAGTAAACATAGGTCTCGATTTTGGCTTCTTTAACAATAGGTTAACCGGTAGTGTTGATGTATACAATCGTAATATCAATGACATTATATTCTTTAGACCTTTACCTACCGCAACTGGTTTTGGTGGAACCTTCGATAATATTGGAGAGTCTCGTAACCGTGGTATTGAAGTAGGTCTTAATGCAAAAATCATTAACAATGAAGACTTCAAATGGACCACTAATCTAAATTTCGCAAGTAATCATAATGAGATCGTTAACTTATATGGTAACAATGATGAAATCATTTTTGGTGCGCAGGGCGGTACCTTTATTCATAGAGTAGGAGAAGCTACCGGGTCACTGTATGGTTATAAATACGACGGAATATGGCAACTGGATGAGGCAGAAGAAGCCGCTAAGTATGGTCAAAAACCAGGACAGGTACGAGTGGTAGATATCAACGGTGACGGACAAATCACTGAACAAGAAGACCGTGCTGTACTAGGAAATCCACTTCCAAAATGGACCGGTGGTTTTACCAGTACGATGAACTATAAGAATTTTGATTTCTCATTCTTTGTCTATACCAGTCAGGGAATGACTATTCAGAGTAATTTCCACTCTTCACGTGCTTTCTCTTATGATGGTGAACCCGCACGTTTATGGAATGGTTATGACACCAATTACTGGACACCTACAAATCCTACCAATAATTGGTTTCAGCCCGGTAACGGTGGTCCTTATCAACAAGCCATTAAATATATGGATGTGTCTTTCGTGAAAGTTGGCTTCATAACCTTAGGATATACCCTACCAGCTACCACGACAGAAAAATTAGGTATTAAAAAGCTACGCCTTTATACTACGGTTCAAAATCCGTTTACATTTTCAGATTATGACGGTTGGGATCCCGAAAATGCCGGTAGAAATACCTATGGCGCCGCATTTATGTCCCGTACTTATATGGCCGGCTTAAATTTTAGTTTCTAAAAAAATAAATACTATTATGAAAAAATCAATTTATACCTCATCACTAGCTTTACTGCTTACCGGTATGCTGACTACAAGTTGTGACGACTTTCTTGAAGAAACAAACAGACAAGCTATTAGTATTCCATCTTCACGCGAAAATGCAGAAAGCTTTATACAACTTGTTAATTATATCTACGAGATATCTCGTGATAACACTACCCGATACCAGCCAGATATGCTCTATGTCCTTGAAGATCTAGGGACTGATATCGTAACCCGCGCTTCGCCTCTTACCGGTACAGATGCGATTAACGATTATGTAGATATGAATGCCTCAAACTACGTGATGCAAGTCTATTGGGCTAACCAGTATAAAACTATTTCTGCAGCAAATACGCTGCTTGCCAATGCAGATTTAATTGAGGATGTAGAACAAAGTCTAAAAAGTAGAGGAATTGGGGAAGCCAAATTCTTCAGAGCCTGGTCTTATTTTAAGCTGGTCGAAAACTTTGGCGGTGTACCTATTGTTACAGAACCTATCACCACAGCTAAATCTGATTTTACCCGAGCTTCTGAAGAAGAAGTGTATACTCTAATTGTTAATGACCTTAATGATGCCATCAATACTGTAGATGAAAAACCAGAAGAATATGGCAGGGTATCTAAAGATGCTGCCCGTCACCTGTTATCAAAGGTATTACTTACTCGTGGTTATAAATCTTTTGCTGCATCAGACGATTACACGCGTGCCATTTCTTTGGCCGAAGACGTAATTGCGAATCATCCGCTTGAACCTACTTTTGCAGATGTCGTAGACATCGAAAATCAACGTAACGACGAGGTGATATTTTCCTATCTTTTTGGTAGCGAAACTTCGAGCATAGGCTGGGGTAACACCAAACACTTACTGTATAAGTTTGAATATTTTAACTACCCCGGATTGGCACGTGGTACCTTATACCAAAACGGTATCGGCAGAATGCCTACTCCTTATTTCTTCGATATGTTTGAGGAAGAAGACACCCGTAATGAAGAGACGCTAAGATATGTTATCTATGCAGATGTTGCTGAAGATGGTCTTGAAGTGGGAGATACCGCCATTTATTTCCCAAAAACGGCCTGGAGTCAGGAACGCATAAATAGTAAACCTTATGCGGTGATTAATCCTGATAAATATATCACTAACGATGGGGTGACCAATGTTCATTGGCCTATGTTTAAGAAATTCGACAATCCTGGAGCCCCTTTTGTATATGCAGATCAACCTGCACTGGGATCGCGTGATATGATCATGATGCGTAGTGCCGAAGCTTATCTTATCGCAGCCGAAGCTGCGCTGCAAACCGGTAATTCTGGAGATGCTGCAACCTATCTTAATAGGGTAAGGTCTCGTGCGGGTATCACCACAGCTCTTACTGCCGGGGATGTAGACATTGCACTTATCTTAGAAGAACGTGCTCGCGAATTAATAGGCGAAGTAAACCGATGGATGGATCTAAAACGTACCGGCACTCTGGTATCACGCGTTTTGCAATACAACCCGCACGCAGCACTTAATAGCGCGATTAGCGAGAAAAACCGTCTAAGACCTATACCACAGTCTGAGATTGATGCTTCCGGAAAATCAATAAGCCAAAACCCGGGTTACTAAAAACTAGAAAATCCGTCAATACTCAGGGCGAAGCCCAAATTGACGGATTTCTTATTCTATAATAGTATATTTTTAACTCAATTTATTAAAATGTGGTGTAAGATGGTTGCGCATGTTTTCTCTAAATTCATAAGCAGTGCCAATTCGCAGCGTCTCCACAAGATCTTTATGCGAAATAGTACCCCGTACCGGTTTAGCGGCAGCCTTAGATTCCTGCTGCATCATATAATGAAAAACAGGCAAAAGCATCGACTGAAAACGATTCAAAGTACCATTACCAGACATCTTATAGAGATAGGAATGAAACTCAATCTCATAGGCCAAACGGGTTTTAAGATCGGTTTTACATAGCGGATCATTGGCCTCACGCTCTACTATTTCTTGCAAATTATTAATATCTGAATCTTTTTTTCTAATGAACAGTAATTCACTCATACCTACTTCAAGTACCAGGCGTAGCTCAAAAATGTGCTGCATGGCTTCCTCTCCTAAAAGATCAGGATCCATAATGCGCTCGATTCCGCTTAAAATATCTGGTTCGGCAATAATCATTCCCTTACGCTTTTTAGACTCTACAACACCTAGCATACGTAAACGGCTAAGAGACTCACGCACGATGTTACGACTTACCCCCAGGTTTTCAGCAAGTTCGATTTCTTTGGGTAACGAGTCTCCAGATTTAAAACGATTTTCTTTCAGAAACTCGAGAATGCGCTGTTCTACCTGTTCGACCAGTGAAACTGATTTAATGGGTTTAATTTTAGAAGCCATAGTAGTTTAATATTTAATAATTGCAAACTTCTGGTAAAACAAGTAAAACTTCAGACATTTAAAAAGTTATTTTAATACATATTTTAAATATATTGCTATTTAAAACATGTCCTACATATAAAATTAATGAATATAACGAATATACACGATTTTGGAGCTGTAAATGATGATGCTACCAATAATGCGATTTTTATTCAAAAGGCAATAGATCAATGTGCAAGATTTGGAGGTGGAAAAGTTATTATTCCCGCGGGCAAATCTTATTTATCAGGACCTTTTGAACTCAAATCAAATATTGAATTACACCTAGAGCACGGTGCAGTGCTCAAAGCCTACCCCGACGAAAGCGTGTATACCAAAAGTGCTTTTAGAAAAAATCAGGGTGAAGGCACCATTTGGATTGGAGGTGAAAACCTAAACCAGATTTCCATAACCGGTGGTGGCACTCTAGATGGCAATGGTATCTTTTTTATGGGAGAGGAATTACACGATTCCTACGAACTTAAACCCTTTGATACTATTGACCCCAGACCACATATACTCACATTGGTCTCTTGTAAAAATGTAAAAATACACGGGGTCACGGTAAGCAATGCAGCTTATTGGGCACTGCATTTTATAGGTTGCTACGATGTAGCTATAGAAAATATTTCGCTTTATAATGACCTTAAGGTACGCAACAGCGATGGTATTGATCTTGATCATTGCCAAAATGTACGTATTAGTAATTGCCATATTGAATCTGGTGATGATTGTATCTGCCTTAAAAACAGAAGGGAATATGAAGAATTAGGCCCTTGTAGAAATATTGTAATTTCCAATTGCACTTTAATCAGCACCTCTTGTGCCATCAAGATAGGTTCTGAAAATATGGATGTCATCAGCCACGTCATCTTTAATAACTGCATCATTACAGGAAGTTGCCGCGGCATCGGTATTCAAAACCGGGATGAAGGAACCGTTTCAGACATCATATTTTCAAATATTATGGTTGAATGTAAACAGTTTTCTGAAGTGTGGTGGGGAATGGCAGAGCCTATTTACATAACCGCCTATCCTCGCGCTTCGCACGATCATAAAGATGCAGGCTGGCGATTAAAACCAGGAGCAAAAACAGCCGGTATTGGTAAGGTTTCTAACATCAGCTTTGCAAACATAAGATGCAAGAGCGAAAACGGTATTTTTCTAGGAGCAGCATCACCAGATTTGCTTGATAATATTCGGTTTAATGATGTTGACCTTGAAGTGTCTAAAACTACCGAATATCCCGGAGGTTATTACGACTGCAGACCCTGTAAAGATGATGATTTTATAGGTGAGCAAACCGCAGGGTTCTATATGGTGAATGCCAGCAATGTGCACATCTCAAACACCACTGTAAACTGGGGAACCCAAAAACCAGATTATTATGGCAACGCGCTTTATGCTGAAAATATAAATCCGCTGGTTCTCGAAAATTTTAATGGAACGGCGGCATTTGAGCACTTAGAAAGCATCGTTGAAAAAGGACAAACACAACTCGAAAAAATCTCAAATTAATTATGGTTTTTGGCTTATCATATCTGGATATTTTGGTACTGGTACTTTACTTTGGTGGTATTGTTTATATCGGTATACGGTCTAGCCTTAAAATCAAAAAAGAAGAAGATTATTTTTTGGGCGGAAGAAAATTTGGGAAACTTTTCTCAACTTTCGCCAGCTTTGGGCAGGCAACTTCTGCTGATGGACCCGCAGGGGTAGCGACTACCACATTTAAAAACGGCGCTAGTGGTATCTGGAGCTCGCTTTTGATGCTTTTTGCCACTCCCCTGTTTTGGATTACAGCTCCGTGGCTGCGAAGGCTACGTATCACGACAATGGGCGATTTTTACGAACAGCGTTACGCTTCGCGAAAGATGGCTGCCACCTACGCCTTAGTGGGAACTATTGGGATGATGGGTTTACTTTCGGTAGGTTATAAAGCCGTGACCACCACGGCTCTGGCGATGACCGGAAAACCGGAAACCGCGCTTACCGCAACCGAAAAGCTCGAAAAAGAAAAAGCAGATCGCCTTTTTGAACTTTCTAACGAAAACTTCACCTACCTCTCTCAGGCCGAAAAACAGGAATTAACTGAACTGAGACAGGAAAATCCACGAGCGCTCTTCAGTTATTTTTCTGAAGATGTACTCATCTGGACCATTTGTTTTATCGTGCTGTTTTATACGGCATTGGGAGGACTTGAAGCCGCGTTTTACACCGATTTGCTTCAGGGTATTTTTATCATTTTGCTTTCCATAATTCTCATACCCTTCGCCTGGCAGGCGATTAATCAGCAATTTGGCGGTAGCGGCATGATGCAGGCACTCACTAACCTGCACGAGCAATTGCCCGAAAGTAATTTTGAGGTTTTTGGATCTCCTGCAACCTTAGATTTTACCTGGTATTTTATTATTATGGCAGCGTTAGTGTCAGGAATGACAGTTGTTGCCCAACCTAATCAACTGGTAACCGCAGGCGCAGCAAAAAGTGAAGATGCGGCACGTACCGGCTTTGTAACCGGTACTTTTATGAAGCGCATCGTGACCATCTTATGGGGAATGGTGGGACTTTGTGCCATTCTACTTTATGGTGGTAAAATCATGAATTCTGATTTTGTATGGGGTCATACCACAACACAATTATTGGCACCGCTGGGATTAGGTCTTGTTGGACTTATGCTCGCCAGCTTGATGGCCGCTTTAATGTCTACGGCAGACTGCCTGATGATTACCGTTTCAGGGCTTGTGGTCAATAATTTTTATAAATACTTTTTCCAAAATCATTCAGCACGACATTACATCTGGGCCGGGCGTATTTCAGGAGCTATATTTCTTATCGGTGCAGCAATCATTACTACTCAGTTCGATACCATTCTTCAGATTTTAAAGTTTATCTGGGAGTTTTTTGTGGTGTTTGTGGCCGCATTCTGGCTGGGACTAAAATGGCGACGTGCCAACCGTATTGCAGCCTGGTGTTCGATTCTGCTCACCTTTCTGCTCTTTTACCTGATTCCTACGATCCTGCCGGTAGTCTTTCCGGCGATGCGCACCGATGAAAGCCTGACGAAACTCACCGAAT
>Ga0114908_1001781_pt1 | contig 10688 bp, 15 predicted proteins | sample MalvireepMed_s17_FD_87292 | JGI IMG/M metagenome (GOLD analysis project Ga0114908, IMG submission 87292) | Marine viral communities from the Global Malaspina Expedition - Malaspina viral metaG DeepMed_s17 | ecosystem: Environmental > Aquatic > Marine > Oceanic | place: Mediterranean Sea... | reverse complement strand
GAGGATTATCGTGAAACCAATTACCAGTCTTTGCCAGTGCCATCTCTTCATCATCTGGAGAGAAAAGGCAAATCGTAGCACTTCTACGTACCCCGCCACTAATAACAGCATCAGCGCTATGCATGACCACGTCGTAGACATCTATAGGTCTCAGCTTTCTACTTGAAAATAGAGCATCCTTTAATGCCTTATCTAAAACTTTCTTAATATTCGTTAAGGCTTTTTTCAGAGGCTCTGGACCGGGGGCTTTTCCTGAACTTGAGCTTAAGTAAGAACCTGCGGGTCTAATTTCCGAGTAATCGAAGACTACACTTTTTCCTGTGTATTCTGGAAAGAGATCACAATCTTGAAAGTAGCTGCTGACTAAAACACCAACAGCATCAGACCATCCCTCTATTGTGTCTGGGATGGTGAATTTCTTGCTGCCTTCTTTCTTATGGACCAGCTTGGGTAGCTTTTCTACATGGTGCTTCTGAACAGAGAATCCAGTGCCGCAGCCGCACAAGAGAAGATACATGCACTCCTGAAAGAATCGTGGCCTGTCAATATATGATGCTATACAATTATAGATTCTTGCATTGTGTTTTAGTATTGGGGAGCCTCCAAACTGTAAGGCACGCTGAGATCCAAGCACACGCTTTTTGTGCATCATGTCGTATGCCCAGTCAATATCCCCGTTAATTTCGGGATACTGATGCTGCATCATCTCCTTTACTCTATCAACTGATTCTTTCCAAGTTTCTCTTCTCTTTTTTTCAGGTATCCATCTGGCATACTTAGACACAAAAGTATAACTTTCGAGTTCCTTTATTGACATCGTGGTCTAATTCTCTCTTTTGTTTCTTGTCTTTTTTTTATTCCTCGGTTTCCTAACTCTCTTTTTTTCAAACCACGCTGACATATCGCTTCCTGTATCAAAGAATTTTTCTTGCCCGTTAGCTAGTGTAATAGAGAACTTCTTTCTCTCTGGTGTTTTGTTATTCATCATTTCTTTTTTTCTTTTGTAGCATGTCCAGCTTCTATCATCATTTCAGAAACGTCGAAGTTATCTACAAAGATCCTGCCTACAACTCTACCAAAAGTGAAAACATCCTTGAGTTCCCCCTCGTCGTCAGCAGGTATATGTAGGGTTACGTCTCTCCCCATCGCTCTGGTTATTAAAAAAGATCGTGCTGCTATACCTTTTTGTTTCTCTACTATGTCTCTTGTTCTGGTCTCTGGACACCAGCAGTCTTGTAATCTAACTCTCACTCTACGCTCTATTACAACATCTACCGTGTCCCCGTCTACTACATTAACCACCTTGGCTTTGGTGGTGAAGCCCTCCGGTGGTTTCTTCATCGTACTTTCTTTCTTTTTTAGTTTTGGTGGCCCGTTGTGTATGATCCTAGTGTTTTTCATCAGGAATTATATCATAAAGATGACTAAGGTTCGGTCTGATATAATTAATTTTTAACCCGTTTTCAATCAGGTGATTGTAAACAATCTCGTCATCCTCGGAATAACTGTGGGCCTTTTTTTTGACCGGCAAATACCATTCTCTAACATCGTTTTGCCACATTAATTTTGCACACCTGTGGCATGGTACATGAGTTATATATGCCGTCTTTTTAAAAGATGGTTTTATAATCATGTTGCATATAGCGTTTTCTTCTGCGTGAACAATAAAGGGATACTTTAAAGGTCTTTTAGTTGGTAGATCGGATGTGTCTACGCCAGAACAAAAACCATTGTATCCAATGCTGATAATTCTATTGTCAGCCCCTACTATTACACAGCCAACCTTTGTTTGAGAGTCATTACTTCTAGTGGAAGCGTAGTAGGCAAGTCCAATAAAGTAGTCATGCCAATTGGGACGACTTGTCATATTTTTTATTCTTTCTATCTCTTCGCTGTCTCTTCAATTTTTTCTTGTCCCGCTTGCTTTTATTTCTAACTGTCTTACCCATCTCCGAACGCCTTTATGAAATTACTACACTTTATACTTTTTAGCTTTCTCCTATTAGTTTGGCGAGAAAGTATACATAAATCATACTCAGAATCTGTTTCTTTTACTTCTATAAGTAAATCATGATTCCCTCTGAAGCCAAGACATCTTAGTGAATCTTTCATAACAGAATCATTATTGTAACAGATTTCTACAACACGATCAAGACCGGAATAAACCATCCCGGTCTTGTCGTGATGTTCTTTCAGGATACATACAGACTCAAGAACCCTCTCCTGCTTCTTTTGAGGGATCATGTGTTTGACTATCCTGCTGACAGGTTTATGCCAGCTACCTAATCTTTCTTCTGTAGTACTCATCTACTCTCCTAAGACCAGAAGCATAATTCGGTACGTCAGAAGAAAAGGTTACACCTTTTTTATTTCTGCCGTACACCTTAACAGTACCATTCTCTAATATGTAGATGCAGTCAGCATCGTGAATAGTAATTTGCTTAATATTATCCCTTCTCTGTGTTAGCTGATGATATCCATACAGATGTCCTTGAAAATTCAGGTTGTTGCCATAGTACACAGGTTGTGCCTGAATAGTCCATCCGTATGGAGTCCACACCCAAACCATTGGAGTAGGGTAAATAAACTGGTTCATGTACAGGTGAGAATATTGAGTGAGTCTGTTAGTATCAATAGTCTCTTCAATGTTCCTCACAAAAATCTCAACATCAGCAGCTTGTGATTCTCCCATTGAAATGAACGGGATTGCTGCCGCAGCAACGACTCCTGTTTTAAGAAAGTCTCTTCTATCCATTTTTTCACCTTAAGTTTGTCTGATACTGTCACCGACAATCCAAGCACCACCAACGAGCACTAGGTTGTTAACCTGATCTTCTGTTAATCCAAGCCCGAGTCCGTCAAACAATACGAACACGACGCCTGAAACGGCAAGCCAAAATCTTCTTGATTGAGTTAGGGTTGTTAGTTTGTTGATCATGTGGTTCTCCTTTGTTGATAGAATTAAGTATCGTTTGTCACTTTTCCCATAATTAACGTGGGAAAAAAGTCAGGGACTCCCCTTTCCCAAAAATCTAGACGTAGGGGTGGGAGGTCTTTAACCAAGTCTGAGTTTATATACCAATCTTCCATGGGTCCGTATCCTTTTAAGACAACATCTTTCAATAAAAGATAGTAACCCGAAGACAAAAATTTTTGTCTGGACAATTTACGTAGGTTTAAAGCTTCGTCAGTTTCAAGGTATATATTATGTTCAAACGTAATAACCTTGAATGAATATTTTTTAAGATCCAAATCATTCAACACTTTTTTTTGAGCATTATCTACATCAAAAGAGAGATAATCTACAACGTTTGGACAATTATTTTTTTCAAGCACTTCATTTATATTTATACCCAATAAGTCTGCGCATACGCAACAACATTTTCTAGATTCTTTGGCGTAATCTATATAGTCTCTATCATAATCTATTGCTATTCCGTTCCAGCCTCTATTTTTTTCAAAGTAATATGTATTGCTTGCGCAATTTATTGCACGGCGTTGTTGTTCAAAACCGTCAACTCCAGCACCCACATCAACAAAAAAACCTCCGTCCATATCAAGAAGATGGTCAACAAAAGCATCTTGAACAAGCTGACCATTGTAATGGTATATTGAAGACGGAAAAAGAAAAGAATTGATTGGCATACTAGAAACAGTCTTTGTTAGCGTAATTCTGTCTAACAGTAGATCTCTGACAATCAGGACACATTGGAATTCTTTGTCCGTGCATCTTTAAATGGTGTTGCGTGCTCAGAATTTGTTTTAATATAACAGTGTCTCTCAAGATTGCCTGTCTATGTACGTTATCTAGCCCGGCAGCAAGTACGGAAATCTCACGAAGACCTACCTCTTTAATTGATGCAGGTTCGCGCATAGTTGCATCGTTAGGCTTTTTGTCTTGCTTAAAAAAGTAGTTATTAAAATACAAGACCGCTGCAATATTGACTAATGTAATCATAACCAGCGCGGCGATAAATTTAATTGTTTTCATTTCTATGCCTTACTGGGAGGACAGGAAATCTGAGGCTGTCCTTGGTGCTAACTCTCTTGCTGTCCTTAGTGGGAGGTTTGATAGAGGTTCCTTCTGGGTTAAGAGAGGTGATTTCTTTCAAGCTGGGAATTTTAACGTCTGTGTCAACAGCCCACAGAACACCTTCTTCCTTGGCGTATTTTCTCATGCGTCTTACAGGCACAATAAGATTGAAGGTTTCGCCAGCACCACGAACAAGCATGCCCATGTAGTGTCCAGCCTTTTCGCCAGATCTTTCGCTAAGAAAAACCCCTCCTCCACTAGAGCCGGGAAAAGCGGTAACAGTTGTTTGATCAAAAACTACTCCGTCCCCGCTGCCAATGTCAAGAACTCTACCAACTTGAGAGCAAATGCCTCGCGTCATGGAATTACTTCCGACTTGGCCTAGTAAAGAGCCTACGTGATATAGTTCTGTCCCAATAGAGACCGGCTTTCCATCTGCCTTATAAAATGTGACTGACTTGTCAATAAAGCCCTTCTTCCTCACCATCAAGAGAGCCAAGTCTTCTCCGTTTTCAGCGTCGGAATATTTAATAACCTTGGCTTCCATCTTGATTTCACCAACCCGGCGACCATCTTCAACTAGCTCTTTTACAATTTGAGCATCTTTAAACTCAATTACTGTCTGAGGTTTGCCGTTCTTGATTTCTACCCTAACAGATCTTAGTCCGTCTACTACGTGTGCAGCAGTCCAAACAAAATTAACTTTTTGTTTGACATTTGGGGCCACCTCAACTTCTCGTGTAACAATTACGCCCGACCCCTCTCCAAAACCAGATTTAACAGTTACTGATACATCCTGTAGGTGCTGGTAGAGCTTGTTGTCTTGGGCGGTTACTGTGGACACCATAGACAGGATGGTTAGTGTTAGAATACAAAAAAACCTTTTCATCGTGTTCCTTCCTCGTAATCTTACTAAAAAGTGTAAAAGTTAGTTAACTATTTCGCCGCCCTGCATACGTCTTTCAAGCTCACGCTGTGGTGAGTTGGGATCGTTCTCGGCAACGCCGGGAGCAACAGGCACGTTCGGAGTAGCAATAGGACGAAGTTCATCTTCTGTAAATTCACTACCAAGAGCCGGATGCTTAATCCACTCTATGGTTGGAATGTGGCTCACATTGTAACTATCAAAATGAGCTTTTGTCAAGAAGAATGGATTCTCTTCATCAAAAATCTTTTCACAATCTACGAGCGGAACTTGGAATAGTTCAGCGCACATAAGGCGATATGATTCACGATAAAGCTTCTTCATTTCACTACCGGTAGCTTCGGACCAATCATTTGCCCAAGTGTTTTCACTTAGTTGAGCAATGTTGCTAAGAGCCTGAAGACCAAGCTCAATCCATCTTCTGCAATAGTCATTCTTAACATCGAAATATCTAATTGGATAAATCTTGAAAGCTCTACGCTCATGCGTAATATGCTGAGCTTCTAGTCTCTCGACATTATCTCTTTTAGTGTTAGTATCAATTAGTCCGCACAGACGAACAAACATGTTGTGATGCTGCTTTACCGCACCCAGAGTCGGAGGACCGGGAACGTAACAGTCGGTGCGAACAGAAAAGGCTTGCAGATGCTCACCAATCTTGTCGAATAGTCTAGCCATAGCTAGGTTGTGGGTTTCCTTGTTGTCGCCAACATTGGGAATTGCCCATTTTACTCCCTGATACATGTAGGGAAGGATTGCGTCGTGAACTGGAATTACTAAGTGGTCTGACATTGTTAATGTCTCCTATTCTATGTTATATTTTTCTTTAAGTCTTTGTCTCAATAGTATATCTACTTGATTCATAGTCATAGTTTGATCATTTTGATACTCATTCATCAATTCTCCAAAAATAGTCATAATCTGTTCCGCACTAGCTTGCTTCCTTGTGCTAAACGGGACGTTAGGAAATTGCGGCGGCAATCCATGTGCTGCCACGGGTTGAGGATAATGATATTGCGAAGCTACCGGAAGTCCATAAGGGATAAAACCGGGATTAAGTCCGCTACTATGCTTCGCTAGTTCGTCTATCTCATGGGTAGTTCTTGGATCCGGCAAGTCTTCTGGAGGCATTATGAAATCATTTTCATGCTTGTGTTTATGAGTATGGACGTGCTCATGAACATGCCTGTTAACTCCTTCTGGGTCAACCGAATCATTGTTCCTGTTAGTATCATATCCTTTATCCTCATTTTCGTCTTCTTCTTCTTCTTTTCTTTTTCGTCTCCTGTTTAACAAAAACGGAACTCCGTATTTAAGGGCTAGCATTCCCAAGCTCATTCCACCAAGAGTAAAGCTAACATTTTCTACAGTGTTGCCATTTCCATTTGTCGCCCCATCAAGATAATGACCTCCGCTTTCTTTTAGGTCACTAATCAAATCATCCTTACTCTTAACGAACCCTAAAAGCTGATCTATTCTAGAACTGAGGGTTAACTTCTGTCCCTCTACGGCACCAAGCAAGTCTCTTAATCCGTTAATCTCATTATTAGCTGATGATAAGTTTCCGTTAACTCCAGATAGCTCTGCCTTTAGGCTTTCAGAAAGAGATTCTAAGTTAGTCAATTTTTCTTGTAGTTCTGTTATTTTGTCTAGGTACTTTTGACGTTCTTTTTCAAAATCAATAGGTGGATCAACAGGACCACCGGGGTCAGGTCTTCCGGGCCACCCATCAAATCCGCCGCCGTTGTCGGGGCTGTCTGGACCCGGATTAGGGGGTTGTGGCTGTGGAGTCTCTGGTGGACAGGGATTATTAAAAGGACACCAAGGGAACAATCCGTTACCCTCGTATAGCTCACCGACTCTTATTCCACCATAGTATTTTGCTGTATCTGCAATGCCTCCATCTGGAAATTTAAGTTCAGGGCAAAACATAAATTCACCCTTGGCGGTTCTTTTAAGGGCGCCATTGTGAGGAATTACCACATGGTCTTCAATTTTATGCTTGCAATGTGGACATACTTTATTCAATCTTTGTGGTTTTTTTGTCTTCGCTTCTTTATTGGAAACAATACTATATGATGCTTCGATAGGATGGCCATGGCCGTTACCTTCCATTATATCATAAATTTGTTTTAATGATAAGCCAGCACCATAATCATCTTCACCATCGTCTGTCCAAGCTCCATCACCAATTCTCCAAGCAAGCAAGATACCTATTCTTGTGTGTATCTCTCCCTTGTCGTCTTTTATAAGGATAAGAACACCACTTCCAGACTGACCACCTATAGGGGCTGCATTAAAGCTAATAACAGCACCTGCGTTTCTTAGGACTCTACCCTTCCAGCCGCAAGCCCATTGGGCAGAGGGGCATCCACCAGCCGTAACTATATCGTTGGCTTTTATCTCTGTTCCTTTTGGGGCTAGTGGAATTATTCTGGGTGGAAACCTTCCGAAGTATTTTTTCTTGACAGACACAACTGCTAAGTCTAGCGCCGTGCCTTCCTTGTAAGCAGAATACTCTGTTTTAAACGGGAGCATCGCAGATTTATAGCCGTCTTGAAAGAACTCTAAATGGCCTCTTCTGGCACTGCCAACTACATGCCCATTTGTCATGACGTAATATTTTTCTTTGTCTTCTGAAAAGACAGTGCCACTTCCACGAGCGCCTCTTGTGTTAACTCTACAGACTGCGTCTAGTGCTTCGTCCATGGTTAGAGGTTTTGCGCTTGCTGGACTGGCGTTTAGGATAACCCCTAAGAAAAGGGCTATTAAGAAAAGGAATTTGCGCATTGTATAATCCTCAATGACCTTTGGTCTTCATTATTATACCTAATATTATTAGTGAAAAAGCAAATCCTGTAAGTAGGAGTCCTAAGTCCTCCATCACCAATCCTTTTGGATAGTAAATTTATATTGAAAAACAGACGATCTCGCTAGGTCTGCTGGAGTGACAGCAGAGTCTGCTAAGTAGGGCACTGGGTCAATATATGCCATTCGGTAGGCATATACTACTGCTGTGCTGCACACAAATATAGTTGTGGGATCGTCGTCTTTTATGTTTTGCTCAGCTAGTCTACAGAAGGGTAAGTAATGTTTACCCAGCTTCCAGAAGTTCTTCCATCCGTATGGAAGTCCGGTAATATCATGAATTACATCAGTGACTTTATTAGAAATCTCTTCTGTAAAATAATATTTTTCGTTTTCAAAAAATATGGAATCGGCAACCCTAAAAACATCTATGTTGTCGGGATGCGTTTCAACTTGGCTTTTTAATGACACCGCTCTTCCGCCTTTGAATTCTCTAAACTCAACGCATTGAAGATTGTCGTCATCCCAATGTGCCATTGCGGCATGGCTATGAACACCACTACCGTACCTTTTTATAAGCCAAGAAATTAGTCCCTCACCACGAAACAAAAGAACATCTGCTTCTTTTATTTGATCTAACGCTTCGTGGTAAGGGACCAAGTTCATCATTACTTCTCTTCTAGTTTCTTCTCTATTCTATCTAATATGTCAGCAATCCTTCTTTGGTCATTTACAATCTGAGTCATAATTTGCTGCATATCTTTTTGGGTCTCTGCCCAACTCCTAGGAACATAAACTAATGGAGTTCCATCAGAATCTTGACGAGAAATAACCTTGTAGGTGTGATGCACCCAGTCTCTTTCTTCATCCATTAAAACAGATTTCTGAGGAACTGCTTTTAAAATTAAAATCTCAATAACCTTTCCTAAACCTATAACAATAGCTACTATCGCCGCAAGTACTGGGATAGATAGGATGTCTGATTCCATTTCAATTTTCTCCCGAAAGTCAGAGATTAAAAGAGGGGGGACGACTATATAGCCTTCCCCCCTCCATGAAATCAAGCTAAAGATGATTAGCCAGTCTTGGCGTTGTAATCATCCTGAGTTGGCGTCTTGCCAGTTTCTAGATAAACAAGCTCGCCCGGAACTGCCAGAGTTGGCAGGGCGTCGTCGTCTGCTAGGTCGCTGGCGTTTCCATCAGTAATGTCCCAGAAGAACGTGGTTGCTAAGGTGGCAGGAACGCCTGAGATCCAGTTATGTCTTTGGCTAGCAACGCCAACCCAAGAGAACTGATTAGCAGCCCATTTGGTCAAAGTCTTCGCTCCAAACTGAGTCTGGGAGGAATGAATAGACCTACGGTTAAAGTCACCAGCACCACTCTGTAGTACTGTGTTGCTCGCTCCGCTAAGGGTAACAGCAACTCTCATCATCACGAATTGTGGATCAGATGAGGTTCTGTCTTTTGCTGCGGGTGTAAATGCAAAAGTACCACCACTTACTGCTTTTTGTGTGGTGTAAGCACCTGCACTAAGCAGTTGGGGTAGGTTCATGCATCTGTTGGCAACAACAGGATCTGTTACGTCCATCACGGCTAATGCTTTTGTGATGGGGTTTCCTTCTGTGGTGGTGGTGGCATCTGTGATACCTACCATAGCTCCACCCTGTTTTTGTGCGGTAAACGCACTTCCGGTAGTGCCTTGTATAAATGCTGTGGGAACTGCCATTGTAACCGCCTTTCAAAAATGCGGTTGTTCTTTATCCTTTTATTCCTACATAAAGATCCATTCCTAACATATTATACACCATTTTATTAGTGTTCTGTCGGCAAATTGTTAAGTAAGACACCTCCAGAATACTCTTTTGCTGTTTTAAATACCTGAAGTCTATCGAAGTATTCCGCATCAGTTGTGTTGTCGGAGCTAATATAATCAATTTGACCGTTTGGAAAAACGTATATGGCCCAAAGTTTTTGAGAGGATATTCTGGATTTTATATCATCTACCGCAACACGGGTTTCATCGTCTAGAACACACTCTTCGTGATTCTCTGTGTGTTTTCCACATAGAGTTTTTTCTATTTTAACTCTCACTGTTTTGAAATCAAACATTTTTGCAACACCAACAAAAAATCTATATCTTGTTAAGACTTTTAATACTTCTACTCCATCTATTCTTTCGATAATATTTTTTATTTCATGTGTTATATCAAAATTTGTATGTCCTATCCAGCAGTCATATTTATTGCTGGGTTTATTTCTATCATATATTTCAAATATACCTAATGCTGTAGAAACTACTTTCGGCACTTCTTGTGAAAAGGCAGCCTCTAGAGCCTCGATAGATAGCTCATCTTCTTCGTCAGGAGTGTCTGTCTTTGGTATGTCTCTTGGTCTTTCCTCTACTATGTCGTCTTCCCACTTTTCCCAAGCTATTTCTTTGCTCGTCATGCTTATTCTCCAAAAAATAAGTCAAAACAGATTACCACTCTTGCCCGTCGATAACCTGTGTGGGTTTTACTAATGGATCATCATGTTTGTTGTTTGGGTTAGATTCCTCGACCCCTGTCGCAACATAATTCTGGTAATGTTCAGAAATTTTAGCCAAAAGATCTAGGTATTCCCTAGACTTTTCTTCTTCTTGACATTGGTGATATATTATTTCAAGGGTTTCTGAGGAAAGAAGGCCGCAATTTACGTATGTATATAGTTTTGCAAAAGTTGACTTGTGTTCTTCTTCCTCTTTGTAGAAGCAGTTAATATATATATCTTCGTTTTCATCAACAAAAAAAGATATCTCTGCTACAAACCTGTCCTCATCTAAATCCGCATCATTATCTATGTCTGCGTCATTATCTAAATCCTCAACCTCAGAATCATCTGATCCCCATTTAATAAATAACATCCCCAACTTTAGTAATAATT
>Ga0114908_1001776_pt1 | contig 10705 bp, 21 predicted proteins | sample MalvireepMed_s17_FD_87292 | JGI IMG/M metagenome (GOLD analysis project Ga0114908, IMG submission 87292) | Marine viral communities from the Global Malaspina Expedition - Malaspina viral metaG DeepMed_s17 | ecosystem: Environmental > Aquatic > Marine > Oceanic | place: Mediterranean Sea... | reverse complement strand
TATTCTTTTGGAAAATCCTCACGATAACGGAGCGAGACAGGGACGGCGACGAAATCGAAAAGCGGATTCCGCTTCTCAAGTGGTTCACGGTGTTCAACCGGGACCAAACAAACCTACCGGCCCCTGAAGTGCCGGAGGACAATAACGAGGTCACCGACCCCGAGGCCGCTACCCTTGCTATCTATGAGGATAACGAGATTACTCTCAAGCATGGCGGCAACAGGGCATTTTACAGTCCGAGTAGGGATTTTGTGAGCGTGCCTAAGCGCACCTACTTTCATAGTAGTGAGAGTTACCTATCCACCCTGCTTCACGAAGCGGTGCATTGGACGGGTCACGGCTCGCGCCTCAACCGTCAAATCGAGAATACATGGGGCGGCGACGATTACGCCTTTGAGGAATTGATTGCGGAGATGGGAGCGGCCATGCTAACAGTCGAGGTCGGTATTGAATACGACCATCTAACCATTGACAACCATGCGGCGTATCTCGGCAATTGGTTGCAGGGACTCAAGAGCGACGGCGGCGCACAGGCACTATGGCGTGCTGCATCAGCCGCGCAGAAAGCAGCCGACCTACTACTCGGCTACGAACCCGAACAGGAGGCTTCAGAATGAGCAAACCCACACAATGCCCTTCTTGCGACGGCGGATTGATAATAACACCTGCTTATCCTGTTAAGGAGAGGCGGGTTCACTGTTCTTGCTGCGGTATCGGTTGGGCTATGAACGAACCTATTGGGGGCGTATGAAATGAGAGTGTTGGTAGCCTGTGAGTATAGCGGTCGAGTCCGTGAGGCATTCAGAAAGCGAGGTCACGATGCGTGGTCTTGCGACCTGCGACCTGCCGATGATGGGTCACAGTATCACTACCAAGGTGACGTGATGAGCCTTATGAAAGGGACACCCAACAACAATTTTTGGGACTTGATGATAGCGCACCCGCCTTGCACCTACCCTGCGGTATCGGGCGCACAGTGGTTCTATCACCCCGATGACAAACACCTGCCGACCGAGCAACGGCGACCCCATCCTAAGCACATGAACAGGCGTGCGAAGCAAGACGAGGCAGCGGCGTTCTTTATGGCCCTTGCTGAATCGCCTATTGCGAAAATCGCAATCGAGAATCCTGTCTGCGTGATGAGTAGTCGTTGGCGCAAGCCCGACCAAATTATCCAGCCGTATGAACACGGCGACCCGTTCAAAAAGACAACCTGCCTGTGGCTCAAGGGACTACCCCTATTGGAGCCGACAGACATTGTTGAGCCGCACATCAAACAGTATGCAGACGGGAGCCGGTTCAGCGCAGACTACGCCTTCGGTTCCGGCAAGGACAGGTCGAAGTCGTATCAAGGGATTGCAGACGCTATGGCCGAACAGTGGGGTGGTTTGAATGAATGGATATAGGATTAGGTTTATAGGCTTCATAGAATACGGAATGATAACGGAGATGAGAACATGACACAGATGACAGACGAAGAAACGAAAGAGGAAATACCGACGAGGCCGGACGGCGGCGCACAGGCCCTCGGCAACCACAAACAGATACGCGAATACAACGCTTATCAGCAAAAGAAATACGGTATTACCAAACAACGCAACCCCACTGAAGTGAGGGCATTCGCTAAGGCGATAGAAAAGGACAATAGGTATCTTAGTATGTGGTATAACGCCGAACATCAAATTGCCGCGACTACATGGTTCCGGGCTGGTGAGGGGCGCAAATCCCTCTCGTTGATGGAAAACGGGGTAATCACGATGACACCGACCGAATACATGGAGGCGTATATGGAAATGAACAAACACTATCGAAATCCCACGCAGACAGCATGGCGACAGGTCATGTTCATGCAACGGTATGTTGCTACGGCGGTTGAATACCGCAAGGCATACCCCCACATAACCGCGCTAACTCATAATAATGGCTCGCAATCAAACATACGCTATTATGCGGCGGTTCAACCCTACCATTTCACTAACTATCGCAATTATATCGGTTCAAAAACAGCAGGTCACAAAAACGACGAATGCGTATTCTTAGGCTACCTCGGCGGCGACCGCACACGCGCAAACCCTTGCGGCCCGAAGGCGTTGGTTTGGCTATCAACCTCGCTTATGAAGGACATAGCAACATGGGGGAAAATAGGCACCTTCAAAGAACACACAAAGGACTTGCCCCTCGCTGAAGCGGAGGCAGAAAAAGCGAAGGAGAATTACGACAGTATAGTAGCCGAGTGGACAGACGAGCAATTTCTATTAGAATACGCACGCAAGGAGGCGATAAGGCGAATCGACCAAGCCAAGCGCACGAATAAGTGGAGACAGGACAGTCTCGACGGCATCAAGACACGGCTTGCGAACACGGCAGAACACGCCAACCTTTCAGCCGACGACATTAAGGCACGTTGGTGGCCGGAGGTGACAGAATGAAAAGATTAGTGACCTGTCATTGTAACGGCTGGTATTGCTCGGATTGTGAGATACGAATGTGCGAGGGTTGCGTAGGAGAAGATGAGCCTCGCTGCCCTAATTGCGCCCGGAGGATGGGAACATGACTATGAAAGTAACGAAGCGAAAAACGAGTGAAAAGGAAACGACCATTACGGTGAGTAACCTTGATGGGCTACACCATAACATCATTGTGAAGGTGGAGAAGCCCGATGGAGCATTCGATTACGTCTTTTTGGATGTTTGGCGACACACTAACAAAGAAACCGGAGAAGTCAGAATACAAAGGGTGGAGGTATGTATGAGTAACCCCGACAGAATATCGGTTCAAAATCAAGATGGAACATTCACCCGCCTACACGACTACGTTTGGGCGCAAATAGAGAAGGAGGAGATAACATGAATGAAAAAGAGAAGGAGAGGCAGGTAGTAATGAATGAAGTGCAAGAGCAAGTCGAGCAAGTCATGGAGGACTACAAAAGAGAGATAGCCGAGGTGACGAGCGGAGGCTCAACGAGAGGGTTCCTAACTACTGTGCGAGAAGTAGGCAGCATAATTGAGGGGCGGTATAACAGGGTCGAAAACGTGGCCCAATTAGAGGGGGTAGCGTTCGCTGCTCTCGCCATCTTGGTTGCGCTCGGCAGAATAAATGATATGGATGGTGATTTTCAATGAGCGCAGACTCAATATACTGCGGTAAAATGCAGAAGGAAAGGGAGTGGTCCGATGGTCGCTATATGTGCGATAAGAAGGCCGGTCACGCTGGACCCTGCGGCTCATGGAGCCGGTCATCGAGTGGGCGAGTAACATTCAAAGGCTACGAGAGGTGCGCTTGCACGAAAAGTGGCTGTAACTGTGTAGGTGGAGAAAAGCGAACCTTAATAGGGTCACCCGACACCGACAATTTGGAGGCGAAAGAATGAATGAAGGCATACGTGAAAAGGCTGGTGAAGCCGTTTGGCTTTTGCCCGTCGATAACGAGGCGTTTATCAAGACGCAACGGAGGCTCGGCACAACCACGCTGAACCCCGACCTAATCAATCAGACTGCACTAAATCAAAAGAAGGTGTTGCGACCGATGGTGCGTAATCCCTTCAAAATCAAGGACAGTGCCGACCCCCCGAACCCGTTTGAGGTGAAAGCATGATTATAAGTCTGTTTTCAGCAATTTTGGGGGGAGATTTTTGACGACACCGGGGGCGACTCGACGTTGGGTTCAAAAGGCTGTGAAAGCCGGAGCGTTGAACACATGGACTACTGCGTCGGCTGTCGCTACCTTTATCGAGGATAAGTGGGGGCCGTGTAACAACGGTTGCCCGAACGCTTACGCGGTTGGGTCAGTCCTCGCTTCGATGGCTCGACAGGGTAGTATAACAAAGCAACAAAAAGGTAGGGAGGCTTCATTTTGGCGAGTAAAATAATGCCTAATTCCTCCGCAAAAATGCGACGTGGGCTGATAGATAAGGGCTTCGCCGTAACCTTTATGAGAACGACTAACTACCATGAGAGGCCGGGAGGGATGCACATAATGAGAACATGGGAACGGCGGATTCGTGGCCTACTATGGGATGCGTGCGACTTTGTAGCGGAACGGGGTGAGATGGTCTTAACGGGCTTCTTATGCTTCACTCTTGCTGCGTTAGGCACAACCTTAATAGTGTCACTGAATTAGGCAAGGGTAACGGAGATGAAAATATGGAATGGTATGGTATGAGTGGACAGATAGAGATAGGCTGCAATGCACTTGAAGATGCGGTAGTCTGCGAAGAAGTCGGAATCAAGAACGCAGTTAGTAGGTATCTATTGCGTATCTTTGAGATACGACCCGGAACAGAACGACTGAATCTTCTCATGCTCAAATTGAACGGAGAATCATACGCTATTTGGGCTATGAGTGCGGGAATCATAGGGACTAATAAGACAGCAGCAGAAGTGATTACTCAACAGTGTGAGGGGCCGGTTCCCTTGCCGGTTGGGTTTACAATTGTTGTCAATAATGAAGAAGCAGACATTATTCTAAAGGTATGCACTAACATAGCGCAAGCCGGTGTGTTGTCGGTCTTGACGGTAGGTGGTATTGGGGGGGCCGACGTATGAAGCACATGAGGCTTAGACGGGCCGTTGCTCGCGTTCTAATGGACGCAAAGGAGTTGGGGCATGGTTACCTAACGGTGGGGCAAATTGTGGACCGCTTGATGGATGGCGGCTGGTCGAAGCACATACCTTCGACACGACGCCTCGGACAGATTCTCAAGACTACACCGGGGTTTGTGCGTGAGGACAGGAGATATGTGTATGACAGGGACAGACACGGCAGCAAAATGCTCTCGATGTGGGGCATCCGTGAATGGGAGGTGAGGACTTGGCTTTGAGCCTCTTTGAACAGCGGATATGGTCGTCGCTCCGTGAGGTGGGCGACCTTCTTATCGCTAAGAACAAACAATACGGAGATTCGGCCTTTGACCCTCTCCGTATTTTCAGCAAGGCTGACGCCGACGCCGGACTACGGATTCGGATAGACGATAAATTGTCGCGGTTGGCGAGAGGCAACGACTCTATCGAGAGCGACCGAGATATTATCTTGGACTTGATAGGTTACCTAACACTACTACTCCTACAAATGGACGAGAAATATGCCGTTGTGGAGACAGAAGAAGAATAAGGAGATGAGAAGATAACGCAATATGGCACATTGAAAAGAAACTTAAAAGGGGTGAATAAAATGAGTAAGGCAAATAACATAAAAACGAGAACGAAACCTGCCTCCGCATTATTATTGCTTTTGGCTGTCCTTGAAAAAGAGGGTGATTATGATAATGAATTGTGGGGTATAGATATAACATTACCGAGTTGGGATGAATTATTAGGCCAAATTGAAAGAGTAGTAAAGAGAGATGGTGGTATGTCTGTAAAGAAACAAATTGCCTATGAGCGAGAGGAACGATATTATGAAATTACTGATAAATTAACATGGGATGAATTAGAAGAATTAGAGAAATTAAGTAAAAAGGATGGTGAATAAAATGAGAAAAAATCAAAGACGAGATGCCTACGCGAGATATAGTAGGTTGATAGCAACAGGGCAGCGAGAGGGCAAAGTAACGAAGGGCGACTTGGGCGAGTCATACGTTCAAGGAGTCAATGATGCCTTCGATTTGATTTATGGCGAGGGCTGGTGTGATGAGGCATGAGTGAAGAAAAACCTACCGAACACCAATGTGTAGCGTGCGGGTTGGTTGAAATAAGGCTGCTTGGGCATGAAAGTCCTCAAGGACGGCGACTTAGCCCCATGCCGATTAAATCAGACAAAGGTTCGGGCTACCACTGTCGCAAATGCTCTAAACCTACCTATGACAGACTAAAGGATAGGTATTGAGGGTTTTCAATGAAAGCAGTAATGATAGCCTGTGATGATATACTCATAGAAGATGTGTTCCCCTATACACGCGCACGAAAGGAGGGCGGGGCGGCGGCCACCCCTTCTATTGTTATCAAGAACGTGCGTGATGGAGAGCGTTACTATCTATGCGGCTTCAAGAATCTATGGTCGCTGCTGGACCGAGTGATGAAGCAGAAGTATTATCGAAGGGCTGTGAAAGACGAATTACTCAATGGGCCGCCGACAGCGTTTGCTGATAAATTGGAGGCCGTCATTAGGACAGCGCACCCTACCAGCATGATGTTCCACCTATGCGAGAAGCAAGCAGATTTTGTGAAGCAATACGGGCATTGGCCTATGGCCGACACCCGCATTCAAGTCCATGAGAATATCATTTGTGGTGTCACAACGGCCTTAGAACATCACAACCTACAATACCTACTCAATCTGATAAAGGACAACGACCTCGATTGGGTCTATCAAGGCTTGGAAACCTACAATCAAGCAAAGGATAGAAGCACTCGCAATGTTCGGTCCTACCATCTTTTCTCACATTCTAAGCAACGGGTTCCCGCTTTGACAGCACGCCTAAGAATCGGCGTGGCTGAAAATCATACTACTACTATCGAGTCATGGGTTGAGTCAGACGAGGGGTGGGCTACCGCCGCTTGGGATAAAAGGCATCTATGTCACGAAACCAACGGGTCTTATCTCGGCCCCCTTTTCTGCAAGGTGGATAAGGGATTGAGGGATATACTCAACATATACGAAGGACAGGACATACTACAACAGACTTCATCAGCCGCTTGGGACCGACTCTTAGACAAAGGGTGCAAGGGCAAGACGCTTAATGAGCGTGTAGCCATGAGGCATCACGTTTTCCGCCTAACGGGGGTGGGAGCAGAATGATTCTTTCTATTATTTCTGAACCCCGCCGAAAAAATAAAGGGGGCGCAGTAACCCTTTGCGCTCAATTCATTTTATACTCTATGGGGTATGTATTAGAGGATTTGACCCGATTCGGAATAGTAATAGATACATACCTATATGACGAAAAGAAAGAATAGGAGTCAAGGGGATGCTATACAGCGATTATTTATTTTGGTGATTTTTGGAAAGAATAGAAAGAATGGAGATGAGAAGATGGATGACTATCGAAAACGCAACACTACGAAGAAGTATGGTTCGGCTGGCCCCCGCTCGCGTGGGCGTAATGCCGTGATAGATGTGGCTTATCACTACATCAAAGCCGAAGGACCGAAGCATACAGCCGAGATTTACAATTACCTACGAGATGTGAGCGACGTGAACGACGTGCCTACCACTAACGCTATATCCAACTTGCTGCGAGCAAGTCCGTTATTCATGCGAAAAGGTCGTTGCGCCCCCGTTCCCTCGCCCACTTCACCCATAAGGGGTGGCGCACTCTCCGTTGAAGCAATAACACCCCAAGCAAACTTGCCGTCAAAGACTTGGACTAATCAAAGACACAATGTATTATACTTGGCAGACAATCAGAAATCAACATATCCTATTTGGGATATTAACGACCTTGATGAAGTCGCTACCCGTCTTGCTTCATTCAAGCACAGCCGCCGACTCAAACGACTACCGACATTCTTGCGTAGGCGTATTGAAGAAATGAAGGAGGTGACGGTGTGATTGAATCATTCGGGCAGATGGACTATATCACCATAAAACCGTTCCCTCGTCACTGTGAGGCGATAGTAATAGTGGACGGTGCGCTCGGACACGCGCCCTACATATCCACGTCCTCTTTCATTGGCGATAAGAAGCCGATAGGTTACTTCATGTCACGCTTCATGGCTCAAGAGCCTATCAATACTGTGCCGGACATGGAGCAACCGGGGTGGCCGGTCCATCAAATCGCTGACAACCTCATCGTAGTGACAATGAGGCACTTTCACACGCCCGACTCAACGGGGCTGACGCCTACAACGCTGTGGGCCTACTACTATCCCGTCCTCATGGGTTTGGCTCGCTTCTTGAGTAGTCGCACCGAGGGTATTCACGTATTCAATGTAACTTCGGCACATGATTGTGTGCCGGACAACCTGTTCAAACAGTTATCTGCTGATGAAGTGCAGCGTTGGCAATTCTATCGGGATGATGAGCCGAAATGCGAGGATGCTGGCGACCCCTTATTCTGCCTCGCCCCTGCATGGTTCCTAAATTGGTCTGCGGCTAAGACCGCTCCGAAAAATAATTTCCGTTCAACATTAGTAAATGTGGGCTACGAACCCGCTTCTCGTCAAGATGGCTTGCCTGTCGCTGTGGACTTGACGGCCACTAACACACTAATTGCGTATATCGAGGACTACTTCGGTGTCGTGCATGACGCCAAAGCCCTTGACGCAATGATAACGGAGATAGAATTATCCGATATGGAGAGTCGGCAGGTATTGAATGAAGTGCATAGGGCCGTTGCTCAACTCGATAAGGATAAGGGCAAGAATCCCAATGGGGTGATGTTCGGGTGACATTTGACATATTCGACGGTGTGCGTGACTACACGGATGCGAATAATTATGTGGGTGTTCACGACTTTGTGGATATATTCATCTGCTCAATAGGAGCGCACCTATTCAATACCGTGAACAGGTGTTCCGCCTGTCCGTTCAAGCCCGAAGATAACGAGGACGGGTATGCTATATTCGACTGTCCGATGCGGCATGATAACCACCCCATCTATACTCCTATGAGTCATGTGGCCGACACCCGCCTACACATTCTGATTCGTGGTGGTAAAGGTTCGGGCAAAAATGTTCTCATTGACCTATTCTTGCGCGAGGGAACGGGCCTCCTATACAACACTAATTCGGTGCTGAACGTCATTGACGCGCAGCACAGGCAACCGGGGTTCCCTACGGACATTGGACCTAACTCAATCACGGAGGCGGGTATGTTTGGCTCCGTTGATGAAGAAGGCGACATAACGGGGCGACCTCTTGCACGCGATATGTGTGGTGGCTTCCTCGGTTTTGAGGAGTTTTCCAGCGTGACCGACGCTTCCAAGAAGGAGCATTCAATGGATATGAAGAACCAATTGCTCACCAGCACCGACAGTGGGCGTGTGAATAAGCGAATGCGTAGTGGTATTGTCCGTTACAGCACGCTATACACGATATGGGCGGGAACCCAACCGGGTCGCTTTGAATTGGAGTCGGGTCTTGACCGCCGCTTCTTCATCATTGACATTGAGATGACGCCGGATAAGGAGCGTGCTTTCAAACAGTCACAGGTTCTCAACAGTAACATGACTTCGGCTCATCGGGCTAAGATGGCCCGCATCAACATGGAATTGCGGGAGTGGTTTGTCAAGCGACTCATGGACACTGTTACTACTCCGCCTAAAGGCATCCGTTTTGACTCATCCCTTGAAGAATGGCTCATGCGTAGTGATGTTAGGTCGCATGAGGCTGACCTATTCCGGCGGCTCGCCATTGGTTACCACATGATGCAGCCCACATGGGCTAAGGACACCACATTAGAAATTACAGTGGATGACAGGCTTGAGAAACTTTTGAATACTTCTTTGCGTATGAGAAGAAACGTGATGGATGCAGACGTGCAGTTAATCAAGCAGACTTATTGGAACACGGCATTGACCCGCTCCACGCTTCTGAAGGAGGTGTCGCGCATGATAACTATGGGTGATTATCAAGGAGCGAAGCGGTGGGTCGAGGACAATCTCAAGGGGCAGCGTTGGTATGAAGAATACCGGCCCGACAAAGGAGGGAGAGGGCGGCGAGGCGTTATGGTTCGCATCGGTCCTCCCGCTCCGAGAGAACACACAGAAATGAATTGGGGGAATGAAGATGAGCAGACCAGCGAGAAGAAAACCGGGACAGGCATTGAGAATGAGGCATGAGCGATTCCGTAATAGAGCATACGCTCTATTGTTGGATGAAAGCAGATGGATGACGGCGGCAGCCATAAGGGAGCATTTTGTGGACGGACACCCGGCCACGCGCACGATAAACACAGGTAGTCGGTGGAATACCGCATTACTACCCGAAGTCGGTAATGGCGCACTATCACAGATTCTAAGACGCGACCCTCGCTTCAAGAGGCGGCATATTGGAACAGGCGGAAAGAAAGGTGGCACTGCTGATAGGGTGGAGTGGACTGCTATTAAGGAGGGGGGCGAATGAAGAAGTTATCAAGGCGGGTCAAGAAGCCGCATATCCGTAATGCCGTTTACCGCTATTTGAGTGAGAAGAAGGTTTGGCTGACGGCTAATCAAATCCTTGACGCCTTTCAGCAGGGCGACATACTCACTGTCAAAGGGCAACAATCCTATGGTTACAGTGTCCCTCGACGGGCCGCAGACCTTTCCTTCTTGCTGAAAAAGGATGAAAGGTTTGTGAGTCGAAAAACGGAGGCGGCGGCTCTAAGTCATAGCGGCCCCTACATCATCAAGGAGTGGAGTGTGGCGGAGGTAGCCAAGAATGAGTAAGCATTTGAGATTCCGCAATAGGGTGTTCCGCCTTCTTTCAGACGAAGGCACATGGATGACGGCGGCACGAATCATTGAGATATTTCAGTGTGGGGGTCACCCATCCCTACACATACGGGATAATCATTATTGTAGTCCAGCCATGCTACCCGGTAACACCACAGCGGTGAGTAATGTGTTGAACCGCGACCGGCGGTTTGTGTCACGGACAACAAAAAACAAATCCACTTTGGGTAGTAATTCGTGGGTGGTTAATGAGTGGACGGTGAAAGTATGAAAGGTAGGCGCGAGATAGAAGATGAATTGCAGCGTGCCTTGCTACACGAAGGGAAAGCCCCCTCCGAATATGTGACCGCCCTTCAGTGGGTGTTATCTGATTCCGAATGCGCTATGTGCGCC
>Ga0114908_1001772_pt1 | contig 10714 bp, 10 predicted proteins | sample MalvireepMed_s17_FD_87292 | JGI IMG/M metagenome (GOLD analysis project Ga0114908, IMG submission 87292) | Marine viral communities from the Global Malaspina Expedition - Malaspina viral metaG DeepMed_s17 | ecosystem: Environmental > Aquatic > Marine > Oceanic | place: Mediterranean Sea... | reverse complement strand
GATCTTTTACTTTTTCCAGTATTCTGCATACCTGCCCAAGCGTTCTGTGACTGTCTAAAACCATTTCTTTTGTCAGAACGTGTGGGCATATACCATTTCTTTGATTTTGGTGTAGTTGTAAAAGTTTCGCCAAATTTGTTTTTCTTATATGATTTATCATCTCGTTTGCCAGGTGGTGCCTCTTCTTCGCCAGGGGCTGCAAGAAGTGGGCCGGCCTCGTCGGCTGGCGGTTCTTCGCCGGGGGGCTCTTCGGCTGGCATTTCTCCACCCATATCGCCTCCCATGTCTCCTCCCATGTCTCCGCCCATGTCTCCACCGGCGGCGCCTGTGGCTTCTGCTGCTGCTGCTTCTCCGACCTGCTCTAGTGAAACATCATGTTTTTTGTCATAGTACATCTCAGCTTGGACGCGTCGGAACTCTTCTTCACTAAGGCCAAGAATATTCTTTGCAACCCATCTTCTGCTGAAGTAACCCTGCGTCGCTTCGCCGGCGGCTCCAAATCGAGCCTTCCAGTGCTCTAATTCTTGTAATTCCGCTAATTTAGAAGGGTTGTTCAAAGACAATTTAAAAGATAGAAGATCGCTACCACGATATCCTTGCGTAAACAGATGGACTGTCGCGATTTTCTCTAATTCTGATACAATAGATCGCTGTAGTCTTTGAATTGTTCTGGCAAATCTTATGTCTTTTTGTGCCAATGCTGCTTTATCATCAACTGCGCCTTCTGGTTGGGTTAGATATGCCGGTGGTATTTTTAATGCGCTAAATAATTTGTCTCTTAAATATTTTACATCGTCGATGTCACCTGTATATTTGCCTCCGCCTACAGATTCTATTTTTGTCCCTGAAGTACCGCCGCGGACTGGGATATAGTAGTCCTCCTCAATGCTAAGAGGATTATATCTTAGATCAACACGACCAGTATTAATATCAACAACCTGGTTTCTCTTCATCTGGGTCATGACGCGTTGCATATATTGTTCAACGTCTTGAGGTGGTATATTGCCGACATCAATGTAAAAGGCTCTGCGATCTGGAGACCGAACGATTCTGTAAGCCATCATGGCATCTTCTAGTAAAGTTAGTTGACGCCAAATTCTTCTAGCCGGCTCTAACACAGAGGTTCCGTATGGAGCAAATTTGTCATTTCCAAGTACCCTAAAGTGACCTACCTGCCAATTTTCCAATGTTAAGCCGGCCGTGTTCCATTGATATTGAATATAATTGGGGTTGTTTTTATCTTCTCCCTCAAGACGCTCAATTTCGTTCGCAGGCAGGCCAATCACATTTTTAATACCTTCTTCTTCCTCAATATCCAGATATAAGAAAAAATCTCCATATTTGCACATAGAACGGCACCAGCCATATAAATTAAATTCAATATTTATAACGTTATATAATAATGTTTCTACTGCAGTTTTGATCTCTTGGTTGGTACATGCAATGTTTACCATGGGGCGGTACGCTGAAAAGGTAGTCATCTCATCAGCGTATATATCCATCGATGAAGCAATTTCAGGCATATACTCCATCTGATCAAAGTCAACATATCTATCTAATCTATTTTGATTAGAATAAAAATCGTAGTTAAGGGCATTGTATACATCGCTGTAAACAGAAGTTTTAAATTCTTGACCGCTAGCTGATCTAAAACGCGAACGATGTTTATCTAGTTTGCGCCTTTTTAAGCGTCTAGTATCCTGCCTACGATAATTAACAAGCGGACCAGATAATAGTTTTGTTAATTGTTTAAAAAGAGAATTCGCAGGATTGTGTGTATTTCTTTTGTTAATTGGGCGCGCCATTACTTATTCATCCCTTTAAAAGCCATATATAATCTTCATATTGTTTTTTTTGTTTTTCTGTTTCTTGTTTCTTATAACCATCCATCCCGGGAATTGCAGTATTCATTTTTCGATCTGTTGCAGACATAGAACTTAAAAATGCTCTGTTATATTCAATTGCCCTGTGATTTGTAGCCAAAGCGGTATCTGTGACCCAGCACCCAATGGCGCAAGCCATTATTAAATCGTCATTGTGTTTTTTCATAGCTTGTGGTTTGCCATTATGCCAAACAAAAGTTTCCATTTCATTATAAAACCTTTTTGACTTAATTTTAATTAGTTTATTTCTAACAAACTCTTCTAATTTAGCTACAACTAACGGTCTAGTCTTAGATGTGGTAGAAAATCCGGGAGTTACTCCGGATGTTTCGGCCATGTGCGGCTCTACGTGTTCATGAGTAGATTTTTTAGAATAATATATATTTGGATATCCCGTCTCTTCTAGTTTGCTTAAAGTAGTCCACCCAACAGAATTATTTTCCACCACTATCATACAACTGCCGTACTCTTTCCCCGTTTGGAATAATAGGTTTGCAAAAATATCTGGTGTTGCTTTCCCTTGATATTCAGCAATAATAGTATTAGTTTCTAAATTAAAAATATGAAAAGTTGAGTAGTCCTGCCCATCGCCTCTTGCGACGTCGGCTGAAAGCATATATGTATTTTCTGGACTATATTCTTCCCAAATCCACAAATTTCTGTCAAACCCTGTCTTGTGTTTTGGATCTTCTAGTTCAAGACTAATTCTTTCCATATCTTCAGGATGAAAAACGGTTTCACCAGACATATTAAAATTACACTCAAGTTCCTGAGCAATTTGACGACGAGACATATTTTTGGTCTCTTTCTCAAACCATTCTTGATCGCGCTCTGGATGGACATTCCATGGTAATGAAACTAAATGAAAATCATTTTTTTCCATCTCTGCGTCAACGTACGTTTGATGAAACCAGTTGCCGACACCATTTGGTGTTGAAAGCGCTATACACCGTCCACCCGTTGAAAGGGTAGGATAAAGTCCAGTCCACAGCTCATCTAGACCTTCGACATGAGCTGCCTCGTCAATTACTAAAAGAGACAGTGCCTCAGAACGGCCAGCGTCTGCGGATGTCGAAGAAGCTTTTATTTGAGATCCATTTGAAAACTCAAAAGAGGTTCTGTTGTCTATAGAAATCTCCGCTATTTTAATCCAATTTGGAAGATGACGATGGATAGCTTTAACTTTTTTAACTAAATTAGCTGCAGTGCCAAATTTAGTGGCTATAACAAGCACATTCTTATCGCGATGAAACAACATCATCCAAGCAACATAAGCAGCTGTAATAGTTGAAATTCCCAACTGTCGAGCTTTTAAAATTACAGTGAAACGATGATCATTATAGTCGTCAACCAGGCTTGTTTGAAAATCATAAGTTTTAAAAGGAATAAGCCCTCTTATCGGATGAGATATCTTTGCATAACTATTGATAAAATAAGCGGGATCTTTGCCACACTTAAGAATCTCTTTTACAATCTGCTCTTTCGTTAGAGAAAAAGACATACTCAAGTCTTATATTTGTTGCCACCCTGTTTTAGAAATTTTTCAAAGTTTTTTTCTATGTTAGGTGGCCCGTCATCGGTCAAAATATCTTTTACTTCGCCCAGATTTCCAATGCCGTACGTACGCTTAGCGGTGGCCCAAACTCGTACCCGGCTGGAAGACTCAACTCGCACTTGAAGATCTTTGTTGTCTTTCAGAGAAAGAGCACGGCCTTCGTTGGCTTTAAAACGCTTTTTAAGTTCACTAATAATTTTTGACATCATGCGACCAGTTTCAGCTTCAAAATCTTGGCTATAAATTTCTTTTAATTTAATATCAGCATGATAAGACAAAATTAAAGTTTTACCAGAAATTCCAATATTAAAGCCGTCCATTATTCTGGACCCGTAAACAGGATGCCCTTCTTCTCTTTTGAGGCCAATTTTAACTGGCTCGCCATTTTCGTTAACTGCACCATCATATCCGATATCTGCTGCGGCTTGTGCAATTCCTCTTATAGTTTCAAGTACTTTTTGTGACATTTTTTGGTCTCCATCCTTTTAGCCATCGATCTTCACGATGTTCAACGAATTCAATATAGCATTTATAACAACATTCATATTTTGTGTGGTATATCTCATCATCAATTGTTTTATTCCTCGTCTTACAAACGGGACATAATATTTTCTTGTCTTTATTAAATAGTTTTTGAGTTATTAAAATACCGTTAACATTTTCTGGTTCCACGTAGGCTTCGAACTTTTGTTGTTTTTTAACAAAATCTTGTACCTGATCTAGATAATCTAACTCTTTTTCCTCATCCCAATATGCAGCTGGATTTTGAATTGCCTCGGCGCCATATTTTTTTTTAATGGCCTTCTCTAGGCCAGCAACATAGTTTATGTCCTTTTCTTTCATCTTGCAACTTCGACACTCGCATAAAATACAGCCACAGATAAAACGATGCCCAAAGCTACGCCACCGATAACCCACCATTCCGTATAATCATCGCTCATCTCTTCTTTTAAAAGAACGTTTAAATCATTAATTTGCCGGTCTCTTAATAAAAGAGTTTCACTATGTATTTTTTTCAAAGAGTCATATTCTACTTTAAGTAAGTCGAAAGCCAATCTTTTATTGGCCAGGTCCTGTTGGAACTCTTTTCTTAATTGAAGTTCAATCTCTGATTTTAAATACTTCTGATCTACTACCATTTTTGACGCAGCAATGGGATCCAATAGGATGCCAGCGTATGGTGCTTTCTCGTCTAAAGACAATGAAGTGACCTTACCTTCAACCCCTTCTGCACTTGCTTCAAATGGTATTAAAACAATTAAAGCTGACACAAAACATGCCATGGTCTTTTTAAACATATATTTACCCGTTCTTTTTAAGAAACTCTGCGCTGAGAATCCTTGCCACTTCTTCTGCTAATTTATCTGGACTTTCTTTATTTTCTTCAATAATTTCAGCAAGTTCTTTTTGTTTTTCTTTTTCAAGTTCTTCTACTTTGATATCGTGTTCTTCTTCTATTTTCTCTATTTCTTTTATGTGTTCAGTGAAGATCTCAGTCTTTTTCTTATCGGTTTCTTCAGCTGTTTCTTTAACGATTTGTATTTCTTTTTCATAATTCTCCTTTTGTTTTTGAAGTAATTCAAAAACTTTTTTTCTTGAACTAGCGCCGGAAACAACTGAAAAGATCAATAGTACTATTATAACAGGCCAGTACCAATAATGTTTAAGCCAAGCCCAAACTTTTTTCCAAAAGATAGCAGTAAACATTATTTATTCCTTAGCAACATTTTTTTAATTCGCTTAGTCATCTTATCTCTATCGCCCTGAGAATAGCCTTCGTGATCATAAGCGATTCTGCCGAGATGGTCAACATATATAGAATAAGGTACTGTACCTCGTGGGTTTAAGATGCTTGTAACCTCACCTTCTTTGTCTGGAAGAATATGAAAAGGCCAGCGGTGGCGTTTTACTACGCCGCGGATATCTGAAAAAGTTTCTGGACCATCAGTAGCAATTGCTAAAACTTTGAATCCACGATCTTTATGCTTTTTATATAATTCAGTAAGATCATCCAACTCACGTTTACAAGGCCCACACCACGTTGCCCAAAAACTGATCACAACCACTTCACCTTTAAGGTCATTAATTTGGATTTTTTTACCTTTTAAGTTTTTTAAATGGAAAGTTGGTATTGGAGCGTTCTCGTTTGCATGCGCAATACCAGTGAATAGTTCAGCGCATTTGCCGATATATATTGAAGCACCTAGCATTATAGTAATGAAGAATGCAGTAAAAATAAAAATTTGCAATATCGTTTTATTCAATTTAAACTCCTAATTTTAATTGATAAGGACCACCAACTCGTTCCAAGAAATCCGTTAGCTTTTCGCCTGGGTCCGAAGGAATCTTGTCCCAGTTGTCTGCGTCTTCAAGATCACTTGGAATATGTGCTGTATAGGCCCATACACCACTAGATTCATCAAACTTATATGTAATCCAGGGTCGGCCTGCGCTCATGCGATGTCCAATTTTATCATGGTTGAAGCCGGCGGCTACAATCATGTCTTTTATTTCTTCTTCCTCTAGAACTTTGGCGATATCTTTAAGTTCAGGTGAGTTATCGTCCGGATCGTCAGGATCGCCGGCTTCATTGAGAAACTTTCGAAAATTTTCGAACAACACCTTCACAGAAATTAACTCCCGTGCTTCCAACGAGCAGCGATATCAACTAGCGCCTCTGAACCAATATAAGCTAAAGTAACTGCAACCCAGTCTTCGCTTGTCAATGAGCTACTAGCAACCAAATAAGTTGCAGTGCACCATGCTAAAAATTTACGAGATATAAACCGATTTATGTGTTTGTCTAACCATGCTCTTACTCTTGCCATCATTTGAACCTCCTATATATAAATAGTTTACTCATTTACATATGCCCTATCGCCACTTTTTTCAATTAAAATTTGCTGATCAACAACGTCCTTCAGAGAATCTAAATGAGAGATTAATAATACAGTTTTGAACTGTGATTTGATCATATCGAGAATCCGAATAAAACCTTCCATATTTTCAGCATCAAGAGAAGTACCAGGCTCATCCAGAATAAAGACATCTCCCTTGGGGAGAGTCGAAACATTTAAAAGAGCCATTCGAATGGCCATGGCGGCAATTGTTTTTTCTGCTCCGGAGCCCAGCTCAATTGGGCGGGCGTCGTGCTTTGGATGTTTAATAAGAATATCCAACTTTTTCTCGTCATTTTCAAAGAAAACCTCAAAATCAACAATGTTTGTTAAAATCTTGGAGATCTCATCGTTGATGAGAGGCAAACGTCTTTTAATAATGTCATAAGATATGCCATTTGGATGCATGCATCGCATAAAAAGGTCTGCAGCAGTAAATTCTTCTTGTAAATCACAAAAATCTTGTTTTTGGTTGATCAATTCTTTATTTTTTTGTTCCAAACTACCCACGGAACGGTATAATTCCATGATCTCTTGTTTGGATTCTTCGTTTTTGTTGTTGAAAAGCTCAATTTTTTCTTGGAGTAGTTCCTTCTTGTCAGTCAAAGAATCCAAGCTCTCAATTGCTTCTTTATTTTGTTCATAAAGCTGTTCTTTTTCCTTCAAGCTATCTAAAATATTTTTTACTTGCATCAAGCGAATCTTATCTTTTTCAATTTGAAGTTTTAGCTCAGATACCTGAACGTTTTTTGTTATCTTCTTCTCCTGAATCATATAGTATTTTTCAGTATATTCGTTTAGTCTCTTTGGGTTTAGATCTTCTACTTTTTTGGCTATGATTTTCCTGTTTAGAGTAAGTTGGTTCATTCCTATCTTTACTCTGTTGACATCATCTAGAGCCCCTCTAGCATCTTTTACAAAATGACACCTGTCTTGTAGTTTATACGTACACGGAACAGTTTTAAGTAAGTCTATTTTGTGAGCTATGGTTTCTTTTTGTTGTTCATAGGATTCAATTTCTGTCTCAATTTGTTGCAGCCTTTGTCGATATTCATCAGCAGTTTGTTTTTGATCATTAATATCTTCAATGTTAAACCCATTGATAAAATTTTCAATTTTCTGTAAAAACGCATTTTCACTATTTAGTACCTCTTGTTTTTTCTTGAGATTTACTTCAATAATTGAAGTCTCTCTCTTAAGCTTTTTAAGTTTTTTGATTACTTGGCCGATATCAATAACTTCTTCCGGGATAGAGCTAATCTGGTATTCTATATCTCGAAGTTGTTGCTGGAAATTCTGTATTTCAACTTGTGATTCTTCCTGCTTTCTTTGTTTGTGAATTAACTCTGTATCGGCTATGGCCAACTCTGCATTTGACTCTTTAATCTCTGAATCGTAATCACGATCGGCCAGCTTCCTTATAGCACCTTTCATATCGGAAGAATCTTCTTTTACCAATTTAAATTTTTGATCAAATATTTCCAAATCCAAAAATTTCGCAAGTATTTCTTTTCTTCTCGTTGAACCTTCGTTAAGATAAGAAAGGGAGTTTAGCTGACTTGCCATTGAAGTTGTCAAAAAATCTTCTATCGTTCCTAGAATCTTGCGAATGTTCTTGTCTGTTTCTATTCGTGTAATTCCATTTAAAAATGTCTCAGTTTCAGCTACGTTATCATAAACTGAAAACTCAACATCCGTTTTGGCTTCATCGGTTGTTTTTCCTTTTATCTTCTTTTTGTATTTTTTGCTCTTTCTCTCAATTTTATAAGTTCTAGTACCAATATCAATTTCAGCATAGCCGCGGCATTCGCTCTCATTCTGGTTAATAAGATTCAAGTTCTTACGATTATTCTTTGACGTTGTATTAAAAACAGTGTAAAGTAAACTATCAATAATACTTGACTTGCCAGAGAAGTTCTTGCCAAGAATACCAACAACGCCAGCCATGTTAGAAAATTCAATTACGTTTGATTCTCCGTAATTAAAAAGATTGTCCCATTCTAGTCTTTTGAGCTTCCAGTTGATGTTTCTTTTGACGTCTTCTTCTTTCTCAACAAGATTATTATATTTTTTGTTCATTTCATAAACTTTTTTCAAAGTTTCTTCAGAAGGCTGATAATCATTCAAGTATTCTCGAATAAACTCCTCTTGTACAGCAACATCACGTAGATCTTCTTGAACCAAATTATTAGTTAAATCTTCTACGCTTCCGCGTTCGCCGGCGGATCTGCTTAGATAAGTTACAACTTCTGGCTTGAAGCGGGATTTCGCAACATCAACGGCTCGGCGAACTACGTCCAAAGGCAGATTATTCTCAGAAATTAGCCGTAATCTGGCGCTTTTTTGAACTGTAAGCTTGTTCGGGAGCCTGCCCCTGGGAGTGAGCCTAATAGTGATAAAAGGCTTAGGATTTAATAAAATATGGTGCTTGCAGGTAAAGGAGTCTTTATCTTCAATATCCCAAATTAAAAATCCCTTGTCGTTGGTTTCTCCGTGATTCTGTTGGATCGTCGAGCCAGGATAACGTATTTTCCCCTCTTTGTCGAGGGCTTGATTGGTTTTGTGTATATCGCCAAGAAAACCATAGTCAAAATTATTAAAGATATTAATATCATCTTCACCGTGCTCCATTGTCCAGCCAGTATCTGTTTTTACTCCACTAACAGAGCCGTGATACAAAGCAATATTAATTCTATCTGAGCTGGTTGGGTTCTTCCAACTATCTCTATCAAAAACCGACAAAACATTAATAGTAAACTCGTCATTTAAAACCACCTCTCCTGAATTCCTTAATAAATATAAATCCGAATGATTTAATGCCGTAACAATAGGTGTTAATGCATCTTGACGACTTAGATTACGAAGATTGCCGTCATGATTTCCAAGAATTATATAGGTAGGAGCAATGTCAGCTAAATTTTTAAAAAAGCCCGAGCACATGTCAACAAACTCAGGGCTTATTTGAGTTTTTGTATGCGCGATATCACCACAATGTATGATATAATCAGGTTTTTCTTTTTTAAGTTTTTTATAAAGCTGAGAAAATACTTCTCTATATTCTTTATGATATTTTAAATTACGAATATGTGTATCTGCTATATGAGCAAATTTCATATTACACTCCTGCGCTCTATTAAAGATAGTCACATAGTTAAGTTAATAAAGATTACGTTTCTTTTGTATCTTTTTCTTTACTTTTCTCTGTGGTTTCTTTTTCTTTGGGAGGTGTGGTCTTCGAGCTAGACTGCATTTTGCCATACATGCCTTGTTGTGATCTAACTTGTGCGCGAGTTTGACCAGTCTGATTAGCTAGCATATCATCAAGATTTGCGTCCATGTCTGTTAAGCCAGCAGCTATAGATGGTTGGCTTTGGCCCAGCAAATCTGTTAAATTTTGAAGTAATTCATTAGTTCTTATTATAAGAGATTCTAACCAAGGAGCAGAGCCTCGGTCAATTGTAACACCTAATTTGTCTGTAGTTGATATATTCGCAAGATCAACGTCTTTGTCGATAAAACTAGTTGCTAACCCACTGGCTAGACCGCCTCCGGCGCCAGCTAGGCCGCCGGCGACGGCGGCGCCGCCAACTCCTGCTCCGCCTGCGGCGGCAGCAGCTTTGCTTTTTGGAGCTTTTTTCCCGCCTTTTTTAAATAAATTTCTAAAAAACTTGGCAGCTTTGGAGAGGATACCCTCATGAAGTTTTCTTTCCATCAAAGGGGTCTCTTCGTTTTCTACTGGCGACGTTGGATCCTCGAAACCAAACATGTCGGTAGGACTAGCTAGTCCAAAATCTGGTATTATTTGTCGAAAAGCAGTTTCAGTTGCAGCCTCACCATATATACCGATTAATCGCTCGACTTCTGCTAAAAAAGCAGCCTCTAGAGCTTCAACTGTTTGATAATGGCTCCAGTCTGGAGGCATTGCTGTACAAATTACTTGTCTACCTGTTGCGCCGGCAATGTAAATTGCCTCTTCAATAATTTCTTTTACAGACTTGCCCATAATCAGATACCCCTTATTCTATTTAATAAATAGTTATCTAAAGTTAAAACGTCAGCGCAGTCTTTACGTGCTATAAATTCTTTGTGTGTCATCTCTCCAACATCGCTGTAAGGTAGCGTGTCGATACTGTAAACCTCGATGTCATATTTTAAAAATAATTTAATCAATTTGTTAGTTTTCTTTTTTGCATCTAAGTCTAGCGCTAGATAAACAGAAGTACCGCTTCGAACAATTTCTTTAAATAATTTAGAATTTTCTACTAAAGTCGTCCCTAGTAATGGTACTGAATTACGACCCGCCTTAATGGCATCAAACACCCCTTCTGTAAGAATAATGTCTTCATCAAAGTCTAAATACAAATGATTAAAAATAATAT
>Ga0114908_1001770_pt1 | contig 10721 bp, 23 predicted proteins | sample MalvireepMed_s17_FD_87292 | JGI IMG/M metagenome (GOLD analysis project Ga0114908, IMG submission 87292) | Marine viral communities from the Global Malaspina Expedition - Malaspina viral metaG DeepMed_s17 | ecosystem: Environmental > Aquatic > Marine > Oceanic | place: Mediterranean Sea... | reverse complement strand
TCTCCTGTATTGTTCCTTAGTTCACTTAGAATACCAAGCAGATCTAGGATTTGATACTACTTTATTAGAAAAGTTTTAGCGATCCACATTTGGCACAAGCAAGAGTCATATCATCTTCCTCTAGCCACTCGTGTTTGCAATCACTTTTCTCAACTTTCTTGACAATCTCGTCATGCAATAAATCTACATTGTAGATAGCCTGGTGACTCTCAACGGTAAAATATGTTGCGATTGAGTTAGGATTACGTTGGACTTTTAGAGCTTTTTCTGCTGCCTCTTTTGGACTATCTGCAAAAAAGCTCATTTGCCACTTGACCCTATATTCCATTAGATCAATCCTCCCTTTTCACGAATCAAGATTGCCAAGTGCTTTGGACAAATGTTTAGTTTACCCAAGTACTCTGATCCAGACATCTCCAAAGCCTCACACAGATCATCAAAAATAGGAAGCAATTCACCCTCTTTTTCTATAGATAGATCAGTGTTGTGTAGATCAATTGTGTTAGAAAACTTCACTCCACGGTGAAGTGCTAGTGCGGCTGCTGGTCACGGTTTTCCTTCAACAAACCAATGAGCGTCCCTATTGCTGGGAAAATTATCAGCAGCAAATGCAACGATGGCAAATTCTTCCTTAGTCATTTTTATACCTTTCCTTCAGCCAGGCAAATCTCGCAAAAGTCTAGATCGTCTAGCACGCTTTCTGTTTCTCCGGTTAGTGAGCAATTGTTATCTTTTGCTCTAATTGTTGCGTGCAGCATATTGCACGCAATTACATATCCCTCATCGCCATCTGAGTCTTCAACTACATATAGCTTTAACATTTGTCCTCTCTTTCGTTGTGGTGAGGCGGTCTGGATTTGAACCAGCATCTCAAAAGGGTTAGCTCCCTGTTGGAGTCTCCACTATTGTGCCAGCGCTGGCACGCAGAAACGCAGATCGTCACTCATAGAGGTTTTACCATCACCCTTACCTTTTGCGCTCTACCTTTAAGCTAACGCCCCAATTGTTCTGGCGACTCTACGGAGATTCGAACTCCAGTCCATGGGTTGAAAGCCCACGTATCCTTCCTGTAGACGATAGAGCCTAATTGCCGGTCTTTACATCCCTGGCACCGGCACTTCCAGGCATCAATATTGTACTTATCTGGTTGCCCTGGCCGGGTTCGAACCGACATTTCTGGTTACAGGAAAATTGAGAATTTGTAATATGGTACGCTCATATTGTCAAACCTCAACTTGCGTACTTATCTTCCACCAGCGACTTATTCCTATTAATCTACAGGACGTTCGTTGTACGTTCGCGTTATTGTGTCAGTATGCGCGACCCACTGGCCCGAGAGAGGAGGGTTGGTTAGTAAAGGGTGCCTATGGTCAATCACTTGAAATAACCTGCTTACACTTGGCCTGGTAGGCTTGCCCTTGTTCGTTTCTTTCCTCTCACTTAGAATACCCTCATCTAAGCTTTCTTGCTACTAATTAATAGCGATCCACGATTGTGAAGTGTCCACCGAAATAAGAAGATGTAATACTTACTACCTTCTCTGTCTTAGGATTCTTCAGTCTTGTTTCAAAAGATGCTACCTTGCAAGTGCTGTACATCTTGTCCTTTTTCCAGCCTTTAGCATAAAGAGCGTCAGCAAGCGTAGCACCCCAGAGGGAACCTTCATCTGTTTGAAACCCTTTATTGTCATTTTCAATCTTTTCTACTGCTTCTTGTACCGTCATTGTTTCTCCTCAAACCAAAACTTGAATTCTTTTTAGTTGTGAAAGATAGCCCTTCAGCCTCTTTTCTGAACCATTCTTCAACTTATTTGGCATTGCCCAGAACCGTCCATCTGGATGTCTTTACAAAACCTGCTTTCTTGAGAGCCTTCTCGATTTTCCGTCTCATCGCTGATCTTCCTCCCACTCCGCAAACCAATCGGCCTGCTGGTTACGCGCCCCGCCTCGACGGGTTCGCTTGTCTTTCATGTAACCAGCGCCGTTACGCTGACGTGCCTGATTTACAACGGCATTGCGCTTGAACGGTGTACGAACGACTTTGATTTTAAACTGACGCTGGTGTTTCATGACTTTATCCTTTCGAGGTTAGTTGTTTTCCTTACTTAGTATACCAATCACTCTTATCACTTGCTACTACTTTTTCAAGATTGCTGGAACTTCCAAATCCTCAAGCGTTGCAAGATCAACGAGATGATTAGGCCACAATTCTACGTCAACGTTGTCGTGAATCTTTTGAAGTGCAGTCAGCAGATCCAGTTGCGGTTGAATGATATTCGTAAGCTCAGGAAAATTCTTGAGGATACTATCAAGATCAGTATGCTCCATACGCTCATCGTATATATCTTTAGGAATCAAACACCCTACAGCGCAAGTTTTTCCATCTTCGGTACGATAGAGACAACCATAACGATCTTGTGCCTTTTCATTTTGTGTCATAAGGTGAGTAGCTACCTTATTGAAGGTTTCTTGCTTGTCCTTGTCGAACGCTTCTTGACTGTTCATTTTAATTCTCCTCTGGAAGTTTGTAAGTTTTCAATCCTTCATTTACTGCCAATTCACGCAACTTTCTAGGCCACGCTTCTACATCAACGTCATCGTGAATGTGTTGCAAGTTACCCAACAAAATAACTTTCTCTCTTGTTGAGAACATTTCAGCCAACACACCATATTCTCTAATCACTGACGAAATGGATTTTCCTTCCATGTCAACTTCGTAAACGTCGTTAGGAATCAAACACCCTGCTGCACACATCAAGCCTTCGGAGTTACGATACTTACATCGAATTCCTTCTTTAGCTTTCTTATTTTGTGTCAACAGATGCGTAGTGACCTTGTCAAAGATTTCTTGTAGTTCCACGTTCCCTCTCCGTTGTAAGTTAAAAATTGTGCGTGATTCACGAAGTGTGCGCACCCCACTTCCAGATGGTTAAGTCTGCTTACGCGGTCTTCGCCTTGGACTTGGCACGAGACTTGCGCTTTGCCTTGGTCTTAGCGAGATGATACACAGCACCTCGTTTGTCACCCTCACGAGTGATCTGACCAGCCTGCATCATACGACGAACAAGCGAGTTCCAAACGCCCGTGTCGAGGGGCGGATCGAATGCATCGACCAGATCCGACTTGCTCAGACCCACACCAGCGTCCTGAAACTTGAGATTTTCGATCACCGCTTCAGCGTACTCACCGTAGGGATGCTCGATGGGACGACCGCGAAGTGCCTTTTCCTGCTTTTCCTGCTTTGCCTTGGTAGTCATGTTAATGACTCCTTTCAAAAAGTTAAAAGTTTTGTTTTGCCCCTCCTTGGGGCTGCTTCGTTTGCTGCTTCTACTTAGAATACCAACTTGATTTGCTAATTGCTACTGTTTTTTATTTTTGTTTCGCTTACCTTAACTTGCTTAAGCCAAGGGAGAAATGCTCTGGACTCTCTAACTTTACGCTGCTTCTCCAAATAACTTTCGCATTCCCTACAAAACCTATTTTCCCCGTGCCAGATGCGAGTCGTACACATGTGGCAATACTTCATTGGTTTAGCCATCTTCTTTCCCTTTCTTCAAAAACTTACTCTGAGGCGACTAGCAGGAGTCGAACCTACCTTACCACCGCGCCCGTGCTTGGTGATCCAACAGCCCCGTTGGTTATGTTAGCCGCTTGCCGCTGACTCGTGAGGGGAGTTGAACCCCTACCCGACTGTGGGTGAACCTATCCGGCCCCAGCACTTCTTTGCTGCCTCTACACTAGTTATACCTTTCTAGCGTAAGATTGGTTACTCTTTTTTTAAAAAAACTTTATCCTGAAGTATCCCAGTTCGATCTGTAATATTCAAGGTTTCCTTCATCATCCTCAGTGTACCACGTAGTGCCCCAAGGTGGTTTTTCATCTCTGCCTACTTCTTTTTCCCTCATATATTGAGGATACTTGATATCCTCTTGTTTGATCTTTAGACCTTGAGAGAGATCGTAGGGACTGGGGCCAAAACCTTGGTCAATTTGAATGATTAGCATTACTTCTTCTTCCCTTTCTTCTTTTTCTTGACCTTTGCCATTTCACGGTCACGACGCATCGCGCCTTTAGTCAGACCATGCCTTTGGGCTGCGCCGATAGCACGACGAACGGCACCGATAGATTGCGAATCGTTGAGAATCTCCTTAGCCTCGCCAGCCATTAGACCACCGAATTTAACTGCACGCTCAACGATAACCTCTGCCTTCTTCTTCTGCTCTTTGTTCATGTGTTGTCCTTTCTTTCTTATAATACCCTTAACCAGCTTAACTTGCTACCAAAATTTAATAGGCGTTTTGGTATAAGGACTTCGAGTCAATTGATCCTTACATTTCGTACAGGAATATCCTCTCCTTCCTATAGCTCTCAGTCTTTCATGCTTCGCAGACCTTTTCTTACCTAAGAAATGTTTTGCCCCGCAGGCACAGAAATATTCCTTTGTTCCCTTATTCCTTCGTTTTAGATTGCCTCTATCAACATTGTGACACCTATCGCCTGCATAGCCGCAACGATTCATCAAGAGCTTCCACGACGGACCATGTCCTCGTCTACTCATATTGCCAAAATACCTATCGACAATATGGCACAATTCGTGGACGATAGTTTCCCTGCGTTCTAGAAGTGACGCCAGAGGCCACAGCTTCTCACTGAATCGAATCCTCATCTTTCTGAAGTTAGCATCTCCCATGCGACGGGTGAAGCGGCTGTTGAACGAGACTTCAATCTTATCCAATTCTTCAAGAGGGAAATCCATCTGCTTGGCAGCTAATTCCATCACTGCTCTGATTTCACTCATAGTAGTATATGTACTTTCTTCAGCTTTCATTTGTTTCTCCTCACCTTAGTTGTTTGCCTCACTTAGAATACCAACCAAACTTAAGGATTGCTACTAGATTTCAAAAACAATTGGTTTGTTAGCGATAAGTCTATACATACCTGGACCGCCACAGGAAGATGCATTTATGTAAGTAGTCTCATCCTCCTTATACTGATTGAACATGCCATAGTCCTCATGAATGTGACCAAATATGTGATACTTAGGGTTAATCAGTTTAATTACTTTGGCAAGTTCCTCACAACCTTTTCTCTGATTTAGAATGCTGCTATCGTTCATTGGTCTGTCCATATCAAGAAACGTTTGAGCTACTCTGTCACCGTATCCATAAGCCGGTCCATGAGTAATCAACACATCAGTATCTTTTGGAATTAGATCCCATTTCTCACGTATTTCCGCTCCTCGCTGGAGATTGAATGCCCAGTCATGGAACCAGGGTTGCCAGGGACTACCATAGAACTTGATACCCTCAATTACGACAGATTGATCCACCAAATAGTGCCAATTCTCATCAGGCTCCGTGCAACCACCATAGACGGTTGCTCTGGTATGTTCTGGTCGCTTTTGCGCTCTAAAGTCATGATTTCCAGGTATGAGTATTTTATACTTATAGTCTTGAAATCTCCACCACTTGACGAAGTTTTTAACTTCTTTCTTGGTTCCCATCCCTGTGAAATCGCCAGCATGTATCAACATGTCACCGTCTGGGAGGACTAGACGTTTATGGTCGTTGTGCGTGTCTGATATTGCTACGATTTTTAGTGCCATTGTATTATTCCTTCCAGGCTTTTATCTCCTGATAAACTTCCTCCATTTGGACCTTATTATAGTGAGCAGCAGCGTCATAAAAATCGTAAGAAAGCTGCAACAGATCCTCTGGAATGTCCTCACTTGACGTATCATGTCCGTCGCCATAAATTTCCACAAACTGTGGATAAAGGATGCCCATAGGTCAAGTAGCAAACTCTCCAGCTACCTTTTTGATACTATGATCGACTGGCAACTCTGAATTGAAAAACTCGTCCCACTCTTTCAGTGTCATTTTCTTTCTCCGGTAATTAAATTTCTTCTGGATCAAATAGCAGACCCCAAGATGATCGGTACATCTCTAAGATTTCACCATCATCTCTTCTGACCTTAATCATTCTCTGATTTAGACCAGAGACTCTACCTCTAATCATTTTTCCGTTTTTGAGCCACTTAATTCTCTGCCCAAGTCTAGGCTCTCCTATGCGCTTTTTGCGTGCTGACATGTTTATTCTCCCTTGACTATCCCTTGTTGCTCACAATATGGACATGTGATTTCTTCACTTACTTGAAGCAAAAAGGTTGCGTCAATCATCAAATGACCTCCACACCCTGAACACTCGTAGGGACCGTCAAGCTCTGTCTTACCCAAATCACACTCTTCAAATTCTATGCGTGACATGCGCCTGCCTCGATTAGTTCGTTAGCCATTCTACCAAAACAACCCTGGAGTGTCCAGACAATCCCTGTATCAATTAGATGCTGCCACGCCTCAAGCACTTCTTCCTCGTCTTCAGCGTTGATAAAACCTTCAGCGAGTCCTACTGCCTTGTGAATATCCATTTTTCTTCCTCTCTATAGTTAGACTACCATCTGTCGTCTGGCACGCCTAGAATTTGTCTGACTCCTTCTAGAGCAGTATATGCTTCATTTACTAGCTCAGCAACTCTTTCATCTTCATATTCTGCTGGATCATACATTGTAAGAACCGCATAGCACATTCCTTCTTGTTCAGACATTAAACGAATCATATCGTTTGTGATTTTTTTCTTCGACTTACGTGCCATTGTTTTCCTTTCGTTTAGACTACCAACAACATTTACTAAATGTTACTGATTCTTTTTAAGATGACATAGGCGACGGGAGTTGCACCCGCATCACGAGACTATGGTCCCGCATTCTACTGTTAAACTACACCCATACCAGCCTATTGTCAGGTAGCGATCCTGTAGGCATTTCGATTAGGTTGTACGATCTAATCTATTATATAAATGCCACCGGGTCAGCCGGTTACGATCATCCCTCTGGCTACTTATATACTACTCAGTATACCATCTCCCCCTAAATCTGGCTACCAAAAATTTTTTTAAAAAAAGTGGGGGTTTTTGCCAGTTTTGGGTCATTACTAATAGTAGAAGGGTTTAGTGAGGTAAACAAAAAAATCCTGACCACTACTTAAGTTATTTAAGTAATGACCAGGATTAATTTATATTTATTAGTAGCATCTTAGTTAATTAGGGGGTATTCTAAGTGAACTAAGACGCTTATATAATCTGAGTGAGAAAGCTTAAATTATTTAAGCTCTTAGAGAATGAATAAAGAACCACCAATAGCTGCACCTAGGCAACGGAAGTTTACTTCCCTTGATGTGATCTCATTAACGCCTCCAGATGTAATCGGTCTTGGATCTAAGGCCAAGTACGGACTAAAGAGCTTCAAAGCTCCAGCACCCAGTGAATCGCCAAATGTTATTGTTAGCGTTGAACCATTTTTCAGTCTTGCAAAGTCACCATCGTCAGAGTAGTAAGTAAAGTTACCTGTTATTTCCATTTGTCCCTGATAGATGTCTCTAGGAGAACGTTCACCATTGAAAGTCCAGACTGGTTGTGTATTGTTATTTATATTCATTGTCCAACCAGTGATTAAATCACTTACTCCAGTTTCACCTAAACCGCCTGCTCCGAATGCAAATCCTGATTCGAAATATGGCACTGGTGAACCTGCTCCAAGTGATGCTCCAGATTCAAAAGTGAAGCCGCCAGGGAATGCTGGGGTTGTACTTGTATCACCTAATGATGATGCTTGTATTTCAGCTTCCCAACCGACTAGTCCACCTAAGTTCCCGTTGAGGGTCATTGAGGCTACAACAGCGCGTCCAAATGACGCTGCTGGGAACCTCATTGCCTTTGCGCCGTCTAAACCACAGCCACCTACTGACAGAATTAATGGAGACGATGCGTCAAATCCACATTCTCTATCTGTAGTATCTGTTCCAGACTCACCAATTGTTTTCTCTAGAAACTTTCTAAATCCTATTCCGAATCCGCCAGTTCCTACATATACATTGCCAGTTACACGACCGTCAAATGTGATCTGACCTTCAGCGGCATTGATCTGTGAGTGGTAGGCACCATGTGTTGTTCCTACTCCACCACCGTGAACGTCGTCCGATGGAATGTGATTAATTTTCTCTGATACGTCTACGGTTAAGTAAGGCATTACTGCTGTTCCCAGCATCATATATCCTTTCCAACCAATACATACCTTTGGAGGTGTACACGCCATTATTCATTCTCCTTTTTCTTCATTTTTTGATAAATATTAAATTCATACTCTTTTTTATCAAAATAATGAAAAATACAGTTTTCTACTTTTTCTATCATTATTTTACATGGAACCCAGTAAGGTTCTTTTTCAAGTTTTGTGCCATAAAATTCACACTTTTTACATTTTTCTTTAAGCTTCTCTCGGAAGTCTTCCATCTCCACCTACTACTATCCCATTTAAGACCCCTAGCGTGGTCCCAGTTAAAATTAAATCTGTTCAAGCACTCAGACATCATGTACAATTTTACTTTTATCCTTGACCCTTCTTAACCCTCACAAAGCGTCCACGACTGCTAGTCAATTCGTCTACCGCTTCTGGCGATAGCCCGAACTGTGGAACATCCTTTTTAAATTGACCATAACCTGTCGTTTTATAGAGCGTGTCGCCGGTCCACATGACTCCATCCTTCGATACTACCTTTTTCTTAATTTGCTTAACTTCCTTAACTTCTTTATTGTATATTTTTCTAACAAACTTTAACGGGTCTTTAATTATCTGCACGTCAACTGACTTAATTGATTTAAGCATTTCATAAGTCGCTGGCAACCCATAAGGATCTCTCGTTATTAATGGACTATCATGAGTAACTAAATGTCCACCGATTTGCAATGACCCATTAATAGTTTTATAAGTTATTGCTATATATTCTTCTGTTCCAAGCTCGGGCCAATCAGGTTTTGGTGGCTCTGGCTCTGGTTCAGGTTTCACAACTATTTCTACAACTGGATCAACGATTTTCGTTGTTCTCTTTTTGTATTTCCTTTTCTTTTTTAAAGTTTTAGAAACTGTATCATCTGTTTTCTTTTTTCTAGCCATTAGTATCCCCCCGGTGCTACCGACTGTTGTTCTGCCGTCTGTTCCCCTTGCAATGTAGTTATTTTTGTTAACGCATCATCACATATTTGTATTGCTTGCGACAACGATGCTGTTACTTCTGTCCCCCTTATTGGCATTCCTCCACTTAAGGGGTCACTCTGTTGTGTTTCTAATTGTTGATTTTTAACTGTAGCGATTACATTTGTAAGTAAAGATATAGCCTGGCCTAAATCTCCTGCCACATTTCCACTATAATCAGGCTGTCCTTGTCCAACCCTTTTGTGAAATAAATCTAATAATGGCTTATTCATTTTTATAGACCGCAATTCCTTTCAACGATTGATCTAATTGTTACAATGTCTCCGGGGTTTCCTCCAGCGAACTGCATTGAAGTCACGTCTAACAATTTAAAGCCATCGGCACCAAACTGAGCGCATACTCCTGAAGTAGTTCCAGATGGAATTGTTACTATTTCAGTAACGCTGTTCCCCTGCTCATTTACTCCACGCACTCTTACTTCTACGTCAATACCTGGACCGATGCCAGATGGAGTACACCATTCTACATTCTGTTCAGCGCTGTTTGGTGTTACTAGTGGTCCAGTGTCTCTTACGAAATCCCCTGAACCTGTCCCTAGTTTTTCGCCGTCAGTAAATGTACCAACACCTGACGAAGTAATATCAATTTGACCCATTTGAATTTGATCATCACGATACACGTTAACAGCATTAAGTGATCCGCCAGTAACAGCTAGATGTGATTCACTGTAACATTCATGAACATTAATACCTGATTTATTCAAGTAATCATCCATTGTAGATATTGATTCGTCAACACCTCTCTGTCCAACATGGCTGTTTAATCCATTAATAATGTCAGTAAAGTATGTTCTCGCTCCTGGCGCAAAAACCATTCCTTCGTCGGTAGTATTAGCTGGGCTGATTAAGTCATTTTCTATTTCAAAATCGCCTTTTCCCGGTAACAACTCACATAATTTGTCGTGAACACGGATATAATAGCTTATTCCTGATCTATTTTTGTTTATGCAATTCTTCAACTCTATTGCTTGACAGGCTAACCTATCTGCAATTGGTATAAATTGTGGCCCTGTAATTAATCCCATTTTTCTATAATCTCCTTAGCATACTAAATTTGGCCTAATTACGTAAGGGTTAAGTACCTTAATCCAGTAGCTTATTCTGGCAACTCGATATGCGCCCTGCTGAGCATAGCCTTTTTGCATTTTTCCAGCCCAGGAATCGTAAGCAGCAATTGGGGGTTCTGTCTCTGCGATTACTGGTTGTAGATTACTAAATCTATTTAAATAACTTTGTACGATTGATCCAAACACATTTATAAATTTTTCTATTTCTTCTTTTTTGGAAGTCATCTTAGAAAGACAATCAATATTGAAATTATAAATATCATCTTTTACTCTAGTAGCATGCCATTTTTCTTCTTTTTCTGTAACAATGACTCTAATGGCTGCTCTATTTCCTACCCTCTCTTGCTCACCTCTCAATATTTTTCCTATAATTGGCTTAGTTTTGTTAGAAATAAACCCTTGATCTCTGAAAACTTTTTCAAAAACAGGTAGTCCTGCCGTCAAGTCTCTCTCGACAGTGATTGCCACTTGATCACTTAAATCATATGGCGTAAAAAAACTTATTGGCACGTCAGTCATTTTTTATAATTTCATGTGTAAAATATTAAAT
>Ga0114908_1001760_pt1 | contig 10786 bp, 17 predicted proteins | sample MalvireepMed_s17_FD_87292 | JGI IMG/M metagenome (GOLD analysis project Ga0114908, IMG submission 87292) | Marine viral communities from the Global Malaspina Expedition - Malaspina viral metaG DeepMed_s17 | ecosystem: Environmental > Aquatic > Marine > Oceanic | place: Mediterranean Sea... | reverse complement strand
GCCCCCGTTCGGTTCCCCGGTTGGCGTTTGAAGAGTCCAGGGTCAAATCTGTTATTTTATCCAATTATGCCCCGCATTAAAAAAGCCCCTAATGTCGCGGTATTTTCCCACATTGCGGCATGAAAGTCAACCACCTGGGCTGTTTTATTTTATCCTGTTTTTTTTGAATACCCTTAGGGTGGGCACTGACAAAACCGACAGAACCCACCCCGCCATATTACCTAAATCCATTCCACCGCCTCGCGTTTCAACAATTTCAAATCAGTTTTCGCTTTGTCGATTATCTGGCGCACCCGCTGCTTGCTCAACCCAATGTCGTCACCGATTTTCTTCAGTGTTTCGGCCTCGCATCCACCGATACCAAAATACCGCGTCAGTATTTCCGCACTCCGCGGCGGCAGCTTGGCAAGACAAAAGGCGATAAATTCGTTCCGCCGCTTTGTTGCCAACACGTCAAACGGCGTCGGGGTATTTTTGTCGGGTATTATCGACGCCCTGTCCCCCCCGTGCGCAGGTGAACGCCCATTAATCGCATCTTTTGAGAATGCGGGTTTTGATAATGAGGTATACGGTTTAAACACCTGGGCGGCAAGGGCTTGGCTGTACTCGCTCATTTTGACGACCTCTCCGTAATGCTCTGCCTTTAATAGTAGCCCCGCGTTTATGCGGGCGTTGACGGGAAAACGTATAATATGCGCGGTTGTTTCCAATTCGCGGTTGATCGTGTGCTTAATCCACCACGACGCATACGTTGAGAATTTGACGCCCCTGTTGTGGTCGTATCGTTTCGCCGCCGTCATTAACCCCAGGTTCCCCGCCTGAATCAAATCCAAAACCTCAACGCCGCGTTTTTTGTATCCGTTGGCAATTTTCCAAACGAGGCGCAAATTGCATTTTGTCAACTGTTCGGGCGTTGCTGTTTTTTCCCCCTCGCGCGTCAACAGACCGAACCGCCCTAAATCGGTTTCGTACGTGTCTAATGCGTTTGGCATTTTTGTCGCTCCCCTTTGATTTTTAAAAAAGCCCGTCGGGGTCGCTTGCTCCCTTTGATATTTGAAGCGCGGGTTGCTCTCCCCTATCCAACCCAAACCCCAACGGGCATTTGTTGCGTTACGCGGCAACCTCTATGCCTGGACAAAATGCCCGCGCAATTTCCGCTGTTTCGTTGTCGAATGCCATGACGGTCGTTTCTCCGCCCTCAACCTCAACGCTGATATTGGCGGCGGCCTGGGCATACCCCGCTGCGGTCAATTCGGCGCGTAATTCTCCCAACAGTTCGGCAGCGGGCGTCGGTTTCGCGGGCGTCTGCGGTTTCCCCGTTTTTACCCGTTTGGTCTGGCGTCTGTTTTGTTGGGCGCGATACAATGCGCCCGATAAACAATGTGGCGGATCTCCCTCGCCGATCATTTCGGTGATCGCGGCGTCAAGCAAACTCGCGGCGGTTTCAATTCCGACCGCCTGGGCGAATGCGTCGAGGTCGTCGTTTATTTGCGATATTTCGTTCCTGGCGCGTTGGGTATTTGTGTATGGTTGTCGGGTTGATCGTTTTGTGAAAACAGAAAGCAAATGATCAGAATGTGACGGCGTCGCCGCGATTGTACTTCCTTTTGATTCTCTTAAAACATGATTCTCTTTATGTGCAACGGGCTGCACATGGGCATGTGCAGTAGATTGCCTATGGGTATGTGCAACGGGTTGCACATGGATCGAGGTGATCCATTCATGGGCTAAAAACTCATATATCGAGGTCGATTTGCCGCCGTTGTCGCGGGTTTGTGGTTTGCGCCTAATCAGCGCGAGGGCTTCCAATTGGTTTAATACATTCGACAATTGTCGGCGTTTAATTCCAACCTCGTCGGCGAGGGTTTGGATTGACGGGTATGCCTGACCGTCGCGCCCTGCGTATTGGCACAACCTGCCATATACCAGTTTCGCCGTCGCGGTAATTTCGGAACGGCGCATGATCCAGTTAGGAATGAACGCACCCTGCCACAGATTAAACGGATTAATCGTTTCGGGTTCCGGTAATGCCATAAATCAAACCTCCCTTATTTCACGGTATAATGCAACGCCCTTAAAAATATGCCCTTCGGCTTTGTTCGCCCTCGTTCCCACCGATTGACCGTTGAGTAGGAAATGCCCAGGCGTTCGGCAAATTTTGTCTGCGACAATCCCAGGTCTTTGCGGGTTTGCTTGATTTCCATCGGCGTCATGAGCTTGCTCCTTTTTTATGGTTTCCCAAATATAACACAAAACGACCGCCGAGGTCAAGAAGAAAATATGCCAAATGTCACAAATAGTTCTTGACATATAGTGTAGCTTGTGCTATATTATAGTAGTTAAACGACACACACACACACAATTTGGAGGGTATCACAATGAAGAACATCAGCATGACACAACTGAATGAAATTTTTGGACGCCAGGACAGTCAGGGCAACGTCGGCCTGTTTTTTATCGAATCGGGGGAACATGTGACGCGGCTCGATTCTGAGGGTCAAATCTGTTATTTTATTGGCAAGACAAAAGGCGATAAATTCGTTCCGCCGCTTTACGGCGTTTATCCAGTAAATGCAGACGTTTCGACAAAATACGAACATCCCGAGGGCATCGTAATCACTGTTGACGACGCGAACCGTTTGGGCATCGAAGTTGAACAAGCCCCGAAAGTTTATTAAACGAGGAGAAGAACCCATGACCCGCATTGACGCATTTAAGATTGCCGCCCGCCGCGTCGCCTCAACGTTTGAAACCCAGGCGATTGTGTACCATTTCAACCAAACCGCACCCGCTGACGGTTACAATGTTCGGGATCTTGTCGAGGCTGTTGACCTGGGCGAATCCGACGACGTTGTTGAACTCATAACACTAAACAAGGGGTAAAAAATGAACAAATCTAAATCTAAACTAATCGTACACGCGGGCGGCGAAATAGCCGCCCAAATACCGCAACGCCCCGAGGCGTCGGCTGTTCGTTGGAATGACGAACAAATGAAAGTGATCACCGGGCTAATCGCGCCGAAATGCACCGCTGTCGAGTTGGCATTATTCGGCGAGGTATGCCGAAAGTCGGGGCTTGACCCGTTTTCCCGCCAAATATACGCCATCAAACGAAAGGGCGGCATGACAATACAAACCTCAATAGATGGTTTCCGCGCCATTGCAGAGGATTCGGGCGAATATGCGGGCAACGACGACCCCCTTTATAATGGCAACCTGACCCTCGCCGACCACATCGCCAAAACGGGCAACCCCAAAACCGCACCAATTACGGCGACGGTTTCGGTTTATCGTATTGTAAACGGCGAACGTTGCGCATTTACGGCGTCGGCGGCATTTGAACAATATGCCACAAAAAGTGACAGGTATGACAATTTGTGGACAACCATGCCGCACACCATGATCGCCAAATGTGCCGAGGCGTTGGCATTGCGGAAAGCATTCCCGCGTAAACTGTCGGGGTTGTATACTGGCGACGAAATGGAACAGGCGGAAATAACGCAACCGACAACCGCCAACAACCACCCAACGTCAAAATTACCCGCTGAAAACGACGCACAACCCGCAACGCCCGCCCAGGTGGAATTTATCGAACGCATGATCAAGTCGCATCATTTCGACCCTGAACGTGCCGCAATAAACGGGCGATTGAAACGGGGCATGACCAAATCCGAGGCGACGAAATGCCTGAACTTTTTGGAAAAAGAAAAGGAAAAACGCGCCGCCGTCGAGAATTTTGTTGCCGACCATGCCGCCATCGACCCCGATGCGATCCTCGACGCAATTGACCCCGATGCCGAATTAATAACGGGCGAGGGCGCAATTGGTTAAACAAACGGGGCGGGCGCAATGCCCGCCCCACAACCATAATAAAGGAGGATACTACCATGACACGAAAACGACACGCGGTCAAATACCTAAAAGGTAAGCAGGTTCCGTTGACGGATGCATTTCGTAAGCGCGTTATAAATTTCATGGCGAACTGCGATTTGACGTTGGAGGAAGCCAGGCTCCGCCTCACGCCCGACAAAAACGGAAAGATTCCGAGCAAGAACATATTCCACAACATTGCACACCCCACCAAGCAAAAAAAGATCGGCTTTAACACGTTGGGAAATATTACCAACCTCATAAATGCCTATGAGAACGGCACACCATTGCCGACGGTTCAGGAACATACCGACCAAACGCCCGAACCGGAACGGTTAAATTTCCAACCTCCCCACGATGAAGCAGAATATACCCTCGAATGGCGGGCGGAGGAAAAAGCGCGAAAACGTGAATTGACCGAATGCGTGATTCTGTGTTTGGAATTGATAAATGAGTTGGTGGAATCCGACCGCCAAAAGGCACTAAAAGCGGTTGCCGTATTACATGAGGCCGAAGTATTATAAACGAACGGGGCGGGCATTGCGCCCGCCCCGCAACCATAATAAAGGAGTGAGGCGATAATGACAGCATACGAACAGCAACAACACCGAAAACTACAAAGGCGTATTATAGAACTGGAAGCAGAAGTGAAAAGGCTCAACACACCAACCAACTTCGACCGCAGTTCATTGATCGGGTTCGACGGTGTCATGCCTGACCAGGATACGGTCTATGATAAACATAGCCAGAAATTTCTCGCAGGGATAAAATCCAGAGGCAAAGGCCAGGCAATAAAAAGTTGTGAGATCGAGGAAAAGATGGGCGTACCTGGGACGGTGATCCGCTCACTTGTTCATCAGTTGAGGCGTGAAGGCCATTGGATTTGTTCGTCAGGAAATGGTTATTGGTGGGGTACGCGTAACGAAATAGAGGCGACCAGAGAATCACTTGCCCAACGGGTTCGGTCAATTTGGTCAGTGGTTAAGGGCTTGGACAAGTCGTTGTCGAAACCCGCAAAACAGGAAAAATTGTTTTAATGGAGGAACAACATGACAAATAGCAACGATTTATGTGCCAGATGCCGAACGCCTGAACATTTGCGAACTGGCGACGAAAGAGAAGCATGGATTAATATTGACGATGGCGAGTATATCAATTGCGCCCGATGCAACCCAGGCGGCGCGTTTATCAATTACGGCTTCGACGTTGCACGAATTATTAACTGTGGCGGATTTGGTCGTTACGTTGCCGCCAGGTATGAAAACACCATGTCGCCGCGCGAGGTTGCAATATTGCAACATCAAACGCGATGCGATGTTGAACACAACGCCGAACGCGCCCGCAACGGTTGGGAATAATAAAAACAGGAGGATGCTACGATGCCACGCGGAGGAATAAGGGCGGGGGCAGGTATGCCCCCCAAATACGGCGAACCCACAGTCAGGCGTTCGCTGCGCATACCAAAATCACTTGACGCCCTGGTATGTGCAGAGGCGAAACGCAAAAAAATCAGCATCACCGACCAGATTATTTTTATGCTTTTGGGGCAAACATAACAACATTATTAGGAGTTTCAACTAATGCGCGACTTATTCACACAACCAACGATTCTGTCGTTATTTGACCACTCGGGGCGTTGGTCACAACCCATGTTGAGGCGGGGTACAATGTCGCCCGCCTCGACATTAAAAAAGGCGGCGACGTTCGCATGATTCGCGCCGACGACCATGACAATGTTGTTGGTATACTCGCCGCGCCGCCGTGTACCGCGTTTAGCGTTAGCGGGGCGCAATATTGGGGCGCAAAAGACGACGACGGCACAACCGCCGATGCCCTATCGTTGGTCGATGCCATTTATAGGTTGGTCGCCGTGTTTCGCCCTGAGTTTTGGGTTATGGAAAACCCCGTTGGTCGGCTCAAGCATTATATCGGATCGCCGCGCATGTGGTTCAACCCCTGCGACTATGGCGGGCATTTATCCGAGGATGAGGTTGACGCCCATGCCGCCGAATTAGTCAGGGTTTACGATCTTGCCCCAGACGTTGCCGAATCAGTCGCCGCAAATACATACACAAAAAAAACAGGTTTATGGGGCGATTTCTGCCCCGAGTTGCGCCCCGCGCCTGTTGATAAAGTTTTCGTTCTTAAAAGCGCAGCGGCATCGGCGGGCGTTCGTTCTGACGCCTTAAACGATGTCGTCGCCATCGCCTCGGGTGATTGGGAATTACGCGAGGGGGCAACGGTTCGCGTTCAAAACAGCGTATCGAATAGCCAATATTCCTTAGTTCATTTCGCAACCGGAGGCAAATCTGACCGCACAAAAGAATTACGATCAATAACCCCTATGGGTTTCGCCCGCGCATTTTTTGAGGCGAACAACCCCGCGAATTTGGAGAGGAAAGTTCAGCCCACCTGACGCCTCACCGCACGAACACAAACCCCCGACGCTGTTACAGCATCGGGGGTTTGTTATGCTTAAAAGCGAAATGCGGCGGCATTAGGCCATGTCAACAATTTGTATTTTTGCGCCCCCATTTTCGACCGCCAGGGCAACGCGTCGATAAAGGCGCTTGTATGCATTTGCTGAACTGCCAACAACGACGGGTTTCCCGATGTTCGGCGGGTTGTCGCCGACCAGGATACAACCCTCGGAATCTCCCGCCCTGTTTCCGACATGGATATATACGTATTTAAAATTGGGAACGTTCTGTAAATGCAACATGCCCTTGTGCATTGCCCCGAATCTCGACGCATACCGCTTTGTCATGCCGCCCTGGTTGCGTAATTTAATTTGATACGTTCCCGAGGGTATGCGGGTTTTTCCGTCAACCTTTACGGCGCGGGCGGTGTCCTCGATAGTATAACACCCGAGCGAACCGTCAACCAACAACAGCCCCAACGTTTCGGTCGGGGTCGTGTTGTATCTGAAAACCTGTAAAAACATTAAAACAGCCTCGGCTTTCTCATTCTCCCGGTCGGTCTATTTTCAACCTGTCGGCGACTAAAACCATAAACTCGTTCATGTGGTTGAGTTTGTTCCCTGTAGACATCTGGATATCGCCATGCCGAATCACGTTTTTTTCCATTTTAATTATCGCCTCATTCACCAAAGATAAACTTTCGCCGATCTTGATCAACTCAGGTACGACGAGGTTCTCGATGGGCGTTTTGACGCCCTCGTCCCCATTCCGTTTGTTGTTTACCCATTTGAATATCTGCGGGGCATAAATAATTCCCGCGCAAAGGATCGCCCCCTGCATAACGGGCGGCAGCCCTGTGATAAATGTGATAATCGGTTCGACCATTTACTTTTTTACCACCAATTTTTTCAATCCGGAAACGACAATATCGAAAACAATATCGTCCTGTTTCCAGGGGGTGAGTTTTACGATTTTTTCCAGAACGTAAAAAACAACCATGAAATATTCCCAATTTGCCAAAAGGAACGCCATTATTAAACCCCCTAATGTGTTTGTAATTTGCGCATCATTTTTCGTTTTTCGTTTTCTCCATGCGCATTATTTCGTCATGTAAATCGACTAAATCCTCGGCGGTATCAACCGACGCCCCGCGAATAATTACCCCCTCGGGCGGGTCGGCGAACAGGTCAACCAACCACTTCAGGGCGTCCGTCGATAATTCGATTTCCCCAATGACGCCATCGAAACCCTGTTCTGTCAATTCTGATTTGCGAACCATCGGGCGCAAATCCCGACGCAACCGCCGAATGCGCCGACGTTGGCTTTTGAACTTTTCCTCTTGCGTTGGTACGGCGTCAATCAAACCGTATAAACATGCGGCGTCGTTTTGTGTTTCGACCCGTTGAGGCAAAACGATTTCCTTGCCGTCGCGCAACGCCCGAACATGGGCGGTTTCAACAATTAAACGGATCGGAACCTTAATATCTGCCATGTGTTTCCCTCGCGCTTTACGTGTCATGTATTATCTATGCTTTACCTGCGGTGATCGCGGTGTCTTTCCGCGCATCTGTCAGTGCATTAAACTCTGCCTGTCGTTGTGCGTTGATACGTTGATTGAAGATACCGTCCATCTTGCCCTGCACGAAGTCCACAACCTCTATATCGTCGGGTATCGTAGCACTCTGCGCTGCCGATACGACTATCGTGATATTTGCCATTATGATGCCTCCGGTAAAAGTTTTCCACGCAATGCTGGCACGTTATCTTCAAGTTTCTCACACATATCCAAAATCTGTGTATACAGTTGCCAGATAGAACCGTTGTGCATACGAACTGTTTGAGAAAGGTTTTGCAACGGCCTGACTCCTTTTGCCAAGTCGCTCTCGCTTACCTCCCCATATATCCCTGCATCAACCAATGCCTGACGGTCGTAGTTTACGAACTCATCCCACTTGGTTTTTATAATGGTTGCAGGTGAACGCACCATATCTAAAGCCCTTGCCATTTTTGCATCTTCAAATTTGTCAAACGTGCCTACAGTCGCAGAACCGTCTACGTGTAAATCTCCGTCTTCTGCTACGATTAACTTGGTTGCAGAGGCTCCGCTACTGTCAAATGCTCTTACAGCGAAAAGGTTGCTGTCTGCTGTCATTGCCGACTGTGATCCGGCACCATCGTGATCTGATATATAATATTCTACCTGTGACCGTCCCGTCGTTGACTTTGTAGTCTGCCCCTGACCACCATACACCTGAATCTGATATACTCTCACGTTTGCGTCTTCGCAGTAAATACGTTCCAGCAAACCACCCTGCGCTGCATTCAGTTTTGATGCTGAGTAAAAAGTGTCTTCCTCGTCAACGGTAATGCCCCAAGTACTTCCACCACTGTTGCCTGCAATGTCTGAGGACTTCAATGCGAAGATGGCATCATCGGCACCGCCTTGATCTATAGCAAGACCCGATGTCATATTTGTGAAGGTAGAAGTGCCCAAGCCAATCCTCGTCGTTACTTCTAAATTATCCGTAAACGTGCGCCCCCATCGAATGCCCGTTGTGCCTAAACCATCCTCCCCGTCGGTATCACTGCGAACGTCACCACCATGAACCGAATCGCCCGTAAATGTCGTTGTACCCGTCACCTCCAAAGACCCGCCAAAATATGCCCGCGCCGTTCCGTTGCCGTAAAAAGAATAATTTGTTCCGGACCCGCCCGTAACGTTGGAATAATACCCGTATGCGTTCGCCGACCCAACGTGCGTTACCACAACCGACGACCCGTATGTTGTGCCTAAATTTGAGGCATTAGAAGTAACGGCGATATTTTGACCTCGTAAAATCTTAGCGGTTGCCATGCGCCCTTTTATTTCGATCCAATCCCCGACGATATGATCCGCGCTTGAGTTTGACCCGTGATCTATATTGAGAACGCGCCATGCCCCGACGAAATTACCCGAGTATGCGCCCGCGTTTGTATTTTCTTGCCATAGTACACCATCGGCAATTGAAACGCCCCAATCGGTTGGGTTTGAAAAAATCGATAAATCCTGTAAAACGCCTATGTCGATGCGTTTTGTGCCGCCCGTATCGTATGCCTCGACGCCTCGGGTATGTATCTCGGCCGCTATTTGTGCGCCCGTTGTGTCGTAAATTTGCACAAGGTCTATAGAGGTTGCACCCGCAACCGCAACGCCGAGTTGTATGTTTTCAGACGTGTACGCCGTCGCCGCCGCTGTTGTCACCTGTATGCCCGAACTCGCAGCGGATGGGTTAAAATATATGTAATAGACATCGCCCGCTGAAGGTACAGAAACCGCCGTCTGCGCGGCGATGGTATAGGTTAGGGAATCGCCCATGTGCAAATCCCCCCCGCCAACATCAAACGTCGTCTGGCTTTTTGCAGTAAATGAACCCGAGAACCTCGCATGTCTCGCAACGGGCGGGGCAATTCTACCGACGCGGGCGGTTGTATCAAGCACCCCTTGGAGGTTGCTGTTGTGTTCGTTTGCTGCCTGGGCATCGTTGCGGTTTTCTATAACAACGCGACCGATTCCCGGGGCGACCTGCGAGAACGCCGCCAGGGTCGAGGTATGCGAGGAAAGTTTTACCCGCAGCCGTTGCCCCTCGGAATCAAACCCCAACGACAACACCCGCACCGATGCCGCCAACGCCATGCCAGGGTCGACAACGTTGACGGTATCGCCGATTGACAAATCGGCGAATGGGTATTGCGCGGCGTCGATGTTGAAAAGGTCGAGGGCGTTGGGCAAATCATACTCAACAACGGGCGCGTCGTGTTCGTCAAGATAATCAAACGCCATGCGGTATAATTCCCGCGCCCCGTTTTCGCGCACAAATTCGCGGGTCTGTTGTGTGCCTGTAAATGAAACCGCGTCGATATAAAATTCCGCCGCCCCACCTGTTGACTGTATCGTCAGGGTTGCCGTTGTCCCCTCGATTGGTATGCCCTCCAACTCGACCTTAGTCCAATCCGTTCCCGATGTACCGCCCTGGTTTCTATATGACACGCCACCAGTTGCCCCCGTCGTCGTAACCTTGACCTCAACCGAACCCGAAACGATAAAAAGATTGACCGCCGCCGAGTAATGCTCAGAACTGTCCAGGGCGACGGCTTTAGAAACGCCCAGGTTTGCCGACCCCGCTGTTATATGTTGCGACGCGCTGCCATGTTGTATGTAGTCAATGCCCGATTCCTTTGCGACCGTCGGCGTTCCAACTTTTGTCCACCCGGCATGAAGCCCGCTTGCATATGTGCCGTCCATATACCCCGGCGTTATCAATGTGCGGATCGCCTCGAATTGGGTATCTCGTACAACCCCGTCAAATGTCCCGTATGTCGTTTGGCTTGCCGCGTCGGGTACGTATGTCAACTCAACGCCGCTTGCGTCGGTAAATTTGAACAGATCACCCGCTGAAACATCGCTTGGCGTTGTGGTCAATTGTATTGTGTCGTCGTCACCTGTTGACCCCCTGACG
>Ga0114908_1001758_pt1 | contig 10795 bp, 2 predicted proteins | sample MalvireepMed_s17_FD_87292 | JGI IMG/M metagenome (GOLD analysis project Ga0114908, IMG submission 87292) | Marine viral communities from the Global Malaspina Expedition - Malaspina viral metaG DeepMed_s17 | ecosystem: Environmental > Aquatic > Marine > Oceanic | place: Mediterranean Sea... | reverse complement strand
TAACATCGCTGTGGTGTTTGCATCAAAATTAACTACAGTTCCATCCGCAGCAGTATGGGTAAATGTACCATCGCCATTATCAGTGAACACATCGCTGTTAGCTGTGATGATATTCTGAATCTCATTGTAAATTGTACTGGTGTTGTCCTGTAATTCGGTTAATACATCACCTACAACATCCACGGTAACGGTATTGCCATTAGCATTGGTAAAGGTATACGTACCATCACCATTGTCTAGCATCGCCGTGGTGTTTGCATCAAAATTAACTACAGTTCCATCCGCAGCAGTATGGGTAAATGTACCATCGCCATTATCGGTGAACACATCGCTGTTAGCTGTGATGATATTCTGAATCTCATTGTAAATGGTACTGGTATTGTCCTGTAATTCGTTCAGCACAGCACCAGGAATATCTATATTAGTAGTATTTCCTTGTTCATCTGTATAGGTAAAGGTGCCATCGCCATTATCTACGAGTGTAGAAGTTGAATTATCCGTATTAATAGTTGTTATAATTCCCAACTCATCTGTATAGGTATAGGTTCCGTCACCATTATCTATCAGGGTTGAAGTGGTTTGTAAATCGTTAAAAACAGTCTGCAAATCAATTATATTGTCATTGCCCTCTTCATTTGTATATATAAAAGTACTGTTAGTATCATTGTATACCAAATGAGTTAATGTCTCCTGAAACCCGCCATCATCAGACGTTGTTATTCTTCTCCAGCTTCCTTGATACCAGTAATAGTATCCAGGAATAACATCAGCAGTTGTTTGGGTATTATAAATTAATAAACTCTCTACGTTACCGTATTGAATTGTTGTTTGATCCGTTGTACTTGTTAAAGGTACTTGAGGAATAAGAATCCCCTTGTTTTGCGCAACCACTTCTAACTGAGAAGAAGGGTTTGGTAAAACGGTTCCTATCCCTACTTGAGAATAACCTACATACCCTGATAAGATGAGTAAAAAGAGTAATAATTTTTTCATTGTATTGAGAAATTATAGTTGAATTTATATTAGTTTATTGATGTTGTAATAGCCTGTTAACTATTACTTATTAAAAAGCATTTGTTTTTTGAAATCTCCCCTTTAAGAAATTCTGTTTAAGTCTATTTCCAATAGCTCCACACTAGTCCATCATAAACCGCCAGTGCTTTTGCATCTGTATCATAACATATCATCCCTGGATATGGGCTAGGAACGTTTAAATGGGGAGAAGCTACTTTAGGTAGTATTAAAGCCTTATCCGTGGCTTCTAAGACTAGCGTCCCATCTACAGCAGTGCTTGTAGCACCTATTACGGTTTGTTTGGCTATATCTGTACCGCTATATGGTAGAACATTTGTGTTATCTCCTTCATCTGTAAGGTTTATCCAAACATCATTTTCATACATTTTAATTATCTGTGCATTTTTATCATATAGAAATGTTCCATTTGCTGGAGTTGTAGGGAGTGCTTCTACAGCAGGTATAATAATGCCTTTAGTTGTTCCAGAAGCAAAATCCAGTACACCATCACCATCTACCGTCTGCTTTTCAATAGCGGTTTGACCAGTAGCTACTAAACAACTGAAACAACCTATAAGTAAGAAAATTGAACGTATCATAATGTTATCGTTAATATTTTTTAATCTTTTGTTATTCATTACAACTTCTTTCTATACAATCCCAATTGGTGCCGTTGTATAATTTTATACATTGTTCATCGGTGTCGTAAACCAGCATGCCCTCTACCGCATTCAGGGTATTAATTTGCGCTGTGGTTAATCGGGTTATTACAAAACCACTATCACTAGATTGAATTGCTATAAAACCATTGGGGACATTACCTGGCCAAGCACCTACAGCTCCATCACGATCTGAAATACCTACTTTGGTAAATTCAGTAGGGGTTCCTGTTGCCCCGGGCTGGGTACAAAATGTATCTACAGGAGCTCCACAAAGATCTATCTCTGGGGTATCTGCAAAGTTGTACTCGGTTTCGTTTTCATTTACGCTTGTACCGTCACCCATACTTCCGTTAACTCTATGCCCTACGTAGCCATAAGTTTTACTATTGTCTTTGATAATCATCGAGGTGTGACCTCCTGTTTCTAAAGCAATTACCTTATCCGTCCAATTCAATTTTCCGATGTCGTAAGGATCTGTGGAAGGAATACTGCCCGGCATCTCGGTTGGATTTATAGTCGTAGCTGATCCTCCAAGCATTTGCCCAGAATTGACTCCCCAAGCCCATAACCTGCCGTCTGTCGTCAGTACATTGATGGAACCCACCATTTCATCATTAGAATTCCCATAAGTAATATGGTCGTGTTCATTCGGGCTGATCCAAGCTACATCGGTAAGATAATCGCCCGCCGTTGCCGATTGCCGTACCTGTACCCATACGTTACTGTCTGTCGTGCTAAAGTTACCAAGTTCTCTGCTTCCGTTTTCTCCTAAGGCATATACATTACCATTAGTACCCAAAATGTAATAAGTAGCAGGAACAACATTATTACTACCGGTTACCCCTATCATTTTTGGGGTAACACCCGCCGGTAAAGTCATTTGTGTAGCGAATTCTCTTGTAGCAGCAGCAGTGCCATTGCCTAGTCTTGTACCCGATCCCCAAGTATATACCTCGCCAGTGGCAGTTAATGCCATTAACGTTCTCCAACCACTTCCACGTACAGCAACTACATCATCTAAAGTTGTCGTTGCATTTGTATGCACCCGATGCCATAATTGATGGTTTGTAAGAGAGTTTGTTGCATCATCGCCGTATAGATGATTGAACAGTCCCAGTACCCAAACCTCACCGGAGCAGGTTGTTAATGCTAAAGCATTAAAAGTACCAAACAACATTTTAACATCTTCCGGAGCCACCCCGTCAGGCAAACCATCTACCTTTGTAGCACCTCCATTTACACCGTAAGTTCCTACACTTAGCTTCTGAAAGGCGGTGCTGGTTGTAAGATTATTCGAAATCAAAGTCCCTTCTTGTCCCCAAGCAAACAGCCCAGTTGTGGTTAAAACGACACTTTGAACTCTATTTATACTACTACTACCACCGGTAAACTTAAGGATATCGCCGGTCAATGTTGGGTAGTTGGTGCTGTTGAGCTCGGTAGGCACCAATAGGTGGCTGGTACCGTCGTTTGCCATTCTTTCGCCCCATACAAATAGGTTTCCTTGTGGGTCACGCATCCTTGTGGAGTGAAAAGTACTTACCATATTGTCATATTCTATGGTGTTGGGGTCTGAGGTGTTGAGGAAGGTGTTTGGGTTACAGTCGCCGGTAACGCAGTAGTCCTCTTCCGGACACGGCACTTGATTCAACCCACTTCCGCGTCCATAGATATAAGTGCTACCAACTATCGATTGGGTAGCTACGATGGTGTTAGGTGCTCCATCATTCCATGTAATTGCATTAAAACTATTACCGCTAAACAATTCCAACGGATGTAAATCTCCTTCTGAAGCTTTACTTCCATACATACTGACATCTCCGTTAGGGGCAATAACGACACGGATAAGAGGAGCAGAAGCTGTACCTGTCATCTGCCATATTGCAGGGGTATTGGTTTCATATTCGTCGCCGTCAACAAAGCGTACATTGATACCGCTTGTTCCAGCCGACTGAAATTCAATTTCCTGAGTAGCCAATTGCACTCCATTGATTTCCATATTGAAGGAATTATCCAAAGCATAAATATCAAACTGGAAACCGTAATTAGTCGCTGGCTGATTGAAAGTTATAGGAATTCCTCCATTAGAAGAAAAGGTTTCCCCTTCCACTTCTTCGGTACAAACTTCAACGTGAGAACAATCTTCCAATGTTAATGCTTTGGACAACATCGTTGGATTTTCTTCGGCACATGCATTGCCTGGTTCTGTAATTAACTGGAAAACACTGGAAGCTGTAGGCTCATCGGTAAATATATCGCTAGTGATATCCATCAGTACATCAATAGAGCTTGTACCAATTGGAATAGTTACATTAGTCATTTCTATATAGCTTTCGCCAGCTAGTCCAAATCCGTGAACCCCTGTAATACCGTTATTAGGCGTTACTGAAGAAATTTCCTGGCCTAAAGCGTAATACACTTTTAACGTAGCATCTGTAATGGCGCTTGCCTCTTGGTTGTCAAAATTTAAGGTGTAGGTTACCTGGTCTCCTTCGGTCAAACAGGTAGCATCTACTGTGTACAAGAGGTCTATATCTGGTGCTGTATAGTTGCTGGCTTCAAAACTTACCTGACTGTCTGCATTCCCTGCAGGGTCAATACTGTTGTAAGAATTGCCCGTTTCCTGAACTGTAAAGCTACTAGATGTATTGTAGGTTGTGGTTATGCCTGCGGTACTTCTTACATTAATATATAAGTAGCTTGTACCTGATGGCAACTCTAAACCATTTAGTGTAAATGTGTTGGTGTTGTATGTATAAGCAGGTGGTGTTGTAAACTCAGCATCATTATAGGTGCCTTCTACAAACTCTAATCCTGCAGGAAGTGTTTGCGAAATGTTTATCGTTCTAGTATCACAATTATTATTTACCAAACGCATACGCATAGTAGTTTCTAAACACGTAGGCACGTCTTCACTTTGTGTAAAATCTTGCACCATCGTCACATTATCTTCTGTAGGAGGTAACGGAGTTGCACACTCAAACGAAATATCACCAATGTTTAACGATCGTAAAGTGTTTCTTGTGTTTGTTCTATCTACCTCTTGAATAATAACAATAGATTGAATCACTCTATCGAACCTTACATTAGCCGTTGAGTAAAGAGAAGCAAGCCCTCTATATGGTTTGGTACCTACTACTACATTGCTTTGAATTTCATAAGTCGTTGCTGTAGTAGGTGCTATGGCATCTGTAATTTTTGGTAACACCAAATTACCATCACAATCGTAGCCTTCAACCGTAAATCTATTGGCATTATTCAAATAGGTATTGATATTTGAAATTTGGAAACTGGCTCCAGCAACCGCTTGGTTTAAATTAATGGTATGAGTAAGGGCTACGTTTTGGTTATCGTAACGTCTTGAAATCATCCATCTACCGTAAGGTCTTGGCGTGCTAGTAGGACCATACTCTACATTTGCTGGATCGGCAACATCCATATCAACAATCAAGTCGCCTTGATCTGTTGTACCTGTCGTTTCCGAATCGATAACATTGTTAGTTCTTTCAGCAAGCGTATTCCAGCTACGTCCTGTTTTGAAAACAAACGTTCCGCCTGTACATACATCACACTGACTTGGTGTTACTACACCTGCAAATTGGATGTATTTTACGCCTTCAGGAAATAATGTATTAAAAGTTGCTATACCTGAAGTGTAAGAAGCTGCCGAAACTTTAACCAAATTGGTAGTAAATGCTTCGTCTTCTGCTACCCACATTTCAATATCTGAATTGAAAGCATAGGCACTTAAATCTGCTTGTAACCACACGGCATCTGACGTGTTTGTATTTTCTACACGCCAAACTTTATTGGTTATTGATACTGCCGGATCTAATGTTTCGCCTGTACAAGGATCTGTAGCAAGCGAGGTTTCTCCGGTTGCTTCGTTGTCACCAAAAAGAATATATGCTTCATCGTTTGTAAAGCTTGTTCTTGAAGCATCATCGTTTGGTAAAACAAAATCATTGTCTTTTGCTACAGTAAGAATTGTACCTGCATTTATAGATTTAGATACTTTTTGATCAAAGCCTCCGATATCAGACCTTGCCATACCAAAGATATTGTTGTTGAATGGTGTATTATCTGCACCGTTCCAAATAATAGAAGTGGCAGATACTGTTGACCCTAAATAATGGTCTGTATCAACGCGCCCTAATGTAATACCATATTTAATAGCTAAATACGAATCTACACGTCTACGTTCTTCAGGAGATAAATTTCCTGCACCATACACAATGGTTTCACCAATGTGTCCTGTAAATCCACGGTTGTCACTTCCATTACTTGAAAAACGTGTATCTCCAAAAATATGCCCTCCAAATTGTTCGCCAACAGCACTATAATTTACAGGTGTATCTAACATTTCACCGTTAAGACCTTTAGTTGTGGTCGTATTGGTCATTGTATGATACATAATACTTGGAATGGTACTACTGAAGTTTGGATTAACTCCTGGAAATTGTGTACCTCCTCCATAAACTCTTCTTTCTATATTGCTTGATGCAGGCCAAACTCCCAGAGCATCCCAGTTAGCAATTCCAGTGGTGGTATTGTCCATCCCTACACTGAAAAGTCTAGGGTTTGCTCCACCCGAAGCCATTCCTTCTTTGGTGAACGTAAATAAATCGTAATCAAGACTAGTTAATGTTCTAACAGAATTGTTACCTATTGATTGCGTTCCAGCCGTAAAGTTTAATCCTGGGTTAAAGTTAAAATAATCTACATCACCTTCTACATAAACAGGTAAATCATTGGTTCCCATTTGAGAAGCAACAGTCCCCGAAAAGAAATCTGTCCAATCAGTCACATCTGTTCCTGCTCCAGTATTGGTGGCGTTTTTATCAGCACGATACCAGTAAGATAAACTATTTACAACTCCGGCAGGTGCATAACCATAACCAGCAAAAGTGAAATATTCACCATTGGCTAAAGTAACCGTTGCTGTGTTATAATCTACACCGTTTATAGTCGCTGTACCAATCATTTCTGTGAAATTGTCACTAGCATCAAAGGTTTCGTCTGTAGATTGTACCAGATATAAATTGTTTACGCCAACAGGCCAAGCTACTGTTACTTGCCCAACACCATTGGTGTTTTGTGCTTTCCAAATTGACTCGAAACGGAAATTAGCTTCTCCATTAGAGCCTGTTGTATAAACTAATGGCTCACTTAAGTTTTGTTTTAAGCCATTATCACCTACTATTAAAAATTGTCCGTCGGTTAAATCATTAGTGTTGGCTGCATTGGTATCAAACAAGGATCCCCCATGACCTATAACCAATTTTTGACCAGAAGTGATACTGGTTGATTGTTTCTGATGCAATGCTGAAATATTGTCTCTAGCAATACCAAAAACATTATTATAATAATTGACATCAGACCCGTCCCAAACTATTGTACTTTCAGAACTCAAGTAATTTCTATTTTGCTCTGCACTTAACGTTTGCCCGTATTTAATAGCCAAATAAGATTCTACACGATTGATTTCATCAGTAGTTAATTTACTGTCAAAAACAATCATTTCATTTTGCTGACCATCCAATTGATACCCTGCATCTGCTTTACCTACCATAAAAGCATTCCGGTTAGCATCTAGACGTACATCGGTTATACCTGTATCATAGGTTTGATGAAAACCATCCAAAGTTATATCTACAAGGTTATTTCCATCAGCTCCTGAACCATTTTCCCAAGTTCCTCCACCAATAAATGGTCCATCTATGGCGTAGGTACTTACTGGATCATATTCTCCTAGTCTAGGATAAAGTAAAAGTTTATCAGGATCGAATCTATACAAACCTGGATCGTCCATATCATTGCCTACTCCAGAGAGTCCAAACCCAATAAAAGGAGCTTGTTCAGACGTATTACCCGCAGAGAATAATGCTCCGCTGCTTCTGTCAATCATATTTCCATCTACATTTCCGTCATACTGTAACCATTTTTGCCCCCCAGTATAGGTTACCGTTGGATTAAAGTTTACCAGCGTAGTTGTATTTGAAAAATCTGGACGATAACTAGTATTAGCTTGTGATAATGGGAATGGATTGTTATTAAACTCATTCCATTGTTGAATTGTAGAAGCATCGGTTACCACTGTAGAACCAGCATCTGAAAATAATGTATTAACAGCATCTGCACGATACCAAGCTGCAGAAGTAACACCACCAGGAGCATATTGATAACCTGCCAATGTAAAGTACTGTCCATCAGATAAAGTAACCGTTGCAGTGTTGTAATCTACACCGTTAATGGTATGTGTTCCAGTCATTTCTGTGAAGTTATCACCAGCATCAAAGGTTTCGTCTGTGGATTGTACCACATATAAATTATTTACGCCAACAGGCCAAGCTACGGTAACTTGTCCCACACTGTTGGTGTTTTGTACTTTCCAGATTGACTCGAAACGAAAATTAGCTTCTCCATTAGAACCTGCTGTATAAACTAACGGGGTTGCCAAACTTTGTTTTAAACCATTATCACCTACCATTAAAAACTGACCGTCGGTTAAAACATTGGTATTGTTTTCGTTGGTGTCAAATAAATTTCCGCCGTGACCAATCACCAATTTCTGATTGACATCTGTACTGGCTGCCTGCTTTTGGTGCAGTGCTGAAATATTATCTCTAGCAACACCAAAAATATGGTTATTGTAACCTGTGCTTGCGGTGATGTCCCATACAACGCTACTGTTTGCAGCAAGGTAATTTTCTGCAAGTGTAGAGCCATTTTTTATCGCTAAATAAGAATTAACTCTTGATTGTTCATTGTCTGTCAACAATCTATTGTACCAAGCCACTTCCATAATGTCTCCAGGGAAAGCACCTCCGTTAGTCCATCCTGAATGACCAATTCTTAATCGCTGTCCAATCAATTGAAAACGGTTAGAATTGCTAAATGTAGTTACTTCATAAGATCCATTTAGTCCAAGCCTTTTTTCTCCTCCAGAAAACGTAGAGGTTCCATCACCTTCTCCAGCAGTATTATTAGTGGTTGCTGAAAAAATATTTGCTGCATTATTTATAAAAGGTGTTGAAAAATCGGTATTTGTGATTGTGTTGTAATACTCATAATGATTTGGTAAACCCGTATTGGTAATTGCCATGCCTGGTTCTGCACCATTGGTATCGTCATCTAACCCAACAATACGTCCTGCGGAAGTAGCAGAAGTAGGCCTAACCGCTGTAAAAATAGAATAGTTGGTTGGTGGTGAAGCCCCTGCTGTAGTATAACCAGGATTAAGCGCCGAGTTGTTGTCATTATAAAAAAAGTTGCTTGCTGTATATCCTGTTGTATACGGATGGAAATTGTGCGCTCGGTCTGCCGAAGCAAAAGTTACACCTCCATCATTTAGAATATCATCTGCATTAGCAGAATGGTCTTTCCAAGCCGTCGCAATAGTTCCTGCATCGTCTGATTTTACCCAGAAATCAGGCCCTACTACCCCACCAGGAGCATATTGATAACCTGCCAACGTAAAGTACTGTCCATCAGCTAAATTTACTGTTGCTGTGTTATAATCTACACCATTTATGGTTACTATAGGATTATCCATTGCAGTGAAATTGTCGCTACCGTCAAAGGTTTCATCACCTGATTGTACCACATATAGATTGTTGATGCCTACCGGCCAAGCAACCGTTACTGTACCTACATTGTTGGTATTTTGTACTTTCCAAATAGACTCAAAACGAAAATTAGTTTCTCCATTAGAGCCTGTTGTATAAGACAATGGAGTACTTAAACTTTGTTCTAAACCATTGTCTCCCACCATTAAAAACTGACCGTCTGTTAACGTGTTTGAATTTGCCGTATTGGTATTGAATAACTCATTACCTGCGCCAATGATTAATTGTTGGTTTTGGTTGGTACTTTTAGATTGCTTTTGATATAATTCTGAAAGATCATCTCGGGCAACTCCAAAAATATTTTGATTGTAAGTGCTATTATTACTAACACTCCACACGACGGCAGAAGATGCATTTTTATAATCGCTGGAACCTGAAGCGTAAGTAGTTCCGTATTTAATGGCTAAATAAGACTCTACACGATCCATTTCGTCCATAGTAAGAGCCATATCAAAAATAAGTACTTCATTCACTTGGCCATTCATACCGCCCCAATTGTTATCTCTTCCTACTCTTATATCTCTAGAAGCATCATTAATAATCGCATTTTGAAGTTCCGTATTATTATAAGAAGACCTAACACCGTTTAATGAAACGACAGATGAAGCATAAGCCGCACTGGCTCCTGCTCCATTCTCCCAATTGGCACCCGTTATAAAGTAATTACCATCTGAAAATGAATTACTGCTTAAACCTTGATATCCCGGGCCTCCTGTATAAAACAATACATTGTCCAATCCATTATTAGAAGTATGTAGGCCAGGATAATCCATAGAGGCATCAAATCCCATAATTCCAGCTGCTCCCACAGTATTGAAATAACCTGCAACATATAAAGTCCCCTCTGTTCTATCTATAATATTAACCCCTGTTGCTGGCTGATACTCCAGATAATCCAAATTGAAGGTTAGTGTTGGATTAAAATTTACCAATGTTGTGGCATTTGAAAAAACAGGTTGCGAGCCCGAGCTTGTTTGAGTTAAATTGTGTCCTGTTCCTAAGTAGTCATTCCATTGTTGCACACTGGCATTGTCTGTTGCGTTTGTTGCCCCTGCATCAGAAAAGACTGTATTTTGAGAATCTACTTTGTACCAGGCTGAAGCTGGTACTCCTCCGGGAGATTGTGCGTACACAGAGGACAGAGTCACAATAAAAGCTATTATTCCAAATAATTTTTTCAAATTGTAGTTGTGCTTCATTTTTTGGTTTTTGTTTGATAAATGCAAACTTTTTACATAAAAATGTTTTTATGATTTAAAATATTCCTTACAACATCTAGAACTAATTAGTGATTAGTTTCTATCCACATAAAAAGTATTTTAATCGAATCAGCGGTACATTATATACATGAATTCTCAAAACAGATTTTAATAATATGTAATTGCAGATTTGGGGGTGAGGAAAATAAATTTAAGAGCAAATTAACGTACCGTTGAACTTTCCTACAAGTGCTATGTGGAATGATTTAGGAAATTAAGCTCTGTTTTTAGG
>Ga0114908_1001753_pt1 | contig 10818 bp, 5 predicted proteins | sample MalvireepMed_s17_FD_87292 | JGI IMG/M metagenome (GOLD analysis project Ga0114908, IMG submission 87292) | Marine viral communities from the Global Malaspina Expedition - Malaspina viral metaG DeepMed_s17 | ecosystem: Environmental > Aquatic > Marine > Oceanic | place: Mediterranean Sea... | reverse complement strand
TGTATAAATACTTTCTACTTTTGTTTGAAAACTTCTGTAACCTATACTTACATTTCCTTCATATAAATCTATATTAAAACTATTCATTGAATATGCTCCGTCTTGACCTCTATTAGCTCTAAATGCACTTGTTTCTACACCGTTTACAATACAGTTTTCTATAAATACATCTGTAAATGCAGCAACATCGTCATTACCATTACTACTTGTTAAGTTTATTAAGTACAAAGCATCTTCTTGCCCGTCTAACTCAATACCTCTAAGAGTAATTCCTGCTCCGTTATCTTTTAACGTAAATTCATTAAAATTAATTTTAGTGTCGTTTGGGTTATTAGATGTAGATTCTATTACGATTGTTTTGTTATAAATCTGAAACTTATCTCCATTAGCATCATAAACACCCGGTTCTAAACCAATTACATCTCCATCTTGACTATTATTAACAATAGTTACAATATCATCTGCAGGAGTTAATATTTGTGTATAAATACTTTCTACTTTTGTTTGAAAACTTCTGTAACCTATACTTACATTTCCTTCATACAAATCTATATTATACTTTGTATTTGGATCTAGATTCTCTATTACTTTAGTACCATTTTGAGCTTCTTGTGATGTAATGGGTACAATTATAGGATCTCCCACAAATACAGGTTCTGATAAAGGATCTGTTTCGTCTTGAGTATATTCTTGCAACCTAAACTCGGTAACACCTTCTGTAATTTCCCACTCCACTGTAACTCTGTCTGAAAGTATATTTGGACTCAAAATTGGATAAAGTTTTTGCACACCTCTAATACTAAATCCTCTACTTATACTCCAATTTGATTCTGGTCTATCATCTAAAGCATTAACTTTTACTCGTACAAAATACTGTTGTCTTACAGCTAACTCTTCATCTGTAAACACTACACCAGAAGTGTCTGTTTCTTTTTCTAAAATTACTTCCGAAGGTGTTGTAAATAGAGAATCTTCAGAAACTTGTGCGGTATAAATTTCAGCAATACCACTTGTAAACAATGAAGCATCCCAGGTTAACTCTGCACGATCTTCGTAACTCTGAACGCTAATCATTCCCGGAGTAAACATGCGTGTTAGCCCTTCTGCAGAAAAATCATCATCGCTTTCACAGCCTATTGCACATATAATTAACAATAACACTAATATGCTATTCCAATTTATTTTATGAATTAATTTTGTTTTCATTTTGTTTGCTTTTTTTAGTAACCGTAATCTTGAGTTAGGTTATAATTTGTATTAATTATATCGTCGAAAATAGGTAATAACTCTTTTCGATTAGGCTCAAAATATTGCATAAATCCTTTACGCTCACTATCGATATATTCTTCTAAAATACCATCTCTCCATCTTGCTTCAGAATATCCTGAAGGTACTTGAGAGGCATCTGGCGTCGGGTTATAAAAGACAGTAGATTGATCGTTACCTGCAAAGAATATATCTAAATTTTCTACTACCTCTTGTGCAGATAATGAAGGATCATATGGTGCCGGCTGATAGTAAATTACGTTAGGCACGTTAGCATAATCACCTGTTCCATTCATAAAATCTGTTAGTTCTTGACGTGTTTCTATAAACTTATCGTTAATTAAATTCCATCTTATCAAATCGTATTTGCGAATACTTTCTCCTCCGAATTCTAAATATCTTTCGTGTACTACTTCTTCGAAGAAATCTTGTTTACCCGTAGGTATCGTTCCTATTTGATCTTCATTTCCTATAAAAGCTCTTGCTTTTACTTCTTGTAAAGCACTGATGGCTTCACTTGACGGCCCGTTATTAATTTCGTTATCTGCTTCAGCAAACATTAATAAAACATCAGAAAATCTAAGGATTGGCCAGTTTACTGCAAGATTTTGTGAAGGACCGGTAATATCTGTCCAAGATTTTCTAAACTTACCATCTGTCCAGCTATCTGCTCGTGCTACTTCAGTCATTTCATCTGCATTCACTTGAAATATATTAATTGTAACATCTCTTCGTTGATCGACTTTATTAAACTCATAAAAATAAACCGGGATAGCATTTACACCGCCACCACCATTCCATTGAGAAGCTCTGTCATGTCTTAAACCATTATAATATCCTAATTTACTATCGGTTTTAGAGTTACCTCCAAAAGCTCCTACTTCAAACATAATTTCGTTTGTATTATCTGCTCTACCTTCGTGTAGAGATCTAAATAAATCTTCAAAATTAGGATTTAGATCATGTTCTCCTCTATTCTGCATGATTTCTAAACATTCTTGTCTTGCTATCGCGTAATAGTCTTGTGGGTTCGAACCTTGCTCCATCATTTGAGAACCTCTTCTTAAAGAATATCCTGCTCTAGCTAAAGCTATTCTTGCTCTCAAACCTTTTACAGCACCTTTAGAAAGTCTTGTTGGAGGAATATTTGCTTCTGTTCTCCACGGTACATATTGGGCTGCTTCTTCTAAATCTGCTAAAAGTTGCTCATAGATTACATCTCTGTCTGTTTTTTCTAAGAATAAATTTTCGTAATCTGCAGATGGCTGATCTTGAAAAGGCACATCTCCCCAGTTTCTTATTAATTCATAATAGAATTGCGCTCTTAATGCTAAAGCTTCTCCTAAGAATCTATTCATCATATCGATATCAGACTGAGAGCCATTTTGATAAATAGATGATTCCGGAATATATTTGATACATAAATTTGCTCTTTCTATACCACTATACAACTGCTTGAATGGATTATTAAGTTCTGGATTTGAAGAGCAGGTTGCGTACATACTTATCCCTCTTCTATCATTACAGTTGTAATCTCCTGAAGTTTCAAAATCATCTGCTGCTTGTGGTAAAATCTCACTTAATCTGTTACCATAACCATTATCTCCTATCAATTCTCCGTAAACTGCAACTATTGCTGATGATGTATATGAAACATCATTGAACAACACGTCTTGAGATATTTTTGAATCACTATCTACTTCTAAATAGTCTTGACAGGAAGTTAAACCTAAGCCTATCGCTATAAAGCTAAATATTATATATTTTTTCATCATTGTGTATTTAAAATGTAACATTTAATCCTGCTAAATAAAATCTACTTCTTGGGTATGCTGCATAATCTACCCCTGGTGTTAAAGGGTTTCCTCTTCTTGTATTTGCTTCTGGATCGTAGCCTGTATAATTTGTTAATGTAAATAAGTTATTTACAGTACCATATACTCTAAAATTAGATATAAATTTAAACTTTTCTAATACTTTTTCTGATAATGAATAACCTAAGGTTAAATTACTTAGTCTTAAAAATGAGCCATCTTCAATGGCATAAGAATGTAAAATGTATTGACCACTAGGCGGTGTCCACATAGTTGTATTTTGGTTTAAGGCTGCTAATGCTTGAGGGTCTGTAACTTTAACTCCATTTTCATTAAACCATTTCCAACTGTTATTTACAGAAGATAGCATATTATTATCTCTATATAAGTATTGAGTTGTAAATTCGATCTTGTTCGCATTATATACTTCATTTCCTATTGAGAAATTAAAGAACATACTTAAATCAAAGTTTTTATATCTAAACTGCTGACTTAAACCTCCGAAGAAATCTGGTTGAGAATTACCTAAAACTGTTTTATCATCATCATCAATAACTCCATCGCCATTTAAGTCTCTTAACTTTAAATCTCCAGGATTTACACCTTTAGAACCTAATGCTGCTGCACTTGAACTTGCTACACCATCTTTTAGACTGTATTCTCCAGTTGAAGCATCATAATCAAAGTCGTCTAAATCATAAAAACCTTCGGTCACATAACCATAAAACTGACCTAGTGGTTCTCCTACTTCAACTTTAAAATCTCTTATATTATTTACCCAACCAGAACTTTCAAAATAATAATCTAAATCTTCTCCGGTGGTATTTTTCCCTAAGCTTATAATTCTGTTATCGTTTGTTGAAATGTTAAAATTTGCATTCCATCCAAAATCTTCAGTATCGATTATTGTAGCCCCTAGTGTTAATTCTAAACCTTTATTTCTAGTTTTTCCTGTATTTTGAAATTGAAAATCATAACCACTAGTTTGCGGAATTTTAGCTCTCAACAACAGATCATCAGTATCGGTAATGTAGGCATCTAAGCTACCGTAAATTCTATCGTCAAAAAAACCAAAATCAATACCTGCGTTTTTAGACACAGTAGACTCCCACTTCACAAAAGGGTTCGCTAACTCTGTAGGAGGTGCTGCTCCCGGTAATACAGATTGACCGTAAGCATAACCATAATCGCTAGAAACATCATAAAATGTTTGATATAAAAATGGTTTAATTCTATTGTTTCCAGATTCACCATAACTCAATCTTACTTTTAAATTCGACAACCATTTTGAGTCACTTAAAAAATCTTCTTTATGAGCGTTCCAAGCTAACATAGCAGAAGGGAAAGTTGCATAACGATATTCTGGACCAAAAACACTAGAACCATCTCGTCTTACTGAAACTGTTGCTAAATATTTTTTCTTGTATGAATAATGAACTCGACCAAAGATAGAGTTTAAACGATCAACATTTACTGAGCTTGAAGGAGGATCTTGCACCATGCCTTCTGGCGGTGTAGCTCTTTGAATTCCTGCAAAGGCTTCATCTGCAGTAATATTTTCCGGTAACCATTTTACGTAAATTCTTTCAGATTCTCCATCGGTTCTAACAGTTTCTTGTCCAATTAAAACATCTAAACTATGTTTTCCCGAAAACGTTTTTGAAAAATTCAAAGTATTAGAATTTGTAATTTTTCTAGATTGACTTCTTCTTAAGTCAACCACAGGCATGTCTGCATTAGCTCTAGCTACACTTGTTACTTTCCCATTAAATTCATTTACTTTCCTATCATTCTGCACATAACCCACAACAGATCTGAAAGTTAAATTATCTAACACTTCATAAGAAATAAAACTATTTAATAATAAATCGTTTCTATAATCTCTTTGAATTTCATTCTGAACTAATCTTAATGGATTAACAAGATTGGTTAAAGTAGCATAATTTGGATCAAACTCATCTACAAAATCATCATTATTAGGTCCAATAAAAGGTTGATATCTCACCGTATTTCTCAATCTATTTGAACTTTGAGAACCTGTACTCGACGTACCTGCACCAGTAATTTTTCTTCTACTATATCTAGAATTAATTCCGAATTTAATACGATCACTTAACTTATGGTCAAATTTAAAATTAGCCATACTTCTTTTGTAACCGGAATTTAACATAATACCTTCCTCCTCTACATGGTTTAAAGCTAAACTAAAAGTAGTTTTTGCTGTACCACCGGTAACAGTAAGGTTATGGGTTTGATTGAAAGCATCTCTACCAAAAACTTCGTCTTGCCAGTCTTGCATCTCGATTGATTTATAAATATCTAAATCTTCATATTGACCATATCTATTTACAAATGTATTTGCCAATTGCTCATCTTCAGGAAAATTATAAAGTCCATATTGATAATTTACAAATTCATAAGGATTCATTACATCAAGCTTATTCACGATTTTTCTAACACCACTATAGGTATTATAATTAACTTGAGTCGGCATTGCCTTACCACCCTTTGTTGTAATTAAAACTACCCCATTAGCACCTCGAGCACCATAAATAGAAGTTGATGCCGCATCTTTTAAAACATCTATCGACTCTATTTCTTGAGGAGAAAGTATAGATAAAGCATTATCTACTTGTATACCATCTACAATATATAACGGACTATTATCTTGAGTAATTGAAGTTCCGCCACGAACTCTTATATTTACCTCTGCCCCAGGAGCACCTTCAGACTGAGTCACTCTCACCCCTGCCAAACGACCCTGAATAGCTTCTGCAGCGCTATTTACCGGCATATCTTTAATCTGTTCTTGATTTACACTAGAAACTGCCGCTGTTAACTCTTCTCTAGAAACTTTTGAATAACCAACAATTACTAATTCTTCAAGTTCATTGGTTTCAGCCTCAAGGCTAATATCAAAATTTCTCTTCTCTCCCACAACTTCCGTAACTCTCTGAAAACCAACATATGTGAATTCTAATACACTTTCTTCACTAGCTACAACGATTTCGTAATTTCCGTCAAAATCAGTCGTGGTTCCATTAGTTGTTCCTTGCTCCATAACAGTAGCTCCAACCAATGGCACTCCTTGATCATCTAAGACTTTGCCTCGAACTCTAATTTCTTGCTGGTACACGAATGAAGATTCCATCTTCACTAAATTAGTAGTGTTTTTAGCCAAGAGATTAAAAGGAATAATAATCAGTACTGCTAGTATGTACCGAAAATCATAAAGAGTAGTTTTTTTTCTCATAATTTAAGCGTTGAATTATTTAAATCTTATTTTAAAGACCACTTTTTAAGAAAACTTAATTGTAATCGATTGCATAAAATTAATTATAAATTATCAATATGCAAATAAAATGTTATAATTTTTAAATAAAAGTTAATTTAAAGGCTGCTAAATTAGATTAAACCAATTGAAATATTTTGAAATTCTTAAATTAATAATTCATTTTAATTTAAATAATAGTATATTGTTCCAATAAATAGGAGTGAAACTCCTAATTTCAATCGATTACATTTTTATTTTAAAATTAAAATGGCAGAGAAAGAGAAAGTTACAATTTACGATATATCTAAAAAACTAGGAATAAGCGCCGCTACAGTTTCTAGAGCTTTGAATAATAATTCTAAAATAAGTGTAAAAACTCGAGAGCTCGTTTTAAAAACGGCTGCTGAGATGAATTACAAGCAAAATCGTCTTGCACAAGCCTTAAAAAGTGGAAAGACGAATAATGTAGGCGTAATCGTCCCTTATATTAATCGTAATTTCTTCTCTTCTGTTATTCGCGGGATCGAAGAAGAACTTTCTCCGCACGGTTACCACGTGATCATTTGCCAAAGTCACGAAGATGTTCAAAACGAGGTAAAGCAAATAAATACTTTATTGAATACGCAGGTTGATGGTATCTTTATGTCGGTTGCAAAAACCACGCAAGATACGGCGCACATTCAAAAAGCGGTTGCAGAAAATACTCCACTGGTATTTTTTGACCGAAAAAAAAACGTACCGGGATTAAGTTCGGTTACTATCGACGATTATCGTGGTGGCTATCTAGCAACAGAACATCTTATTAAACAAGGCTGTAAACGCATTGCTCATTTTTCTGGTGACTTAGATGTTGAAATCTATAAAAACAGACACGCAGGTTATTTAGCAGCAATGAAAGATTACAAAGTAGAAGCTATAGAAAAATTTAGCATTCAGGTGAATAGTAAATTAGAATCTGGAGCGTCTGCTGTAAAAGATTTATGGAGTTATGACGAAAAACCCGATGCGATTTTTTCAGCCAGTGATTATGCAGCATTAGGAGCTATTCAAGAGTTGAGAAAAATGAAGGTTAAAATCCCTTCAGAAGTTTGTGTGGTTGGTTTTAGTAACGAACCTTTTACTAAATATATGGAATTACCGATCACTTCTGTAGATCAAACTCCGGTAGAAATGGGCAGAAACGCCGCTAAAGTATTTTTAGAACAAATAGAAGGGAGCAAGACTCTTACTATTGAAAAGAAAGTAGTACTCGCTCCCGAACTTTATATTAGAGATTCTTCTAATCGAAAATTATAAAGAAACTCCTCTTTTCCAAGGAATAAAATCGTTTTGATTGTTTTCATCGGCTTTAGCAATGGTTTCTCCACTAGCTACAGCAACGATATATTCTAGAATTTCTTCTCCCATTTCTTCAATGGTTTTCTCGCCTTTAATTACAGCTCCGCTATCAATATCAATAATATCGGGCATTCTTCCTGCTAAAATTGAATTGGAAGCAACTTTAATTACCGGCGCAATTGGGTTTCCTGTTGGTGTTCCTAAACCGGTTGTAAATACGACTACATTAGCTCCAGAACCAACCATAGCAGTAGTACTTTCTACATCATTACCAGGAGTACAAAGTAAATTCAATCCCGGTTTGGTCACATATTCACCGTAATCTAAAATATCTTGAATAGGTGAAGTTCCTCCTTTTTTAGCGGCTCCGGCAGATTTCATCGCATCGGTAATTAAACCATCTTTGATGTTACCGGGCGACGGATTCATATCGAAGCCTGAACCTGCTGCCTCTGCTGAATCTTCATAAGCGCGCATTAAAGAAAGAAAACGTTTCGCTTTTTCTTCATCTACACAACGATTCACCAACTCCTGCTCTACTCCACATAACTCCGGAAATTCAGATAAAATCGGTGAACCTCCTAAAGCTGAAAGTAAATCTGAAGCATAACCTAATGATGGATTTGCTGAAATTCCTGAAAAACCATCTGAACCTCCACATTCTAAACCTAACTTCAGTTTTGATAATGGTGCAGGCTTTCGCTGAATTTCGTTTGCTTTTTTAATGCCGTCGAAAGAATCCCTGATTATTTTATTCAACATATCATCGATCGTTCCTTCTTGTTGCTGTTCGTAAATTAAAACAGGTTTATCTAAATCTGGATTAATGGCATCTAGCGCATTCTGAAAAATATCGATCTGTAAATTTTGGCAACCTAAACTCAATACGGTTACTCCCGCCACATTCGGGTTATTTACATAACCTGCCAATAATTTAGACAAAGAAACTGAATCTTGACGAATACCGCCGCAGCCTCCTTGATGCGTAATAAAACGTACATCTACATTGTCGAAAATAGGATCTTCTTCAGGTGTTTTATCTTCCGTTAATTCTATATTTTCTCCGCTAATTAGGTTGCGAAGTAACTTTCTTTGCTTGCTCGATTTATGAAAAGAAAGTTCTTTTTCAAACACATCTTTTAATAATTCAACATTTCTGTTTTCACAAAAAACCAACGGAAAAAACAACCACACATTTTGCGTTCCTACCTGACCGTCGTTGCGGTGATAGCCCATAAAGGTTCTATCTTTCCATTTCGAAATATCTGGCGCTTGCCAGCTGGTAGTTTCGGTTTTTGTTGAAGTAGTACTTGCTTGATGTTTTACGTTATCTACCGTAAGTACATCGCCACGCTTAATTTTTTCGGTAGCTTTACCTACCAAAACACCGTACATAAATATTTTATCTTCCGGTTGTAAATCGACCATCGTGATTTTATGCTTGGCTTTTACATCAGATAAAATAATGACTTCTTCTCCTTCAAAATCTAACTTATCGCCTTGCCATAAATCGACTAAAGCAATCGCAACATTATCTTCCGGATGTACTTTTATAAGTTTATTCTTCATCTTCTTCAATTTTATACTGAAATAAATTCAGCAATTATTCTACAGCTACTTTTGAAGCAAATTGCTTGTAACCTTCTTCTATTCCTTTAGTTTCAATAAGTTCTAAAGCAACTGCTACTTGTTCTTTTAACTCTGGAATTTGTGTTAAATCTTGATCCCAGAATTTTTCATTTTTCAAACCTTGTGCACTAATTTCTTGGTAACTATGCGATTCCCAAACTCTTTTTAACTCTGCCACTACTGCATCGTCATCGTTGATAGGAAGCGTGTGATTATTCCATTCTCCGCGATAAAAACGAATTAAACACGCAAAAGCAAAGGTTAAATGCAAAGGTAATCGATTGCAATCTTTTTGAAAAGCAAGTAAACTTGGTAAAACTCTCACTTTAAATTTTGAGATTGAATTTAAAGCAATACTTGCTAATTGATGCTTGATAAACGGATTTCTAAATCGATCTAACACTTCTTCAGCAAAGGTTTTTAACTCTTCTTCCGGTAGTGAAAGTGTTGGGATAATTTCTTTAAAAATAGCATCCTTTACAAAAGCTCCGGTAAATTCGTGATCGACGGTTTCTTTTACGGTTTCATTTCCGAAGAGAATAGAAAAAGGAACCATCGTAGTATGCGCACCATTTAAAATTCGAACTTTACGTGTTCGGTAAGGTTGCATATCTTCTACCACTAAAATATTTTCATCGATTTGATCAAAAGGGATTTTAGATTTTAGCTTGTCACCACCTTCAATTACCCAAAGTAAGAAAACTTCAGCAGAAACAATTAGCTTATCTTCAAAATCTAATTTGCTTTGGTAAGCATCGATATCATCTTTCGGGTAACCCGGTACGATACGATCGACCAAAGTATTGTGAAAACTATTGCTGTTGTTGATCCAGTTTACAAAATCTGCTTCCAACTCCCATAATTCGGCATACTGAAGAATAATTTTCTTCAACGTATCGGCATTATAATTAATTAATTCACAAGGAATAACGGTTAAACCTTTTGCTGAATCTCCGTTAAAATGCTTGAATCTTCTATACAATAAAGCCGTTAATTTTGCCGGAAAACTCTTATGCGGCATTCCTTCTAATGTATCGGTTTCATCATAAGCGATTCCTGCTTCTGTGGTGTTAGAAATAATAAATTCTAAGCTTTCTTCTTCCGCTAACTTTAAATATTCTTCGTAATTTTTGTACGGGTTTATCCCTTTCTGAATGCAAGAAATCGTGCGTTGTTCTTGTATTTCTTTCCCCTGCTTTACACCTTTCATAAACAAGTTGTACAAACCATCTTGTTCATTCAGCATATCGACTAAACCACCGGCTAACGGCTGAATAACTGCTACACCGGCATTAAAATTAGCTTCTTTATTTAATTTATCGATCACAAAATCGACAAAGGCTCTTAAAAAATTTCCTTCGCCAAACTGAACCACTTTAATTGGTAAAGTTTCTGTGAGCTTTGCATTTTTTCTAGTTAATCTTTCCATCGTATGAATGCTTAAAATTTTTATTCAAATAAACTTGGCAACCAAAGGCTAATTTGCGGCACATAGGT
>Ga0114908_1001752_pt1 | contig 10822 bp, 11 predicted proteins | sample MalvireepMed_s17_FD_87292 | JGI IMG/M metagenome (GOLD analysis project Ga0114908, IMG submission 87292) | Marine viral communities from the Global Malaspina Expedition - Malaspina viral metaG DeepMed_s17 | ecosystem: Environmental > Aquatic > Marine > Oceanic | place: Mediterranean Sea... | reverse complement strand
GGTGCACGACAGCGCCATCGCGCGTCAGGCGGATCGCATCGCCGATCTCTTCGTCGAGCACCGGGCGCCCCTCGTCCTTGTCCCAGAAGGCGTTGAGGAAATTGAACAGGTTGCGCGCAAACAGCGCGCTGGCATCGGCTGCCAGATGGCCTGCGGTATTGGTATAGCCGACGATCTTGACGCCGTGCCGCTCCACCACCTCGTCGGGCGAAGAGCCTTCGACATTGCCGCCCTGCGCGACTGCCAGATCGAAAATCACGCTGCCCGGTTTCATGCTGGCGATCTGTTCGTCGCTGATCAGGCGCGGCGCCGCACGACCGGGAATCAGCGCGGTGGTGATCACGATGTCCTGCTTGGCGATATGGCTGGAAACCAGTTCGGCCTGCGCCTTCTGGTACTCCTCGCTCATTTCGGTGGCATAGCCGCCTGCACCCTCGCCTTCGATCCCGGCGACATTCTCCACGAAGACCGGTTTCGCGCCGAGCGACTGGATCTGTTCCTTCGTCGCGCTGCGCACGTCGGTGGCGGAAACCTGCGCGCCCAGTCGCTTGGCCGTGGCGATCGCCTGAAGCCCGGCGACACCCACGCCCATCACGAAAACGCGCGCCGCCTGCACCGTGCCGGCAGCGGTCATCATCATCGGAAAGGCGCGGCCATAGACGTTGGCGGCAGTCAGCACCGCCTTGTACCCGGCGAGGTTGGACTGGCTGGACAGGACATCCATGCTCTGCGCGCGGGTGATGCGCGGCATCAGCTCCATCGCCAGCGCCTCGAACCCGCCCTGCGCGTAATCCGCCACCAGCTCCTGCTGACGGAAGGGATCGAAGCTCGCCGCGACCCACGCGCCTTTCTTCGCGCCCGCCAGTGCCATGACCGGCGGGGCCTGGATGCCCAGCACGATATCCGCATCCGCGACGGCGCGGGCCGTGGGAAGCAATTCCGCCCCTGCTTCGCGATAGGCTTCGTCGGGATAGGACGCGGCGGCCCCCGCCCCCTCCTCGATCGCGACTGTCGCGCCCAGAGCGGTGAATTTCTTCACCGTTTCGGGCGTCGCGGCAACGCGGGCTTCTCCCGGTGCCGTCTCTTTCAGGATCGCGATCCGCACGGGCGCGCGATCAGGTGGCGATCAGGATCACGACGATCGCGGCGATCGCGGCGATCAGTGGCACCGACCATTTCAGATTGGCGATGAAGCTTTCATACATGCGGTTGGCAGACTTCATGTCCTGGCGCGATTCCATGGTATTCCTTCGAATGCTGAGTTGTGTTCCTTCCAACCTGTATCGCGGCCCGCGCCCGCGCTCAAGCCTTCCCAAAATCCGCGCGCTTCCGGAGGATAATCGCCTCTTTAACCATTTGGCGCTATAGAGATAGCCCGGTGCCGGATCGCGGCGCGGGTTTGGGAGTTGCGCGAACTATCATGGCCGATGGGGAAACCCGCCTGCTGATGCTGATCGACGACGAGCCGGTGCAGAGCCGCCTCGTCGGCGCGGTTGCCGCGCGTGAAGGCTGGCGCACGCTGGTCGCCGAAAGTGCGGACGAAGCGCTTGCCAAGCTCGATACGCCCGAAGGCCGGTCCCTGGGCGCGGTCCTTCTCGACCAATGGGTTCCGGGCGACGACGCCTGCAATCTGATCCGCGAGATCAAGACGCGCCGCCCCACGCTTCCCGTGCTGATGATCACGGCGAGCACTTCGCCCCTCCTCGCCGTCGAAGCGATGCGCGCCGGGGCGACCGATTATCTGATCAAGCCCGTCGCTGGCGAACGCCTGCTGCTCGCCCTGCGCAGCGCGACCCGGCCCGAACCGCCGCGTTTCGAACTGCAGCCGCTGGCCGAAAAGCTGGTCGGCACACTCGACTTCGACACCATGGTGGGCACTGCGCCCCCCCTTCCGCACCGCGCTCGCCAAGGCGGCCACTGCGGCGCGCGGCCACGCCCACGCGCTGGTCGAGGGGGAAACGGGCACCGGCAAGGAAATGCTCCTGCGCGCGATGCATTCGGCAAGCCCGCGGGCCAAGCTGGAGATGCGCGCCATCTCGATCGGCGGAACGACGGCGGGTTCGATCGAATCGCTCCTGTTCGGGCATGAAAAGGGCGCCTTTCCCGGTGCCTTCGATCGCCAGGTCGGCCTGTTCGAAAGCTGCGACGGCGGCACACTGATCCTCGACGAGATCGACCGGCTCGACCCGCTGATCCAGGTCCGCCTCGCCGAAACGCTCGAAACCGGCATTGTCCGCCCGACAGGCGCCAAGCACGGCTTCCGCGTCGATATCCGCGTTCTTGCAGCCAGCGACCGACCGCTCGCTCCGCTGGTGGAAGCCGGGCAGTTTTCGTCCGACCTCTACGAACAGCTGGGCGCTGCGCATATCGTGCTACCCCCTTTGCGCGAGCGCGCCGGCGATATCCCCGCCCTTACCCGCTTCTTCCTCTCGCGCATCGGCCAGCAACCGGGCCTGCGCCACCATTCCATCGCCGATAGCGGGCTACACCTGCTCGAAGCCTATGACTGGCCGGGCAATGTCCGCCAATTGCAGGCGGTTCTGTTCCGCGCCGCGGTCTTCTCCGAACAGGAAGCGCTGACCGCCGACAGCTTCCCGCAATTGTCCGAACTGCTCGGCGACATGGAAGACCGCACCGAGAGCCGCCAGCGCGGGCTCGGCGTGATGCTCTACACCGATGACGGCAATCTGCGTCCGTTGGAAGAGATCGAGGCCGACGTGATCCGCCTCGCGATCGGCCATTATCGCGGACGGATGACCGAAGTGGCGCGGCGCCTCGGGATCGGACGCTCGACGCTCTATCGCAAGCTTGCGGATCTCGGCATCGACAACGCCGCCTGAGCGGCTTAGCTTTTACCCCATGACGAATTTTACCTTCGAAGGGCGCAGCGCGCTCGTAACCGGTGCGGCCTCCGGCATCGGCGCAGCCTGCGCCCGCTGGCTTGACCGGCAGGGCGTATCGAAACTCTGGCTGATCGACCGCGACGGTGACAGGCTCGCCGAACACGGCTTGGCCTGCGATGTCGAGACGATCGCGGACGATATCGCGGACGAAGCGCTCTGGACCGACCTCGAACCCAATCTCGCCGGGCTGGACCACGCCGTGCTCAACGCAGGCATCGGTGTGGGCGGCGCGATCGCCGATCATTCCTTCGAGGAATGGCGGCGCGGCATGGCGGTCAATCTCGACGGCGCCTTCCTGTCGCTGCGCGCCTGTTTGCGCGCGATGCGCGATAAGGACGCGCAGACCAAGACTACGCAAGAAAGCCGGCGCGGCAGCGTGGTCCTCACAGCTTCGATCACCGGGATCAAGCCGGTGCCCGGCATCGGCAGCTACGGAGTCGCCAAGGCAGGCGTCGCCCACATGGCCCGGATTGCCGCTGCCGAAGTTTCGAAGGACGGTATCCGCGTCAACGCGGTCGCGCCCGGCGGCGTGGACACAGCGATCTGGGACAGCTCGAAGGATTTCCGCGCCGGCGTGAGCGCGCATGGCCGCGAAGCGACGCTCGCCGCGATGGCGGCGACCACGCCGCGTGGTCGCTTCGCCACGCCGGACGAGATCGCGGGCGAGATCGGCTTCCTGTTGAGCGATCAGGCCAGCAACATCACCGGGACCGTGCTGGTGACCGATGGCGGCTATTCTCTCTAGGGCGCGCTCCACTCGACGGTCCGCTCGGCCCGGACCTCGCCCTTATTGCCGAGCAGGCGCAGCGTCAGCGCCTTGGCGCCCCAGTCGATATCGACCGTGCCGAAATTCTCTTCCGAGATGAAATCGGTGACGCGCTTGGGATCGGGCTCGCGCGCGGTGTTGCTGGCAGTATCGTTGAAAGCGAGATTGAGCGAGGAGCTGGTCAGCTCCCACATCTCTTCGCCCCCGATGCGTTCGCGATAGATGCCGCCCGCATGCCGGTCCCCCGACAACAAGAGAACCCCGCCCCCGGCGCGCTGGCCGAGCATTTCGTAAAGCCGCGCGCGTTCCTGCGGCATGGTCTCCCACGCCTCGTAATCATGCGCGTCGGTGATGACCTGGATCGAAGAAACGACGAGGCGCAGATCGGCGGGCTTTGCCAGTTCCTGGCGCAACCACGCCCATTGCTCCGCGCCCAGCATCGTCACGTCGGGCCCGGTATTGGGCCGCGAATACGGTCCCAGAGGCGGGCGATCCTCGCTATACGGGCCGCGATCGAGATCGGAGCGGAAGAAGCGCGTGTCGAGCAGGATCACCTGAACACGCTTGCCCGCTTCGGTCCCGATCGTGCGGCTGTCATAGACGCCGGGGCGCGAACGGACCTGGGCGCTCGAATCCCAGAATGTCTCGTAGATCTTTTCCGACAGGAGCTTGAACGCGAAGCTCGCTCCGCCATCGTTGAAGCCGTAATCGTGATCGTCCCATGTCGTCAGCATGGGAATTTCGCTGCGGAAGCGCGCGAATTCGGGATGGCTCGCCTGTTCGGCATAGCTGCTGCGCAGATCCATGAGCCCCGACCCGCCGTTCCAGCGCTGATCGCCATAGACATTATCCCCGATCAGCATGAACAGCTGAGGATTTTTCGCCGCGATCTTCGCCCACATATGTTGGCTGCGCGACTGGTGATTGCAGCTTCCAAAGGCGAATCGGGTCAGTGTGGCGCTCTCGTCCAAAGCCACGCCCTGCGGTGCGCGCGGCAGCGCGGTCTCGCCCGCCATCGCGGAATTATAGGGGGCAAAGGGCGCGCTGGTCGGCGCGTCGGCAGCAGCGGTGGTGCAGGCAGCGGCGCTCAGCGCGAGGAGGCTGGCGGAAAGCAGGCGGCGGATCATGGTATCACTCCTGAAATCTTGGCCTAAGCCATGATGGGCAAAGATTACGCTGGCAAGTCGCCGAAATCGGTCAGCGCCGCATCGCGCAGGCCGCGCCAGACATTGCGGGCCTGCACGGTTTCGAACACGTCGTGGACACGCACCAATTGAACGCCCGCGCGCATACCTTCCAGCGCCAGCGCCACGCTGCCGCCTAGCCGCTTATCCACCGGCGCCTCGTTCGACAGGGCGCCGATCGTGCGCTTGCGGCTCGCCCCCAACAATAGCGGCTGCCCCAGCGCGTGGAACAGCGGCAGCGCATTGATGAGCGCGAGATTGTCGGCAAGCGACTTGCCGAAGCCGATGCCCGGATCGAGCACGATTCGCTCGCGCGCGATCCCCGCTGCAATTGCCTCATCTCGCCGTTCGCGCAAAGCGTCGAACACGTCGAACACGACGTTGGCGTAAGCCGCGCCGCCATGCAGATCCTCGCCCGAAGCGCCCGGCGCATGCATCAGCACGACGGGACAGGCCGCATCGGCGACGACTTCCGGACTGCGCCGATCGTGCGCGAGGCCGGAAACGTCGTTCACCATTCCCGCACCCGCCTCCATCGCGGCTTCCATCACGGCCGCCTTGCGCGTGTCGATACTGACCGCGGCGCCCATCGCGGCGCAGGCGCGGATCGCGGGGACGACCCGCTCGATCTCGTCGCCTTCCCACAGGCGCTCGGCCCCTGGGCGAGTGCTCTCCCCGCCGATATCGATGATCGCCGCGCCCGCTTCCAGCATCGCCGCCGCATGGTCCCGGCCTGCCTCCGCATCGTCGAGGAAGCGGCCACCATCGGAAAAGCTGTCGGGCGTGACGTTCAGGATGCCCATAATCTGCGGCTGGTCGAGCCGGACGGTCCGCGATCCGATGGCGAGCGGCGCGTGCGCGAGCGTCAAATTCGCCCATTGCGCTTCCCCCTCCGCAGCGACACTGTCGGGCAGGCGCGCCAGCGTTTCCGCCATCGTGTCGGGCGCGGCCAGCCAGCGTTCGATGACCCGATCATCGCGCCGCAGGATCACGGCAAAGCGGCTGGCATAGACCATGCCGCCCGCCAGCCGGATCGCATTGCCATGTTCGGCCTGCGGACCGGGGGCGAAACCGATGGGGCGGATATAGACGCGGTCGGTCATGTCGCGCGCCCGGTGTTGACACTTGCGACACGGTTCGCGGTTCGATCCGTGCGATGGCGAGGGGTATGGCGGCAAGGCAATGCGGCGATAGGCATGGCCGCATCGCTAGCGAAAACCGACCGTGTAGGACAGCGCCTTACGTCCGGCGATAATCCTTCGACCATCTCGCACGGGAACCAGCCACCGAGGCCGATGCTTTTTCCATCGAAACCTCCGCCCCCGATTCCAGGAAATCCATGCCCCACACCCTGACGCTTCAGTCCATCCGCCCGATCACCCACGACGTGAACGAGCTGACCTTCATCCGGCCCGACGGCTACGAATTTCAGCCCGGCCAGGCGACCGATTTCGCCCTCGATCGGGACGGCTGGCGGGACGAGAAGCGACCCTTCACCTTCACCTCGCTCCCCGATGCGGAGCATCTCCAGTTCACGATCAAATCCTACCCCACGCATGATGGAGTTACTGAACAGATCGGCCAGATGGAGGGCGGCGAGGATGTTCTGATCGAAGATGCCTGGGGTGCGATTTCGGATCATGGGCCGGGCACCATCATCGCGGGCGGCGCGGGGATTACGCCCTTCCTGTCGATCCTGCGCGCGCGGCAGGCCGAGCATGGCGATCTCGACGGCTATCGCCTGATCTTCGCCAATTCCTGCGAGAAGGACATCATCCTGCGCGAAGAGCTGGAGCGGATGCCCGGCCTCAAGCTCGACCTCGTGCTCAGCGACGAAAATGTCGACGGAATATATCACGGCCAGGTCGACAGCGACTATCTCGACCAGGCCGATCTCGATTTCGGCGGCACCTTCTACCTGTGCGGCCCGCCGCCGATGCAGGAGGATGTCAGCACGCTGTTGAAAGCCCGCGGCGTTGCCGACGATCGGCTGGTGCACGAGGACTGGTGACAAGGCGTCCGAGACGGGATCGGGCTTCTATCCCGGCTCGCTGGCAAAGGCGCTGCGATCGAGGCCGTAGATAGCGACATCGCACACGCCCTTGTGCGTTTCCTCATAGGCGGGATGGAAAGCCTCGCGTGTGAAACCCAGCCTTTCGAGCGTGCGGATCGATGCCACGTTCTCGATATCCACTTCGGCCACCGCCTTGCGGGCTCCGCCATCGGCAAACAGGTGCCGAAGCAGCGCCTCGCTACACTCTACCGCGATGCCCTCCCTCTGCCGGTGCGCGCAGACAGTATAGCCGAGGTCCCAAACGCCCGCTTCCTCCACCGGCACCGCGACGAAGCGGCCGACGACCTCCTCGTCCGCATCCACGGCGATCCAGGTCAAGCCGGGCCATGAGGGATCGGCCAGCCAGCCCCATAATTCCTGCTCCGATTCGAAGGCTTCGCGCGTGAGATAAAGGCATTGCGCCTCGTCACCCAAAGTCGGCAACAGCGCAGCCGCATCGCCGCGCTCGAGGGCGCGCATCGTGAAGCGCGCGGTCTCGAGTAAGGGCACGCCCGGTTCGGTAGGAAGGCGCGACCGGTCCGTCATCGTTCCGCCGCGCCCGGTTCTCAGTCCTCAGCCGCCAGCAGGTAGAGCTTGCGCGCCGCGTCGATCGGCTTGATCGCGCCGTCCTGTTCGAAATGCCAGAAGGTCCAGCCATTGCAGCTGGGCGCATTCTGCAAGTCCTTGCCGAGGCCGTGGATGCTGCCCGTCTGTTTTTCGTGAGCCAGCGATCCGTCGGCACGCACCGTCGCGGTCCAGCGGCGCTGCTTGTCGAACACCTGCGTGCCCGGCGGGATCAGCCCGTTTTCGACCAGAGCGCCGAACGCCACCTTGGGCGCGGCGCGGCCCGCCTGCATGGTGGTGAGCGCGCTTTCGTCGAGCGGCAGTTCCCGCGCGATCCGTTTCCGCGCGGCGTCGCGATAGAGCCCCTCGCGCTCGCACCCGATCCACTCGCGGCCCAATCTCTTTGCGACCGCGCCCGTCGTGCCGGTGCCGAAGAACGGATCGAGCACCACGTCGCCCCGCTCGGTCGTCGCCAGCAGCACGCGATAGAGCAGCGCTTCGGGCTTCTGGGTCGGATGGACCTTGTGTCCGTTTTCCTTCAGTCGTTCGCCGCCGTTGCAGATCGGGAGCACCCAGTCGCTGCGCATCTGAAGCTCGTCGTTCAGCGTCTTCATCGCGCGGTAGTTGAAATGGTATTTCGCCTTCTCGCCCTGCGAACACCACAGCAGGGTTTCATGCGCATTGGTGAACCGCGTGCCGCGGAAGTTCGGCATCGGATTGGATTTGCGCCAGACGATATCGTTCAGGATCCAGAAGCCGAGATCCTGCAGGATCGCACCGACGCGATAGATGTTGTGATAGCTGCCGATCACCCACAGACCGCCGTCGGGCTTCAGAACGCGCTTGCACTCCGTCAGCCAGGCCCTTGTGAAATCGTCGTAAGTCAGGAAGCTTTCGAAGCGATCCCACTCGTCGGTGACGGCATCGACATGGCTGCCGTCGGGCCGGTTGAGATCGCCGCCGAGCTGGAGATTGTAGGGCGGATCGGCAAAGACGAGATCGATGCTGGCATCGGGCAGCTGGCGCAGCCGCTCCACGCAGTCGCCATCGAGAATTTGTCCGAGAGGCAGGGAAACCGTCTGTTTTCCCGCCGATTTTTCCTTTTCGCGCGCAACCACGCGCGGCTTCGTGGTCTCCAAGACCCCCATACCGAATGCCCCTGTCCTTCGTACTTATCCACAGGGTGAGTCCAATCGGAGTCGAGGTCAAGCTCGAAGCGACGGGCGGTTGGCGAAGGAGCGCAGCGCCCTCGCACGGAACGAAAGGAGTCCGCGACTAGATATTGAGTCCCCTAGTCTTTTCGCGCCACACCATGCTGCGGGTGTGGCGCGAAGGACTCGCTGCCGGAGCGATCGAGATCGGTAAGGTCAGGCGGGCGCGAGGTCCGGATCGACGCCGGTCAGTTCGACCGAGCGATCCCACAACCGCTTCGCCAGGGCTTCATCCTTGGCCTTGGTGCTGGCGATGGCGCGGCCCGAACGCTTGCCGCTCATTTCGCGGAAGCCATAGGGTCCGTAATACTCGCCGCCTTCGGCAGCAGGGTCGGTTGCGGCCTGGAGCGCGGGCAGAGCGCCATCGGCGGCGCTGTTGAGCGCGAGCCCGACGACCGATCCGAACACGCTGCCGAGCGGTCCGAAATGGCGCGTTATCTCCGTCTGCGCGATCCCCGGATGACACGCCATGGCGCTGACCGAGGAGCCGGATGCGCGCAGCCGCCGGTCCAGTTCCTTGGCGAAAAGCAGGTTCGCAAGCTTGCTCTGCCCATAGAACTGCGTTTTCGAATACCCCTTCGCCGCGTCGAGATTGTCGAAATCGATGCCTGCGCCGCGATGGGCCAGGCTGGACTGGACGACCACGCGGCCGCCCCCGTCCTGTTCCAGCTTGTGCAGCAGCAGGCTGGTGAAGGCGAAATGGCCGAGGTGGTTGACCGCGAACTGCAATTCGCACCCGGCGGTCGCATGGTCGAGCGGCGGCATCATCACGCCCGCATTGTCGATCAGAAGGTCGATCCGCTCCTCATGCGAAGCTTCCTCCGCCGCCTGCCGCACGGAGGCGATATTGGCGAGGTCGAGATGGAGGAAGGCGAGATCGGCGCGCTCGGGGCCGCTTCTGATATCCTCGATGGCTTCGTTGGCCTTGTCGGCGTCGCGGCAGGCGAGGAGCACGCGTGCGCCCTTTCTGGCCAGCCCGCGTGCGATTTCGAGGCCGATGCCGGTATTCGCGCCGGTGACGATCGCGGTCCTTCCGGTCTGTTCGGGGATATCGGAATAGGCGAAAGTCATGCAAACATCTCCAATTGCGCTACCGGAGCGAAGCTGCGCCGGTGGTGGGGCGTGGGCCCGTATGTTCGCAATGCCTCGACATGCTCGCGTGTTCCGTAGCCCATATTGCGCTCCCAACCGTAATGGGGGTGCGCCAGCGCCGCCTCGCGCATGATCCGGTCGCGATATTCCTTGGCGAGGATCGAGGCGGCGGAGATGCAGCGCTCCTTCGCATCGCCTTTTACAATGGCGCGCGCGGGCCAGCGCCAGCCGGGCGATCGGCCCTGCGGCGTCAGATTTCCGTCGATCAGGGCCTCCGCAACGCTCTGCCCCAGCGCGGCTTCCGCCCGCTCGACCGCCAGCGTCATCGCCAGCATGGTGGCGCCGAAGATGTTGAGCCGATCGATCGCTTCGACATCGACCACGGCGATCCCATAGACGCAGCGCGCGCGGATGCTCGCTTCGAGCTTGGCGCGCGCTGCCGCGCTCAACACCTTGGAATCGGCGAGGCCACCCGGACATGGCTTGCATAGCACAACGGCGGCGGCCACAACCGGCCCCGCGAGTGGGCCGCGCCCGGCCTCGTCCACGCCAGCGACCAGCGGCGCGGAGCCAATTCCGCCTTCAGGAGTTCCCGATAGCATGACGACAAAACCTTTCCTTGCCGCCCTTCTATCCTCCAGCGCCCTGCTCGCAAGTTGCGGCAGCCCGTCAGGCGGGGAAACCGCCGCGCAATCGACGCCCGCACCCACCACCGGTACGCCCGCGACCGGCACCGCCACACCGATGGGCGAGCCGCAGGTTACGGCATTCGGCACCTATGACGAGCCTTGGGCCGCCGCTTTCGCGCCCGGCCCATCCATGCTGTTCATCACCGAAAAGCCCGGCACGATGAAGTTCATCGACACCGAAACCCGCCGCACCGGCACGGTCAGCGGGATGCCGCGCGTCGATTACGGCGGCCAGGGCGGCCTCGGCGAGATCGCGTTTCTGCCCAGCCAGCGCGCCGCCAATGTCGGCAGCCGGACGATCTATCTCAGCTGGGTCGAAGCCGGTGACGGCGACACGCGCGGCGCGGTCGTCGGGCGCGG
>Ga0114908_1001751_pt1 | contig 10823 bp, 23 predicted proteins | sample MalvireepMed_s17_FD_87292 | JGI IMG/M metagenome (GOLD analysis project Ga0114908, IMG submission 87292) | Marine viral communities from the Global Malaspina Expedition - Malaspina viral metaG DeepMed_s17 | ecosystem: Environmental > Aquatic > Marine > Oceanic | place: Mediterranean Sea... | reverse complement strand
GATTTAATAACATGAATACTTTTTGTTGAAAAAGTAGCTTTAAGAATTAAAGCTGAAATAAGACCAGCATTTCCTGCACCAACAATTAGTATTTTCTTTAAATCTTTCATTCTGGGATATTATAAGTATATAGTAGTTTATGAGCAAGAGCATTACTAAAAGAAATCCTATCGCTAGATTATTAAAACACTTTACACCCAAACGATTTAAAGATAAGACTAAATATAATAGGAAACGTGATGACAACATTTGGAAAAGGACTGTTCGGAAAGAGAATGGAGATCAAGTCTGAGGTCACTAATGGCACATGTCCTGTCTGTGAGGAAACAACCATTTTTGTGTCTATTTTCTCTCAACTTTATCGTTGTATTACTTGTGGTGCAGATACTAAGCAAGAAGTAAACGGTCATATTAGATTTATGCCCATAGCTCAATCGGGTGTTGGAAAACCACCCGTTATGACAGTACTAGACGACGATGGGCCGCAAAAAAGCTAATCTTTTTGGCTATACCCACATCAAACACACTCCTCGCAAGCGCCCCGGACGTCATGCAAAGTCTTATTCTAAGCGGCTTCCGCGCAGAAAACGCTCACGAGGCCAAGGTTAATTTTCATTAGCGCTTGACATATATCCTACGAAAACCTATTCTAACTACATGAAAGGAAAAATTCTTGTAGATAGAGCCATTCTCAAGCCAGAAGAATGTCAGTTTATTAATAAGACTATTTTAGGAACGTCATTTCCATGGTTTTATAATGATAATTCACTTACAGGCGATGGAATCTTTCATCTTAGTCATCGACTTCTTAAAAGGCCGGAGAATCGTCCTGAGTCTTCAACTAATGTATTTAATACTAGAAGATTTTATCATTCAGACCTAACAGAACCTTGGCTGAAAATAGCTAAACGCTTTATTAAAAAACATAAGCTTCCTTTTAAGGAATTTTTAAGGGCTTCTTTAAATCTGACTCTTCCTCAAAAGATTGGTCAATGTGCAATCCACCAAGATCACAATTTCCCATATCATCAAATAATTTTTTATCTTAATACTATCGATGGAGATACGGTTTTATTACATAACGAAAAAGAGCATAGACGTATTACTCCTGAAGCTTTTAAAGCTATAAGTTTTAGTGATTATTATGATCACTATTTTATTAATTCTACAGAAGGTAAACGAGTCATAATGATCGTTACTTTTCATTGAGTTAAAATAAATTATGAGATACGAATATACTATAACTAGCGAAGGCGGAGAAGCTGAGATCATGAAAGCAATGAGTTGGAAAAAACTATTTAAAAGTCTCTTACTCAAATATCCTAAATTCAGTGGATGGTGTACTTATTTTAATAAGAAAGGACACATCCAAGTCCGAGCCTTTAAAGAAGGTAAGGAAACTCGCAAGTGAAAAAAATAATAGTTGATAAAGAAATTATATCCAAAATCCCTAGAACTTATATTTTCACGACAGGTATTTTGGATATAGATTCAAAATATTTAAAAAAAAGAATAGACGAAGGCATCCAAACCTCTTCCTTAAATTATGCAACTAATGTGTATGGTAAACATACAGAGTGGAACTTTTTTAATAAGGAGAAAAAGTTTGAGGTTTTATTATTACAAATTATAGACCATCTCGAAGACTTGGAAGTACCTTTAGACAAATTTTATCTTCATGAGGCGTGGGGAATCATAGAAAAATTTGGAGACTATACGAAAAAACATAATCATGGTGCTTTCTATCTTTCGGGTGTCCTTTATCTTAATGATCATTATCAAAAATTATACTTCCCAGAAATTAACCAAGAAATTACTCCTCAAAAAGGAAGATTTGTTATTTTTTCTTCTTTTTTAATGCATTATACTAAAAGAAATATTCGGCATAAAGATAAATATGCTATTTCATTCAACTTTAAAGGTGCCCTCATCGGAGATAAAATATGAAAGTCATCATGATTCTAGCAACGGGGGCGTTGCTCACGTTTCCCACAATGAAGGAAGTTAATCCCGACTGTTTTAGTCAAGGGTATGCGGTTCTAGAAAAACTAGCCACGTACCATGGACCTGAAAAAAAAGGTGAAGATCAAGGCTGGGTTTTAAATAATTCTAATTTACAAGTAAGTGGTTGGTATTGTCAATACAATTGAAATATAAGTATTGGAGTTTTGTCAAAGCAATCAGACCACAACAATGCCAAGACATTATAAAAGCGGCTTCAACAAAGATTCAACAACCGGGACAACTGGCCGCGGGCAAGCACCGCAGAAAATCTACAGTTGCTTGGATAAGTGAAAAATGGATCTATGATATTATTAATCCCTTTATTCATACTGCCAATAAGAATGCAGGTTGGAACTTTCAATTCGATTGGAATGAAACCTCTCAATTCACTACTTATGGTAAGGGCGACTACTATGGGTGGCACATCGATCAATCCGACACACCTAAAAAAGATAAAAATAAAAACTTTGATGGTAAAATAAGAAAATTATCCTTAACCCTACAACTCACGGATCCGTCTCAATATGAAGGAGGAAACCTTCAATTAAAATGGTTAAGCCAAGATGCAAAAATTAAAACAGTAACTATTAAAGAAGGTCAAAAGTGTGGAACTATTATTATTTTTCCTTCTTTTATATTTCATAGAATTACCCCTATAACCAAAGGAACACGACAATCTCTAGTTAATTGGTCGTTAGGGGACGTTTTTAAATAACCTATCCTTAAAGGGAGAGAGGATAGGTATAAAAGGTGAGGATTTATTAGTAACACAATTATGACACAATTGTCAATAAGTGTAGACTCCACGACAATTATACTTAGTTCCTATTTGATATTTATTTACATAGGCATATCCCATCTTGGATAAAAGCTTTACAGATTCCACATGGGCATCCCGGGTACATTCATACCAACTATCATATAGGGTCGGGTATTGCACAGGCGCCAGGCAGGTATTGCCCTGGATAAATGAGCACACCCATATTATTAACACATATTTCATCTTGACATCTTTTGCGTAAAATCCTATATTCTCAATTAAAATGAAAGGTAAAAAACATGACAGATATTAGTAAATACCGCAATGTTTCGCTTACACATGATACCTATAACACACTGGTAAGATTATCAAAAACTTTATTACCAGATGCAAAATTATCCATTAGTAAGACCGTAGAAGCATTAGCAACAGAGAAAGATAGAAAGTTAAATGGGAAGATCCGCAAATAGTTTTACAGGTTGGGTGGGGCACACCACAGAAATTAACGAAGATAAAGTAACCCTACCGGAAAAAGATCTTTGGGTTGCAGTCTTAACCAGAGCAGTCCTAGACGCCTGTAAAGGTCCTCCTGATTTAGATATGACCAGGAAGGCTAACATTTCCCATAAGAGTCATTATAAATACAATCGTGACGCAGCGCGTCACTTCTTTATAGAAGGCGGAAGACATTTTAGAGACATTTGTGAAATGGCTGGACGCAATCCTGCTTACGTTCAAGCAAAAATTAAAAAAGTAATTTTAAGAAAGCAAGGTTGGAATGTAGATGTTCCCATTACTTCTCATTACCGTCAAGGACCTAAACGAGGACGCAAACGACCAAAATATAGGAAGAAACATTTAAGTGGAAACTCTTATTATGCAGCAAAAGCTGGAAAAGAAATGAAAAAAAGAAATCTTTATTACCAAGGCATGGGTGCCAAGGGGGGTAGACCTAGGATTTATAATGTCGTATAAAGCCATCTGTGATAACTGTAGTGGTAATGGACACATTAATATTGTGGACATTAAGGGTAATACACAAGTGAAGCAATGTTGGATGTGTGAGTCCAATGGAGAAATAAAATATGAAGAAGATTTTATTAATAAGCTTATTCACGATCATCACCACCGGTTGCAGTGAACTGGCGCTCATAGGAAGCATTGGCGGCATGGCTGCAAGTCAGAATACCTATGCCAAAATTTATAATGGTGTAGATTTTACGACGTTAGCATTAACAGAAAAAAGTATAAAGGAACATGTATATGAAAAAGGAAAAGAATACATCCATGATAAAGCCCACGGACTCAACAACTCCCACTGAAGATCTTCCATATAGTTATTTTCATTGGGGACCATTTTTATTTCACACTCAAGTTACACAAAAAGAATGTGATATAATTCTTGAAGAAGGAAAAAAATCTCGTAGAAAATCTAATGACTACAGAGCTAAACTCGCAGGACATTTATCAGAAGAATATAGGTTAGAAAATGCAGAAGGAATTGCTGGATGGTTAAAAAACTATTTTAATGCCTATGCTGCTGGGTACAACAAATGGCGTGGAGACGGAAGTATGAAGCCTAATTTTACGTTAACGGCTTTATGGATCAACTACATGAAGGCTAATGAGTTTAATCCTCCGCATGATCATGGATCAGATCTTTCTTTTGTTCTTTATGCAGATGTACCTCAGGAACTTATTGAAGAAAATAAAAAATTTGAAGGAACTATGCGAGGTCCCGGAGGAATATCTTGGATATATGGACAAGGAAATCGTCAATGTATTAGCGTTGTCCATCGTATGCCAGCGACAAGAGATTTATTTATTTTTCCATCGGCCTTACAGCATTGGGTTTTTCCTTTTAGATCAAATGTTGAAAGAGTCTCGGTCTCAGGAAATATTTTATTTGATCAAGATTCTAGAATGAACTATCTTGGTCCCATAAAACAAGGAGAAAAATGATAACTGACGAAAAAAAAGTATATCAAGATCTGTTTGAACATGCACTGCATCTATTAAATGATCACACAATTCCAGTAGAACTCGTTGCGGGTACGATGATGGCAATTGGTCAACGTTTATATAAAACTTCCTTAAATGACGACGAGTATGAACGGATGATTGATTTTATTAAAAAAACTAAAGTCGAACCTTATAATGTAGAAAAAATTAGTATCCATTAATGTACCAACCTCTTCCAGAAAATCTAACTATTAAAAAATCTGGCATCGATGGACTCGGACTTTTTACGACAAAAGGAATTTCCCAAGGCACAAATCTAGGTGTCACTCATTTAGAATTAGGATCCAAAATTATCAGGACTCCTTTGGGAGGATTTATTAATCATTCCAATGAGGCCAATACGGTTAAGGTTGAACTTAGAATAAATGGAGATGAACCGAAAGGAATTACAAAAAAATGGAGTCTTGTTACATTAAGAGATGTTAAAGAAGGAGAAGAGTTGACGGTACGATACACATTTTATAATGTATAAATATGAAAGATAATTTATTAAGATTTATTGAAGTTTGGGCCGGACGCATTCACAACTGGGCCTGGGACCAACGTTGGAAGTACAGGGACCACGAAACATGGATTAAAGGCTATCGCAAATGGAAAAAAACGAGATGCCCCCACAATTAAAACCTAGTGTTTTTGTGGGAATGCCTTGTTATGACTCCGTCAAACGTGAGACGGTGATGGCTTTGTTAAAACTCTTCGATCAGTTCCGTACGACCGGTATCAAAGCTCAATTCCGAACGATTAACTCATCCCTGGTCACGCACGGCCGCAACATGGTCACGTGTGGCTTCTTACACAGCGGCTACGACTACCTTCTCTTTATCGATGCGGATGTCTCCTTCGAACCTGAAGCTGTGATTCGAATGTTAGTTACCAAGAAAGATGTCATTTGTACACCGTACCGATTAAAACTTAGGGATATGAAGGTTAAGTATCCCGTGAGCTTCAAGGACGCGAAAAAAATTGATATTGAAGAACTGGGTATGGTTGACATTGTAGAGATTGAAGCCGGACCCGCAGGACTCATGCTCATCCACCGTAAAGTTTTTGAAAGACTCATGAAAAAAAATTCTAATTATAAGATTACTATTCCCGATCATAAGCTTAAAGAGATGAATGATGAAGTGATGGGCGTGCCCACCACCGAAGATCCGATCTCCACGTATCTTTATAACTTTTGGGATACTTCTTTTTACCTGAGTAGCGGCGCCTGGAAGGGCGAGGACTTGGCTTTTTGTGACTTGGTCCGGGGCGCGGGCTTCAAGATCTATGCCAACATTGACTCAGAGACCACGCACCACGGAGCATATTCCTGGAAAGGCCGCTTCAAGGAAATTTTAAAATGAAAAAAAATAATAAATATAGCTATGTCCAGGGGACAAGCACCACGGACCACGGCTCACGGACCTACCAAATTCAAGGCGCCCGCCTCCCGAGCGTAACTACTATACTTTCAAAAACAAAAGATGATCAATATATAAGACAATGGAGACAAAAAGTAGGCGATGACGAAGCAACACGTATCAAAAATCGTTCTTCTCTTAGGGGAAGCGCCATGCATAAGTTTATTGAGAAACACATCAAAGAATCCGGGTACGATGATCTTACACCGATCGGTCAAGAAGCTAAACCAATGGCTAAAAAGGTTATTGAGGTAGGACTCACTCCTGTCTCTTATTATTTTGGTTCTGAAGTTACACTCCACTATCCTGGGCTCTATGCTGGGGCTACAGATTTAATTTGTGAACATAATGGGATGGAAACTATTATTGATTTCAAGCAGTCAAACCGCCCCAAACAAGAAGACTGGATCGAAGATTACTTTCTTCAGATAGCAGCGTATGCAATGGCTCACGATTATGTTTATGGAAGCAATATACGTCAAGGTATTATTATGATGTGTACTCCTGATCTTTACTTTCAAGAATGGAAATTCCAAGATGCTGAGTTAAGAAAATGGAAACATAAATTTTTAAAACGCTTAGATCAATACTTTGATTTAATCCGAGATCCTAAGGAACAAGCTAATGTAAATCCAAATCAATTATTAGAGGACTTTGAAAAAGAAGCACAAAAATTAGATAAAGCTAGAAAAGGTGGAATGGCCAAGAAATTATGAGTGACAAACTTATAGCTTTGTTTCCTACAACTCTTCTAGTTACTAAATACGCAGAAGATTTTAAAAAAGAGTTTAAATATATTAGATCGTTAGAGTATGAGAATCAACAAATAACTGGGGTTTTTAGAAGCAAAGACTCCTATTTAATGAAACACCCGCAACTCTCTAAGCTTAAAGAATTTTTCCTAGAAGGCTTAGATAAATATACGAGCAGCATTCTAGGCACCGATAAAAAATTATCTATTACCCAGGCATGGGTGCAACGCAACGTTCATAACAGCTTTGCCCACGAACACACACATCCCAATAGCATTGTAAGTGGAGTATTTTATTTTAGAAATGAGAAACATGCTGGAATTTCTTTTAATAAAAATACTATTGATCGAATAATGTTGCCTAGAATTAAAAACCATCGATTGAATAGTGATTCATGGCATTTTGAACCAGAGTCAGGAGAATTAATTTTATTTCCCAGTTCAACAAGACATTCTGTGCCTCCTAATGTTAAAGAAGAAAGTAGATATTGTTTAGCTTTTAATAGTTTTTGTTTTGATGAATTAGGAGTGAAATCTCTTTCAACTCACTTAAATATTAAGGAGAATGATGGACCACGTTGATGATTATATAATGGTTCAGAATTTAATACCTACCCCATTATGTAGGTCTTTGATTAGAGAATCCTCATTACCGGAAAAGAAATGGTCCAAACATTCCTGGTATAATTATGGACGAGATGATTATCATTCCAAGCCACAAAAAGAATTGGATATAATAAATTCTACAGGAGATCAATTTAAATCATTGGGAAAATATTTAGGGGACGCCTTACAAAATTATCAAAAAAAGTATTCTACATCCAGCGCCTCATGGATAAAACACATAAGCCAAGTAAGATTTAACCGCTATGAAGTAGGAACTAAAATGCGAATGCATCATGATCATATTCAGAGTCTATTTGATGGGAAACTCAAAGGAATTCCTATTATTTCTATTGTTGGTTTATTAAATGATAACTATGAAGGTGGAGAATTTATGTGTCGAGGAAAAAAAATTAAACTAATGCGCGGCGATATATTATTATTTCCATCTAATTTTATGTATCCACATGAAGTAAAAGAAATAACCAAAGGAGTAAGGTTTTCTTTTGTAAGCTGGGCATTTTAATGAAAGGAGGAAAATGAGAGAAGCAGGAACAATTAGAGAGAGAATCTATCAAGCCTTGATTAAACGCTACACTGCCGATCAGGAAGAAGCATTGGTCAAGATCGATGCACTCTTAAGCGGGAAAGTATTGCCTGGACATGAAGACGTTACAGGCAGCATTGATAAACAGTTGGCTAAAATCGGTTTTGCTGCTGAAAAGATGTCAACATTAAGGCGACATTATGGCACAAATTAGGCAGACAGCTGGCAGAAAAACGGCCAATTATCCCATAGATCGAAGGAGAGAAGTGCATTTTATGCGGTCTTTTTAGGCCTGCTGGCATCACTGGCAGAAAAATCAAAATCGCTGGCAGACCGAAAATGACCTAGAACCGTTGGTACTAATACCTTTTTTATATATTTATATATAATCTGCCAGCCTGCCAGACTTTTTTAGCACATAAGAGAAATAGAAAAATATATATTTATAGTCTATAGTGGCTGTCGGAGGAGTTCTAGGAAGCATGAAACGGAAGAAATCGAAATATAAGCACGTAATCATTAACAAAAAGAGGTATTATTTTTATAAGATTCACTGGATTGATATCACCGGGGATGCCGGCCATGCCACCGCGGATGAGTTTGATAAGTTTGAATGTTCGAAGATGATTACTTTTGCATATATTTATAAGAAGAATAAGAAGTTTCTTTGGACCTTCAGTAGCTATGATACAAAAGATGAAGTGTTTTCAGACAGGAACGTTATGCCGATTGGATGTGTATTAAAGTTAGAGAAAAGAGATGTTTGATGAATCGGAGTTCCCTGGAGGTGTTGACTGGTTAAGTGAAGAGAAGTATAACATCTTAAAGGAGAAAACTATGACAACTAAGAAAAAGAAGAAAAAAGTTAAAAAGAAAAAAAGAAAATCTAAAAAGAAAAAATAAGTGTGGAATCCAGACGGGGTAATAATTATAGCTTTATTAGTACTGATTTTTGCCCTTTCTTACTCCCTTTTTTTGAACGTTTATTAGAGGATATTTTAGGTGCAGGAGTCACATTTAAAATTGGTGCGTAATCGTCTAGAATTTGTTTCATTTTTAATTCTAATTCCTGTTCTGACATATCTTCTAATTTCCCATGTTTTATTATTTTTCGTTCTATGTATAATCCTGCTGCCTTGCCTCGGTTTGTTTCGGCGTTTACAGCAGAAGAAAAACTTCCCTTCTTCAACGCCATCTCTCTAAGACGCGCCAGTTCAGCCACGTGTCCTTCGTAGCTTACTTCAAATTTTTTAAGTCTTTCCTCTTTGAGTCTACCTACATATTGAACTACCAATGGACTGAGTCTTGGATTTAAGAGTTCTGATCCTTCTTGTCTTGATCTCTGTGCACTATAGCCTGCAGCAATAGCTGCTTCTCCCTGGGTCATAGGTCCTTCTGGACCTCCGAACACTACGAATTCAGCGAATCTCATTTGCATTTCAGTTAATCTTTTTGGTACACCCATATTGACAATTTAAGGTAACATTGATAAAAAGTCAATGTGAAAAAAGAAAAAGAAGAAGGAGAAGAACAGGATAATCCAACGCTTTGGGAAATAGCTAAAGAGCATAATGTTAGTTATGCTGATGCTGTTCCGATTCAGGAAGATATGCGTTTGAAAAGAGATGCCCTCAAGGCTGCGTGTACTATCGCAGAGATGAGAAAGGATCGAACACCTTTAGCTAACATGAAGAAAAGAGCAGAAGAAGCTGAGGGAGAGCTCAGTATTATGAAAGGAATTGAAACTAATCGAGTTAGAGAAGCTCAAGCAAGATGCAATCATCTTCAAAATGAGTTGGATCGAACCAAGCGAGAAAATAATAATTTATTTAATAGGATTGCTGAGGCACTCGAGATTAATGAGTCACATCAAAAACTGAACGGAAAATTACAAGAAAAATTGACAGAGTTAGAGGAAGAGAATAAGAAGATGCGCGACGTCCTAGATAAAAGAGTGGATGGAATGCGTAAGTCAGGAATGTAATGTATATAAAAGATTTAATGAATTATTTGGAGCATTTTATTGATGGTAAAAAAGGAAATGCCATTAACAATGCAAAGATTTACATGAAGGTTGGACCTTATCTAGAAGAGGTGAAACGGATAGATGTAGAGGAGTCAAGTCTCATTGGAGATGGTACTGTACGTGTAGTATTTAAGCCAACTAAAAAAGAAATAATACGTGCTCTGAACATACCGGAGTAACCTTGAAAACATTATGGGTCCAGAAAGAAAATTATACCAAGATCTTAAAAAAAATACATGCTCCATCATCTGGAATCGTATTGAAAACCTTAGCTTACTTGGTATGCCTGATGTGTTGGGCTACAATACTTCTGGGAAGTTTTTCACTGTAGAATTAAAAGTCGCAAAGAGGAACAAGGTAAAGTTTTCACCACACCAAATTGCTTTCCATAAATCACATCCTAAGAATACATTTATCTTAGCCCGGACCCTCGGTCCGTGCTCCTTGAAACTTGTTCCAGGGTCCATGGTCCAGGAACTATTATCCAAGGGGCTTGGCGCTTGGGACTCAATGAATTGGATTGATATTCAAAAAACTTTTGAAGCTTGACGCTTGCGGCTTGCAGCTTGGTGCTTGGAGCTTGCACCTTTTACGAACTGGTTTGAGTTCGCGGCGTTGAGATCTTCCGGCTTGACGCTTGGAGCTTGCACCTTGGTCCGGTAGCCATGGGCCGCGGCCCACGCTTCGTGGTGCGGGTAAATTGCAGG
>Ga0114908_1001749_pt1 | contig 10829 bp, 7 predicted proteins | sample MalvireepMed_s17_FD_87292 | JGI IMG/M metagenome (GOLD analysis project Ga0114908, IMG submission 87292) | Marine viral communities from the Global Malaspina Expedition - Malaspina viral metaG DeepMed_s17 | ecosystem: Environmental > Aquatic > Marine > Oceanic | place: Mediterranean Sea... | reverse complement strand
GGTATGGTCCGTCAGAGACCGCCTCGCTGGCCGGGCAGCTCTACCAGTCCGGTATCGGGCGCCGCCCCACTATGTCGATGCGCCGGAGGGACACCGACGCCGCGAACCGTGATCTGCTCCAGGCGGCGCTCGGGCTGAACCGCGCAGGCGTGTCGATGGGCGGGATCTCCGCGACCATGGGCACCTTGACCCCCGGTGGCGGCGGTCTCTTGAGCGGCGGCGCAGACCTGCGAGATCGCGCCGCGTGGGCAAACTGGATCGGGGGCGGCGCCGGGGCAATGCCCCAAACGGACAATATACCGGGAGAGTTCGCTCCAGCGCAGTCACTCAGAAAGCACATGCTCCTGATGAACGAGCAAGCCCGGCGGGTCGGCTTCAACAGTCCGGCTCTACGCGGGCAGTGGATGCAGCGCGTCGCAGGAGAGGCCGGGCGTTTCGCCATGCGCGGGGTCGGCCTGGACGTCTCCCGGACCGCGTACATGCTGGGAGACCTCGGCAGGCATGCGGCGACTCGCGGCAACATCGGGATCACAGCGCTCGGGAAAATGCGTCAGGGCGTAATGGGCGACGGAATGAACTATTTTGACGCGCAGGGGATCACAGATTTCGCGCTGGTGAACTTCCTAAACCCGAAAAACGCGCACGAGTTTGAGGTGAAAAAGGCGGAGCTACTGAAAAACCCCGACATGCTGCTGACGTTTTTCCAAGATACAGCGATGCAGTACGGCGGAACGCCGGAAGATTCCGCGCTCCTGATGGGGCAGTTGACAGGGCTACACGTGGGCGGCTGGGGGGAGGGAATGGAGCCGCTTGGTGCTGCGGAGGCGATGCTTGCACCTCGCGTCTTACCAACGCCTCCAGGCTTACGCCGTGAGGTGATCGAATCCATGTTTCGCGGCAACCGCGATGAGCAAGCCAGAGCCCGGCAGCTGCTCAGTCAGCGCGGACTAGGCGACACAGCGGTGCAGGCATGGCAGCGGACCTACTCAGCAACCGGGCAGGGCGCAGTCCATCGCGGTCGCGTCGGGATGGCGAGGACTCAGGCCAGGATACAGGCGGGCCAGGTCGGAGCTGGCGCGGGCTACGCGCGGAACGTGGCGCGGATGGCCGTTATCGGTGAGGAGATGGCGCAGGCAATATCCGGCGGAATGAACAACCTGATCAGCATGCTCCGAGTGACGCTTGGTATCACGAACGCGGCGATCCACGCGGGACCAGAGTCGGTCAACCCCACGCAGTCGCCCTGATGCTGACCGCACCAACCATAGAGGTGATGCTATACAGCCATGACTACGGGCAGTTAGACCTGACCCCGGCGGTGGTCAACGTATCGACATCGAAAAACCTCGGTTCGGAGGGGCACTGGTCGGTTTCGTTTCGAGATGACGTGCTACACCGCGCGCGCGGGTTCGCGGACGCGAGCGCGGCAGAGGACAAAAGATCCGGGTTGTCCTCGTCTCGTCCGCGGATCATGGATGACGACTGGGTGTCAATCGCAGTCAACGGCCGGGCGATCATGCTGGGCATGGTTGACGGGCTGCGCAGGACCAGGACGGCGACGGATGGCGGCTCGGTCGTAACGGAGCACGTGTTGACCGGGCGCGACTTCCAGAAGGCGTTTATGTCTAGCGAGCTTGCGGCGGCGCCCTTCTTTTTTCGGATCGATCCGCCGGTGCCTGGCACGTTTCCGCTCAGCAAGATCACGGCGGCGATCGAGACGTTCATAAAGGGCGCGCAGGGACCGCCACATGACACGCTGCTGCACATCCTCAAGGTGGCACTGATAAACGACGTTAACAAGGAGGTGTTTTGGTGGCAGCTTCCCGCTGGACTCCGGGGCACCGATCTGGCGCGCGCGCTTCACTTCTCCGCGAATGTAACGCATGGCCGTGTGTTCCTGCGATCAGGCTACCAGCCGAAGGGGCGCGTACCCATGGATACGTTCCTACGCTCTCCGATGGTCACTCCGTTCACGGAGTGGTTTTATGACCTGAGAGCCGAAAACGACGAGTACCCCCAGCCGTTGCAGGGCATAAGAGAAGCGGATACGGTGGTAGACCCGGTCCGGCGTTCGCCGTATGTCACTCCAATATCGAACCGGTGGCCGGAGGTGCCGACGCTCGTGTACCGGGATCACCCGTTCGACTCCAACGACTGGTTCAAGCTCCCGCTGCACACCGTGCTGTTGAACGAGACGATCTCCGACGATCTGGGGACGAGCGGCGCGGAGCGCTACACCGCGTTCAGCGTGACGACAAAATGGTGGTCCGATCAGCGCCAGGCGGGACTGTATCAGGACAGCAAGGGTCGGATTCCGATAATGGAGTACGACGGTAACGCCGTGGATGACTCCGGCGCAGGCTCCGAAGTTTTTGCGTCAGGCGTAACAGGCGAGGGGGGGGCAACGGCGAGCAGCCGAGCAAATAATGAGTTCGGGCACGCGATCGAGCGTCACGGGCTGCGTTGGTTGGAGGTCCACAACCAGCACGCCACGCCCGACAAGGGGACGCACACAAAAACGCAGCTTGAACAGGTTGTAGAACAGACGGAGCGCCTTTATAGGTGGTACTCCGATCTGCCGGAGTATCTGAGCGGTTCGGTGCAGCTCGCCCATATACGGCCGGAGATACGGATCGGCGAACGGGTCCAGTACGACGGTCGCCAGTATTACATCCAGGGCGTCCGGCACACGCTGGGGGTGAACGACACGGGCGGTCAGGTCGATGGCTCTACGTCGCTGATCCTGTCCAGGGGTCACGATCCATATGCGCATTTTCCCGCCAACCCGATCCCGTGGAAGCCGAAACAATGAGCAGGGTAACCGCGGACTCTAAATTTTTCGACGGTAGCGTTCCCACCATGGCGCTAGGGCGGCTCCGTGCGGGGCATCTGCCGGAGGGGTTGGCAATCAGCTCAACCGCCCGCTGCGTTGTTCTGGCGGTGCGAAACCACGACGAGGAAGGCAACATATTCGGGGCGGGGATCGAGGTGACGGTCGTGGTGACGGACGGCGCGCGCATGCGGCGGATCGAGGGCGTTCCGGTCGTGCAGTTTGGCGCTGGATCTGGCAACGACTCGGTCTGGGTGCCCAACCCGACCACGAGAAACATGGACACCGGCGACAATGTGAGCGTCGAGACGTTCGATGACCCCGACGCCGTGCTGCCGCCGCTGGACGCGCTGGACGGCGATCACGGGCTGCTGATCTACATTGGGAACAGCCTTGACGATCCGCTGCTCGCGTTCAGTCTGCCGCATCCGCGCCAGGAGCAGCGCCTGCGCATGGTTGAGATGGACGAGATCCCAGAAGATGCCGCCCACCCCGCGCGACCAGACGGCCGTGTGCGGTACACGCGACACCAGGGTACGGTGGTGATGGTTGATCGCCTGGGCAACGTTGTGATTGACACGACGGGCGCAGGAGTCGAAAACAGTGGGGACGAGGTAACGGAGAGCGGCCCGAAGGGGCGGGTGGTGATCAACATTTCGGAGGATGAGCAGGTGGAAATCAGAGGGAACGGAACGACCCGGATGCTGGTCACGGCGGACGGCGACATCATGCTGGGCGCCGAGGACGCAACAGAGGCGGCGGTGCTGGGTGACAAACTGAGCACGTACCTGACGACCACCCTGTCCGTATCGACTGCCATGGGACCGAGCGGACCGGCCGCGACCGGGCTGTCCGATGAGCTGTCCGACAAGGTCAAGATCAAATAATGCCACTGAACCCCGACGACTGGAAGGCCGCGCAGGTGGAGCTGTGCACCCCGGAAAACCACCCCGGATCAACAGCCGACGCGAAAACGGCCTGGGCAGCTGTAGCGCGCGACTATTTTGGGAACATAACCCTGCCAGCGGCGACGCCAGCGAACCAGGCAGCGGGCGAGGCGGCGTTCGCCGCGGCTTTCGACCCCTCGCTGGGGTTGGCGGCGTTCGTGCCCTCTCTGACCGCCTACGCGGCCCAGCTGGCGCTCGCCCTGCCCAGCTCGGTAGTGCCGCCCGCGCCGTTCGTTCCGCCTACCCTGCCAAACACATACGACACCGACGCCCCGGCGGTTGCGATGGCGACGGCGGTGGATATCTGGACACGCACAGGCACCGGACCACCGCCCGCGAGCGCGCCATGGTCGTAAGGGGCGGAAACAATGTCATTTGAATATGTGTTCGTCCGTCACGTCGCCCCCTCGCCGGGGGCTGGTCCGATGCTCAACGTCCCGGCGGACAACTTCCCGATCGGTTACCTGTCTGAGACGGCGTTCGCTCTGGCGATTCCGCCCACCGCGATCAATTACAACCTGATGTCGCCCACGGTGATCAAGATGACGCAGGGGGGCGCCTCGATCCAGCGCGCTCCGTTCCGCCGCTATGACGTCAGCATGACTCTCGATTTCGGGCTGAACGACAAGCAGGGGTTCTCCTCGATCGGACTGCCGCGCCATGCCAGCGGCCCCGAACTGATAGACGAGTTCATTGAGTGGATACACGACCTTTGGGACAGCTCGCACAGCCGCTTAAAGACATTCGGTGTCCGGCGGATGACCTGGCACGACACGCACCGCAACGTGCACATGTGGGTGGAGCCGACATCGATCCAGCTGTCCGAGGGCGGCGAGTCGCAGCTATACCCGATCGTCCAGCTCTCGATGATGGGCTACGAGCTGACCGGATGGCCGACGAGCGGCATGGGGCTGGCTCTGACGATGTCAGCGCAGATGAACGAGTGGATCGAGTTCCCCATGCGGTACATTGAGATCGGGCTCGGGCTGGCGGAGTTCACAGTGACCGCAATCGAGGGCGTTACGTCGCTCGTGAGCGGGATACTGGACTCGGCCGACATCATCGTAGAGGCGATCGATGTGTTCTCCTCGATAATCAACGCCACCTCGGAACTGGTGAGCCTCGGACCGGCCTGGTATCGACGGATCGAGGGCGAGATCGCCAGCGCGATCGAGGGCGTTACCGGCGCCCTGGACGGATTTGACGCAGCCACCGACAGCTGGCGCGCAGTCGCGGAGACCCGCGACGCAGTCAGGCAGCTCCAGCGCTCAATACAGGCGGGCGCACTACTCTCGTCGTCCGGTTACCTCGGCCAGACCGGACCCGGCGCTACTACCGCGACCGGCAGCGGTCCACGTGGGGAGGGGGAAGCCGGGAACGTGCACACCGTTGTCGCAGGCGAGACGCTTATGTCTATCTCGTCGGCGCTGTTCGGGCACGCTCAATATTGGCAGATGCTGGTCGAGATGAACGGCATATTGCCTCCGTTCACGGTTGAGCCAGGGACGAAGCTGCTCATACCGGCTAACGCGTTCGGGATGAGCATCGGAGATGCCGGGAGCGCGGCGGGGGAGTCGGGGACAGCTGAGTCGGATCTGTTGCTATACGGTGAGGATCTGTCGCTCGATAAGGACGGGGATCTGTCGCTGGAGCCTGGAGAGTTCCCCGCGGACATCGAGACGGTGTCGGGTGTGCCGTGCGTAGTCCAGGGGATCGGGGCTATCCAGCTCCAGACGACAGCCGGGGAGAATCTAATGTTCCCGACCATGGGGCTACCGGCGGCGATCGGTGACATCCCAAACATTGGCGCGGGCGTGTTCCTTACGCATGTGACTGATCAGCTGTATCGGGACGATCGGGTGGTCAATGTGCTCGATGGCTCTGCGACCGCCCACGGGCTGGGTTATGATGTGAAACTAACGGCGGTTCTCAAGACGGGGCGCCGCATGGGTGTGATTGCCGGAGCATCGCGAGGCTAGCATGGCGTTTGAACCGAAAACAGCGGCAGACCACCGCGATCAGCTTGTGGCAGACTTCGTTACGCAGACCGGGATCTCTAACCTGCGAGAGAACTCGGTTCTACTCCAGATCCTGGCAGCTCTCGGGGTCAAGCTGGAGGAGGCCGACTTTGCGATTCACCAGTTGCGCGATCTGCACAACATGGATCTGCTCCAGGCGGAGGATCTGGACGAGTATGCGCAGGCGGTGCTCCCGGATGGGATGATCCGCAAGTCGGCCACGGTCGCCACGTCAAAGCAGATTTTTATCCGAACCGTGACCGATGGCGAACTCTCGATCCCGCTGGGCACCGCGGTCGCCAGGGATACACCCACCGGTCGCCTGACGTATGCCACGACGGTCGCGGGGGTGATAGAGGACGGCGAGACAACGTCGGACGCGATCTCGATCTCGGCGGCGGTTCCTGGTGCAGCCAGTTCCTCGCCGCAGCAGACCATCGACATCCTGGTCAGCAACGTGGACGAGATCACCAGCACATACAACAGCGTGCCAGCGTCAGGCCAGGACAGCGAGAACGATGAGGAGTTTCGAGTTAGAATCCGCTCGTTCGTTCGTTCGCTGCCGCGGTGTACCGCGTCAGCCCTGGAGGGGCTGATGCGACAGATCACACTGAGCGGCGGGCGCCGTATCACGTCGGCGTGGGCGGTCGTAGACCCGACGGCGCCAGGAGTGGGCGCGATCTACATAGACGACGGCTACGGGACCGTAGAGGAACACGAGACAGTCCCGTTCGGAACGCTGATCAGCACTGCGGTAGGTAGCGAGCGACTGATCTACACGCGGAAGCCGTGGAAAACGGCGCCAGCGATCTACATAGACGGAGCCGTCCAGGCGGACGGGGTGGACTATACGACAGTATCCGCGTGGGGGCAGATCCGGCTCACCTCGGTACTTACTGCCGGTCAGACGCTGACGCATGGATCATACACCGTTTATACCGGGCTGGTCGCAGAAGCTCAGCGCCAGGTCGATGGCGACCCGGCCGATCGGGTCAACGTTCCAGGCTACCGGGCTGCGTGGGCAATCGTATCGGTTCTCCCGGCAACCGTGAAGTGGCAAACGGTTGGGGCGTTCCTCGTCACCAAAGACGGCTACGACGACGAGGAGACAGAATCCCTGGTGGCCGAGGCCACGATCAACTACATCAACAGCTTGAACGTCGGGGAGCCGCTGTACTGGACCAGGCTGATCGGCGTTATGATGGCCGTGCCGGGGGCGCTAAAGGTGACTGTGACTACGCCAGCGGAAGACACGCACGTCCTCGACAACGAGGTTCTGCGGACTGACTCGGACAAAGTGAGCATCGTATAATGAAACGCGTGCGGACAGTCGTGAATGAGCGGCTAGATCATCCTGATTTTGATGCGATTGTGCCGCTAATCGAAGAGTACGTCATTGGTGGGATGTCTGCGATCTCGGCTGGCTCGGGCGGTGGCGGGGTTGGCTCCCCCGGTCTCACGCTGACCGTGGGCGGCGGCATCCAGGCGGTCGGGATCACACTGGCGCCGCTCTGGTTCGACACGGCGGGCAAGTTCCTGGTCAACCACCCGCAGTTTACCGTTGACCTGTCCAACATTCAGAACCAGGACGGCGCCATCATCTGGGGGAGGGTCGCAGCGATCCAAACGCCAACACAGACCGAGGATCGGGTGATTATCACCGGCGGGATTGAAACGGTCACAGCTACCGAGGTCAGATATATCGACTCTATTGAGACGAAGCTGACCACCGGCGGCGTCCTCCTGCCGGGCACTGGGTGGGCGAAAATAATGACGGTAAACGACTGGTCCGATGGCCTGCCGAATCTCGACGAGGTCATTCCCAGCATGCTGTTCGACATTCCGGCCGACGACCATGGACCGGACCATGTGGAGCTTCTCACGTTCCGCGCCTTCATCGACAAGGTGCTGGGGGCGATCCGGGATGCCACGTGGAAGGGGGACGCCTCGTTTGATGACCAGAACTGGGATGACCTTGGATCGCTGCGGAGCCTGTACGAGCTAGACGCGGATCTTAGTGATGTAGAGGGGGACTACTTGCCCCTGGCCGGTGGGAGTATGACCGGCGACATTACCATGGCAAGCGGCGACATCTCAATGTCCACAAACAGCTCGCTTAATACCAACGAGATCCGGGCGGTCGGTGCCACCATCGAGATCAAGGATCGTGTGCAGTTTGAGTCCGATGTCGTTATGAAAGGCGACGTTGATATGGGCGGGAACCATATCACAGACGTCAACACCGTTGACGGCGTTGACCTCGGCGGCACGGTGCCCCGCCTGTTCGCCCTGGCCAACATTGTCCCGATCGCTATGGGCCGATTCGAGTGGAAGGGTGCGGCGAACGGGTACACGAGGGTACACCATGTTAATATGCCGTCTCATAGCAGCGTATTGGCTGACGGCACCAGTCAGATCAGGATCGGAACCTCGTCCGGCGATACATTGCTGGGGTTCAACGGCGTTAACATAGATGACTTTGTGGAGCCAGGCGGACCGGTTATCGACACCAACGTGATTTACTCCGTTGTGGCGACCAGTGTGCAGTGGCCTGGTAGTGACTCAGCTGGAAATGGTGCGCGGTTGATGCACGCCAAAATCGTAAACGTCTCGATCGGGGCGATTGGTGGGTCCTACAACATAGAGGTGCAGCCGTATACCATTGATGATGAGCCGTCCAAGGACGGGGCGCACTTCGACGTGATCGTGTACGGGCTGAGAAAGGCATAATGGTGACGAAGCTCAGAACGGTCGAGAACGAGCGGCTAGATCACCCTGATCTCGATGCGCTTGTGCCGCTGGTGGATAGCTACATCCTGGGCGGCCTTTCGTCAATCGCGGCCGGATCTTCCGGTGGCGGTGTTGGCGCTGGCTTCCTTCTGGACCAGGTGACCGGCGGACTGTCCGCGTGCAAGGTTACGCTTTCACCGCTCTGGTTTGATGCGGCGGGCAGGATCTTGGTCGATCACCCTGAGTTTATCGTGAACCTGACCGCCCAGCAGGGCGTTGACGGTGCCATCCTCTGGGGAAAGGTCAGTGACACGCAGCTCGCTGGCGAGGCGGAGGATCGGGTGATTATAGCTGGAGGCGCCGAGACGGTCGTAGAAACAGACGTCAGGTATACCGATCAGCTGGAGACGACGCTGACGGGCGGCACCACCCCGGCCGGTGACGGGTGGGCTAAAATCGTCACGATGGACACGTGGGAGGGTGCATCCTTCACATATTTGCCCCACATGCTGTTTAGCATCCCGGCGGACGACCATGGACCCGATGAGATGCAGCTCGACACCCTGCGGGACTTCATGGACAAGGTACTCACGGCCATCCGCACGCTCACCTGGGGCGGTCACGCATCGTTTGACGACCAACAGTGGAACGATCTGACGGGTCTGCGGAGCCTGGCCGAACTGGACGCTGTGCTGAGTGACATTGAGGGGGACTATCTACCCAAGTCGGGCGGTACCATGACCGGCGACATCAATATGATCAGCGCGGCCGACATTATATGTAGCGGCGGCGGGATCAGCGTTGCAGCTGTCGAAAAAGGCAGTTCCACCACGTTCGTAGCAGTGCACGACCCGGCGGATCTTGAGGAAGGGGCACAGTTCACAGAGATCACCATCGCTGAGTACGACGCCGGTATAACGCACGACATGGACGCAAACGGGTTTGACATTACGGACGTCAACACCGCGGACGGCGTTGACCTCGACGGCACGGTGCCCCGCCTAAACGCCCTCGAAAACATAATCCCGATCGCCATGGGGCGATTCGAGTGGACCGGCGGCGGGGGGGGGTACACAAAGGTACACCATGTTAATATGCCGTCCCATAGCAGCGTATTGGTAGGACCGGAGACCGGCACCTGCCAGATCAGGATCGGCGGCCTGTCAGCGCCCTACCTGGATGGGTTTGAGTCGGAGGTCACAGATTTCGTATGGCCTGGCAGCGGTACAATCAGCGGTCGCCTGATCTATGCGGTGCAGGCGATGGGCGTTGACTGGCCTGACAGCAACGCAGCAGGCACTGAGCCGCGAATGATGCACGTCGAGATTGTAAACGAGCTTATAGGTGCCGGGGTTCCCGCGCTGGGCGCGGGAGGTTCCACCCACAACATAGAGATAAAACCGCACACGATTGACGATGATCCATCGGTTGACGGTGCGCACTTTGACGTAATCGTCTACGGGTTGAGGTACGCATGAGAGGATTAAGAACATGGCACTATCACCCATAGCCAACGCGGGCAGCATTACCCCGCTGGCGTTCTCTGCCCTGGACTCAACCGTCACCCTGGACGGGAGCGCTAGCTCAGATCCTGAGCCGCCGCAAGCCGCTATTGCTGGCTACCAGTGGTACCTCCTGAGCCGTCCTAGCGGCAGCACGGCCGCGCTCACCAACTCGACTACCGTAGATCCGACGTTCGTGGCGGACGAGGTGGGGAGCTACCTCGTGTTTCTGGTCGTCACGGCCGCGGACGCCCGCGTATCGGAAACGAACCCGCTGAAGGCGGTTGACGCGTCGCGTGTGACCGTCACAGTGCTCTCCGAGCACGCTGAGCTGACGTTACCGGCGGCGGGCGATCGGAACTGGCACAATGCCGCTAACGAGGCATTTGCAGAGGTTGACGTGCTCCGCGGTGACCTCGACACACACACCGACACGAGCGCGTCCGCCTCGACGGTCTACCACAAGTCCAAACATATCGCCTACGAGGAGGCGGACGGCAACAAGCTGAACATCGCGAGCGCGAGCGATAACGTGGAGGACTCCCTGACGGATCTGGATGAGGCGATCGGGGATCTCACCAGCCTGACAACGACAGCCAAGGGCGACGTGGTCGCCGCAATAAACGAGGTCGATGCCGCCACAAACCAGAACGACGAGGATTATCTGCTGGCAACGCACGCACAGCCCGCCGGGTTGCCCAGCTCAGTGATCACGCGCGAGCAAGCGGCATTCCCAGGGCTGACCGGCGCTGCTCCGCGGGTGTGGTTCATGGAGGAGACAGACGACGCCCCGGCGTTCAGC
>Ga0114908_1001746_pt1 | contig 10853 bp, 10 predicted proteins | sample MalvireepMed_s17_FD_87292 | JGI IMG/M metagenome (GOLD analysis project Ga0114908, IMG submission 87292) | Marine viral communities from the Global Malaspina Expedition - Malaspina viral metaG DeepMed_s17 | ecosystem: Environmental > Aquatic > Marine > Oceanic | place: Mediterranean Sea... | reverse complement strand
GGATCGCTGGAACCATTTTCCCTATTGGAATAGGGAAAATGGTTGCCTAAACCCTACACCGAGAAAATCCACCGAAATGAGAGAATAAGGCATACCCCTTTTAACAAATATATTCAAGGGAAAATTACCGTGGAAACAAGGACATTATACTCGCAAACTCACACCAGTGACTAATCGAAAGTCAAAACATACGGCTGAGGGGGTTTGTCTGGATTACTAGCGAAAACCAACTCCCTTTTCTTAACACGTATTCGTTCTTGGATTAGAGCACGGTTCTTGCGATAGTACCGACGGAAATAACTTCTTCGCTTAATCAACCTCAGTTCATCTAAGAGAGAATGAACAATGACGATCAGTCGTTCAATGTCATAGTCTAAATATTCATTCATTATTACTCTATTACGAGATATAATTTAAAACGGATTCACCGAACATAACAATCAAGTTACTACACCAAATCACAATACAGTAAAGGAGAAAGCCTACCATATAACATACATTAAGAAAATTATGCTAATCCTATCGCTGTCGCTGTGTAAGTACCTAACGAATATATTACAATTTTTATATACCTCAAACTCCAATCCACCACAACACCACCTGTAGTGTTAATTGTTGCTGATGCTACATTCGTAGTGGTCGGTGTAAAGGTTGTAAGTCGTCCGTATGTTGTGCCATCAGCACTACCATACACTTCTACTCCAGTTGTGGCGACTGAAGCGGTTGCCGTGACTATAATTGAAACTCTTTTAGGGACTTTATCGCTGTTGAACCAGTCCACGACCGAGCTGGTTGTGCCGGCAGCAACACAGGAAACTCCATTCATAAGGTTCGCTTGAGTACCACAAACCGTAAAGACCTTGTTTGAGTGCTGGACGATTTCAGTTTCAATTGCCTTCAATAATTCTCCTGCTGTATCTCCAGATCCGTCAGTATTTTCGCTTAATTTGTTCTGTATGTTATTGAGTCTGGAATTAACAAATTCTGTGTTATCCTTTACCTGATTAGAGGCACTCTCAATATCGTTTAAATTTACATTCATAGCCTTCAATAATTCTCCTGCTGTATCTCCAGATCCGTCAGTATTTTCTGCTAATTTGTTCTGTATGTTATTGAGTCTGGAATTAACGAATTGAGTATTATCCTTTACCTGATTACAAGCACTCTCTATATCGTCTAAGTTTACATTCATAGCAGCTAGTGTAGTGTTCCCAGTCGTTAGGTGACCACTATGTGCCTTTAGTTCACTTAAAGACGCGCGATGAAAATAATAGTTATTATCAGACATTCTTTTGTTTATATTATACGGAGAGATTTATTATTCGTTAAGTTGGACGACTTTAATATCTCAGTATAGGGTAAAATGAAACTTATTAGACTCAGTTCAGAAACCAGTGGTGATTTCCAAAATGTATTCAACGACGACATCATCATACCAAAGAACAGCTCGATTGGTTTGGTCAGTGCCAGTGTTCCCCTTTCGAATAAGGTGATCACAATCGACACAACTAACAACCTATTTGAAATGCGGACACAACAAAAAGACGGTTCCTTCGAACGTGCTATGTACGATGTGAACTTGGTTGTTGGCTCCTATACTGAACCTTCCTTTTTACTGGAAATGACTCGGGCACTTAATGCGGCTTTGGATAACGATGTAGAGAAGAGCGCATGTTGTCAGTGGAAGGCAAGTTTGAAGCAGAAATTCTTGGAGTTAGAACTCCGTCGCGGGTCTTACGATGTGGACGTGGTACATAGTACTACACCGGCAGATAACGACTTCAGTCACTATCAGAACTTGACATATTCAATCGCAGATAACTCCTACGAGAAATCCAGTGCTGGTGAAAACTGGGATGCCTATGGTATTACAAAGGCATTCACAACGGGCGGTGCAGGTCAACAGGATTTTAGTGTAGATCTCGCAACAACCAAGTTTGCTCTTGGATTGATCAGCGAACCACCAGCACAAGGTGCGGCAACATTGACTTTGGCTGACTATGACTATGTCATTTACACTGACAGCACCCAAGCCAACTATCAAGTAGCGTGGAACAAAGGAGCCAACACCGAAGTGACTACATTGGCTCAAGTGGACGATTCACAAATCATTATTGAATTGAGTGAGGGAACTTTGAATTTGATACATTATAACAAAGATACTACTATCTTTACCACACTGAAGTCCTTTCCAAACTGGACCTTCCAAACCTCCTTTCATCTTGCTTTTAATGTACGGTCAGTGGCTGCCAATGGCAATGTTACCACCGTACAGATGGCACCCGATCCGTTTGGAGATACGCTGGATGGTGTGTATATCTATCCATCTGTTCATAAGAATGTGGTACACGACCCCTTAGCACTGACTACACCAGGAACTGGAGCGATTGCTCAAATTTCTTTCAAGGAGAAACCACGGACTGGTACCTATTGTGGATTTCACGAGGAGGAGTATGTAATGCCGAACCAGCAAACAACGTGGGACCTCTATGCTGATGAGGAACTAACTGAAGCAGTGAGTTTTACAGATTTGCTTGTGGAGATTCCAAGTCTAACAATGGAGTCCTATGACGGAGCAATGAAGAAACGCAGACCCGTGATAGCGTACATTCCCAGTCTCGAAGTCCAAAACAGCGAGTTGGTATATAATAGTGTTAATCCAATTATGATTTCACTCAACAATGCCTTCCCTATAAATTTAAACAGTGTATCAGTCCGTATTCTCACCTCTAGTCCGCAAGAAGTTACAATTGAAAGTGCTAGTATTGTGGTCGTTATGGGATAATAATATCTCACCATTATACAAATGATGACTTGTGCTCTTTGCCGTCAGAAGGTTCCAATCACTAGAAGTCTGTGCGAGAACTGCAAGAAGATAAAAGCATTTGTCTCTATTTGGGGATTAGATACAATACTCAGTTGGATATATAGATTTACAAATGAAGCAGCTGTATATGGACGACAACCACCGAATGGACAACCTCAAACTCAGCTATATCCTTACAAGACGTTATAAGAGATAACAAGGTTATTTATAAGAAATAATATCTCAGTTCAAGTTACACAATGAGTTCAGACGATGCTATGATGAATAGAATCTTCGAAATGGTGAAGGAAAAGGTGGAGCGCGAACAGCCGAAGAAGCAGAAGCGCAAAAGGGTATATACACCAGCCCAGCGTAAAGTAATGCTAGAAAACTTGAAAAAAGGTAGAACTAAAAAGGCAGCGATGCAAAAGGCAAAGAGAGAAGCCAAGGCGAAGGCTAAGGCGGAAGCACAGCGACCGGCGGTCAGTATGGAAGTCAAAGCAGTGAAAAAGCCTTTGCCTGCGACTCCAATGGAAAAGAGTCCAAGAGTAGAAGTAAGGGCGAAGTCTCCTCCTCCTCCACCCAAACCTCAGCCTAAACCACCAGCACCAAAACCAAAACCAGTACAGCCAACACCACAACCACCAAAACCAGTGTATGTAGCACCACAAGTACACCGTATCAACTTCCGTCAAGGTGGTTCATTGTGGTAATTATATATACTTGGATTATCCTTAAGTTAAAATAATAAAATAATATATATTAATATCTACTTAAAGTATAAATGCCAAGGAAAAAGAGAGTTCGCAGACGACGCTTTGTCAAACCCAAGAAGAAGACGAAGACTAAGGCAAGGGGATCCCATTTAATTAGAATGAAACCGCTTGTTCAGTCTCTACAAAACGTCACGACTGACTCCAGCACCAGAGTGGTTCCAAAGAGACACTATCGAAAGCGAAAGAAGTACTCTGAGTTTTACAAAAACACCCCAACGAATCGCAGACTCAATAGAGTCGGTATGCGGAAATGATTACTTTTGATACAGTATCGGTCCGTCTAGCCGTTCTCGAATGATTTGCTTCCTCATATCACAGTATATAAAGGAGTAGTCTTTCTTAGTTCCTTCATTATAATACTGAAGAAAGTTGGGGAAGGTCTGCTCCATCTCTTCGGTGATTTTGGCGAGTTCCTTCTTGGAGTTCAAACGCCAAATAAACCAGTATTGGCAGTTGTAGCGGCAAGTGACCGGCAGGGCTTTGAAGTTCTGAACACATATAAAGAAGCTGAGTTTCCAATGCCTAAACTTCCCAAAGATCCGCTCCACTCCTTTGGCTCTGAGGTATCCCAGACAATCATCGAGGATAATCAGTACATCATCCATCTTACTATCTCGCTTTTGATCCTCTTGCTGTTGCTCAATGATTCCGAGTATGATTTGGTCGATTTGGTCCAGATTATCGCTTATCAGCGTGATTGTTTGGTCCTGCCTAACTGGCCAGGTGGTAAGATCATTGTTCACACTTGGGGATATCCAGAACACTTGTTCAAAGTATTTGGGATAGAAACGGTATATAGCATTCAAAACAAATGTACTTTTACCTGACGCTACTCCCGCTGCTAGGCAGGAAAGGAACGGTGGTTGTGGTAATATTGGATTTATTTTCTTTTTCCTTTTTGGCTCTTTAAGTTTCCTAACGGGAAGTATTTTCAAGTTTGACATTATTATTATCTTGGTAGATATTAAAATATGAGTCAATACGCTTACAGTAACGCAGTAGAGAATTTTGAGGCTTTCTCTGATACCGGAGCCCTCGCCAAGAACTTAAAGAACCACGAGATAGGGGAAGCTCTCCTAGGTCTCTCAGTTCCCATCCTCACCAAAGCCAGTGAGAAAGCCATTGGTTCTTGGATGTCCAAACGTGCTCACAACTTGAAGGTTCGCACACAACGCGCTGGACAAGGAGAAGCTGACGAGGGTGAAGTGGACGACCCAGTGGGAGACGCTGGTGATATACAAATGACTGAGATTACACACGCATTTGACAATCCAACCTTTGAAGCACCGTTATTTGAAGCCCCAGGAGTCTACACTGGTGAGTTTGTACCAGCGGCTGCTGCTGGAGAATGGGCGGGAGCACAACCAGTTCTCGCTGGAATACCCAGTGGTGTCCAAGCGGATGTTATCGTTCCCCGAGGTGCTGTAACTGCCGAAGGAGCAGCCCAACCTCAAGGTTACAATATAGCACAGGCGTGGGGAGCAAGAGGACAACCAACTCAAGAGGCTGCTCCACAATTGGAAGCCGCAGCAGCTCAACAAGGAGAAACCGCAGCAGCCGATCTCGGAGAGGGAGCAGTCGCCGCAGGAGGTGAGGCTGCTGGTGCTGCCGTCGGTGGAACTCTGGAAACACTGGCTGCTGAAACGAGTATTATGCCTGAGGTAAGTAGTGTTCTGGCGGTAGGGGGTTTGATTGTCAGTGGTGTTATGTCTCTGATTGACATATTCAAAAATAGTCACGTTCCAGCACCTTTAGAAGCTCTGCCTCAGATTGGAATTTAAAATTAATATCTCAACTAACAACATACAACTATGATAACTCTCAAGAAGTACACTTGCCGCGAAGCCAATGATTTTGATGGCTCTGCCCTCAGATCAATTGTTCATTTTGATATACCTGGAGACGGAATCTATGACCTCAGCCAGTCGTGCGTGGTCCTACCAGTGACCATCACTAGCGTTGAAACTGCTGGCGCTGAAGCTATTCACAACGTTTCCCTTAAATTTAGACCAGTTTGTTTGGTGAAGAACTGTCAATTGAGTTCGGAGAATGCCGGGATTATGGAGGATCTCACACACGTCAATTTCCTAAACAGAAACCTCAACCGTCTCAGGTATAATACCCAAGACAATGAGGATAATGCCCTCTTCAATGGGGTGAACTACGAGGATGAATTCAGTAACAATTACAGTGCTTTCCGTGACTTGGTCAGAAAAGGCACTACTTCCAACGCCGACCGCCGTCCCGAACTTCGTGTTAAACTGAGTGCTCTGTTTCCGGGCGTTGCAGAATTTACCCAGTACCCAGCGATGATGATGGGAAAGACGACAGTCAGACTCGAGTTCCAAAGTGGTACCAATATGCTACAAGAGAAGATTCGGTATGATGACCACGCAGGTAACTCGGTAGGCTTTGCTAACATCGCAGGAGGTGTTGGCAAGACTACTTTAATTTCTACAAATGATTATCAAGCAGCCAAGGAAATCCCTTTCTGGGTCGGACAAAAGATCAATGTCAGTCGTTCGATTGGAGGTGCTGGCGCTACCGCTATTGATACCTACATTACAGCCGTAGCGTGGGATCCAGCTGCCGCTGCCACTCACACAAATAAAATCGTCCTTACCGTTGCCCCTGAAATTGCTGCCGATGGAGATGCAATCACTGCTGTGACTGCTATACAAGTAGCAGCAGCTTCATTATCATACAAAATCGAACAACCCAAACTTCTATTGTATCAAGTCAGTCCTAGCCCCAGCCAAATGTCCTCTGCTGTATCCAAACTCAAGTCCGGCACAGAGATGCCCTTCCGCACTTACACTTTGGAGCAGGACTCTGTGGTCAACGCAACTGCCGAATACAACCGCAACTTTTACTTGGAGCCCAACTGCGCCAATGCCTTTTTGTTTGGACAGTTACCAGCTGGTGCCGCAGGGGACAATATGAACTCTACCATTACCAATCTCGGATCCTTCCGTACCTCACTGAATCAAGTAGACCTCACATCCCAGGATGTAACAGTCGATTCACCGTTGTACAAAGACCGGATTTTATGGACTGTCAGCAACGCGGGATTGCCTCTACGCAATCTGCGTGATACACCCAGTGTGGTAGCCAATCCCATTCCATTACAATCAGTTCAACAACAGTACCAAGTCCAACTCAAGAAAAGCGCAGTCGGTGATATAGCCGCTTTTAATCTTCATCTCTACAAGCAAGTTCAACGGGTACTCAAGGTGTCTGGTAGATCTGTTCAGGTAGTGTAAATTTCAAATTTAATTTCTTATTTCAGTATATACACAAATGTCGCGAATATACAAGAGTATTTTACCTCAATCACAGAAGGACTCCTATGGAGAGAATGAGAATATTGATTTCAATCTGTCATTTGAAGGACAATCCATTAAACGGGGATCTCTTCGGATTTCCGGTAACCTTGGCTTGGCAAATATTGATACCACTCAGATTGATGGACACACTGGTATTCACGGGGTATTTTCCTCAGTGGTCACAGAGTTCCAGACCAAAGGGGTGGTAGAGAATCTACAGCAGTATCCCCGTCTCCATAAAATGAAAATGTTAGCCAGACAAGACGACCCACAAACCCTCAGCGCTTCCGTAAATGTTACCTCGTTGAAAATCGCAAGAGATGAGATGACCACTTCAATGCTCGCTGGAGCAGTAAGGCTCGATACTCTACCATTTTGCTGTAAGTTAGACATAATGCTGAATCGCACCGACTCTGATATCCCCTACAGCAAGACCGGAGCTGTTCGTATTAGCCTCCGCACAGCGTCCTATGCTCAGTTTATGACTGGAGCCACACTCGGAGCCGGTGCTACAACCTATGCTCTAACCAACTTGGAACTCCATTACCAAGTATCTGAGAGCGCCAAGAGTGGACCCGTCCAAGCGACCACCTACCATTTGATCAAGCACAGCATTGACTCGAACAACAATTCAATATCAGCACGTGTGCCAGCAATGGTTTCAAGTGTCTCTTGTTCCTTCATTTTGGCTTCAAGGGAGAACTCTAACACCTACAACAATTTGGAGTGTGCTGAGTTGCCCGGCGTGAGCCGTGTACAGTGGACGTTCAACGATGCGATGAATGTCGTAAAGTATGACATTACCAGTCGTGAGGAAATCCTATACAACTACCTCAAGAGTATGGGGCGGTCTGACTACAACAGCGTGCGCACTGCCGACTTGGTCAATGAATCTCGCACATACGGTATGGGATTGGACTTCTACGGAGGTATCAATCTCCTCAATCAGAAACTAGGATTGGACATAGTCAGTACAGCAGATAATACCAATGTCTTCAGTATGTATATGTTCTTTAGATCCGTGGTTCAATTTTAGTGTTTTTAATATTTTATTTATATCTCTGTTATGGTTATACAAACTATGGCAACTCAAATACGTACATCCGTTTTATTTCCAGTGTACCATTCAGCATCAAGGACTGAATTCCGCCTTGACAACAGCAAAGTCTATCTCAACACGTGGCGCTTGGCAAATATCCAACCCAAACCCAGTGGACCAATCACATACACTCCCGTAGTCGCAGCCGGAGCCCTGATCCAAAACATCACATTGTTCAGTGGGGATACTCCCATCGACGAGAGCCGCCGCACCCACGAATACCTAGCCTTTGAAGAGCTCCGTAATTCCAACGCAGTCAATCTCGACATTGGACACGAAACTAGTGGTACTCACTGGGGCTTCAAGGTAGGAGCACGAAATGGTAATCAAATACCAACCATTGTGTATACAGATGCCACTCCAAGTGTCAAGCCAGACGAAGCCGCAGTCCCTGCCTTGTCTAACAGTGCTACACTCAACCTACAGAAGTGTTTACCATACCTAGCGGCAGATGATATTGTTCCAGCCACCAAAATCCCTAATTTGAGGTTGGTGATCACTTGGCGGACTGGAGCAGGTGATAATGTATTTGCTGGTGCTTCCGCAGCCATCACCTACTCAATGCAGGAACCTCAGCTCTTTGTGGATGAAATCATATCTCCCGAAGTCTTAGCCAAAGTAGCACAGCAAAAGAGCCTAAGCATTCCATACTTTTCACTTGAGCAAGACCGTGTCATAATGCCAGTTGCCACTAATGGTCAATCCCGCACAGATACCATCCGCATCAATGGATTCAACAACAAGTCTGTACGCAGAATGCTTCTAGTCAATGTACCCTCCGCTATTGGGAATGCTGGCACAGATCGGATGAAGTCGGATGCGTCCGAGGCTCAACACTCCGAAAAAATCAACTTCAGACTCAATGGGCGCAACTACTTCGCACTGGGGGGAATTGACTCAGCAAACAAGAAGCTGGATGCTTTGGCATTTGCGTGGGGTCCCATCTCGATTCCACAAGGCTGCCAATATGACAACCTGGCGTTAGCCACTGCCGACAACTTCCTCAGTGCTGATGTGAGTTACACACAAGGACACCTTAGTTACGGAGGTTTCTGGCTTTCAGATCGTGTTAGTGATATGGAAGTAGTATATACTCGCTATGGTAGAAACGCTGCTGCCGGCGGAACCAACCAAATTGCCGCATTCCCAATGGACATCTACGCAGAGGTTGCCAAGGTGCTCCAAGTGGGAGCGAATGGTCGCGTGACTGTTTCGTACGCTTAACATACTTTTTAGAAAAAAGTATCGTAAAAACATTTCTGTCGCAACTCTTTTCTAAAGAGTGCTAGGGCAAGAAGTAATAAATAATTTGTTGTTATAGAGTAATTAGAGTATGAGTGTCACTATAATAGAAGCAAGCAGACAGAATGGTGAAGGGAGCAACAGCAGTTGGGTGAATACATACCAACAACCTGTGCTGATCAACACCGGAGATGTCATACAAATGAAGCAGTGCTTTGTAGATTCAAGCAACAACAACAGCAGCAACATCACCATTGACAATGATACAGAAATAGCTTTGACAATGGGGTATTATTTGGTCAATAGTCCGGATCCTACGATTGGACGACAATACGAAGGGGATCCCAAAGCAACCGTGGACTATCAACCTTACATTGCCCGTTACATGCATACGGCAACAGACCAATACAATGAGTTTGACCCAATCATTAAGACATTTGAATATACATTGAAGGCAGGAACATACACACCGGCAGGAATCGCAGAAACACTGACGCGTGCCTTTACAACTGTGAAATTCAAGGTAGATATTCCGAACTCCTCTCACACAGTTCAAACAGACAATCCATTCTTAATCTCCACCCAAGAGATTGGAAACAGTAACTTAAATATGATCTTTTATCTTCAGACGGTAGATTTCCTTGAAAGTGACGATGGTAAGAAGTTCTACTATAAGGACCAAGATGATGGTGTTGGGGTATTCCCACGGTATTTTATTGGGGCTGGAGAGGTCTCATTGATTTGGAACAGGGAAGGCAATTCGAAATTCAGTTTTGACTATTTACACACCCCTTACATAAACGAAGGTCAGCCCTCTGTTGCTTTTATACGTGACGGAGACTATACCACTGGAGACACCGGTAAGTTTATGATGTTCAATCGTCGTTCAGGTGTATTCTTTACCGATATGTCTCCCGCTTCCTTTTGGCAGGACACTCTGGGTTTTAACATCACGAAAGGAGATCCCAACTCAATGGTCGTTTCTTTTAACCCTCTTACCCAGGAGATTGACTGTAACTTGGATACGGTCCAAGGTGTCAAGACCACGGGAGGCTATGTGGGTTTGACCAATGCTATGATGAACCCAGGTGACAGTGGTGAAGGTAAACTGACTTCAGGTGGAGACGCCTACGGAGATGACAACGCCAACAATATCACCAATTCTGCTGCTACATTTGCCATTGATGCTGAGAAGACCTTTGACCCGGAGCCCAGCGGTGGATTTTATTTGCTCTCAGTCTCTGGCTTTGTCAATGACTTCAGAGAGGATAGTGCTATACGTCGTAATATATTCGGTATTCTATCCAAGAACTATATCCAAAATGGGTATATTACAGCTTATAGTGAGTCTGGGATTGGATGGCAGAACACAGGACCGCCGTTCCTACTGACCGACCTCAAAGTGGAGATACTGGATCCCACAACCAAAGAGCCAGTGACAAATGTAGGCAAAAATAACAGTGTCTTCCTTGAACTAGTAAGTGCGCCGGCACAGAAAGGAAAACAAAAACAAAAGTAACGAATTAACTTCTTTCTGTAAGCTATATAATGATCAGAGTTTCATTGAATAAACATATACAGTTATGGTTTCGTAATACATACAG
>Ga0114908_1001737_pt1 | contig 10881 bp, 16 predicted proteins | sample MalvireepMed_s17_FD_87292 | JGI IMG/M metagenome (GOLD analysis project Ga0114908, IMG submission 87292) | Marine viral communities from the Global Malaspina Expedition - Malaspina viral metaG DeepMed_s17 | ecosystem: Environmental > Aquatic > Marine > Oceanic | place: Mediterranean Sea... | reverse complement strand
CTGCAACTCCTTCGGCTTCTGATGCAAAGGCTTCGCCGCCTGAGACACAGAACCCGCCGGTGGAGACGCAGAGCGGTACGGGGAATGGACTCAACAATGTTGATGCGGTCCGTGATGCTTTCGTATCAGACCGTATTGACTTAGAAACCTATAAATCCCGTATGGCTGCTTTGGGACAGCCAGTTTAGAAGGAGCGTATTATGGCAACTGGAATCTCTATTTCAAGCACAAGCAACCTGTCCTCTGGGCAGAAAATATTGGTTGCTGGGGCGAAGCTGGCTTTCGAGCCTGCTGCACCAAATCCTGACCTCATCATGAGCGAACGGATTCCCCAAGGTCACAAGCAGTGGGACGTGCTCACCTACGCACGACTCGCCAATGCCTCTGCATTGACTGAAGGCGTTGATCTGAGCGCAGTTCAACAGTTGGTAGCTGCGTCTCTCTCCATTACGCCTTCTGAGCATGGCATCATTGCCACGCTCTCCAATAGGCTTATCCGACGCCAAGGCGACACCGCCATTGTAGGGACTTGCGGCACGATGATCGCAAACTCCCTCCGGCGTGTCATGGACGCGGATGTTATTACCCTGTATGACGGGTTCTCCAAGTCCACCCCCGGTACCAGCAATGCTCTGGACGTAACCACATTCCGTGGCTCCGTTGCATACTTGCTGACTGATAACGACAGTGCTTATGGTCCAGCCCCGATACCGTTGCGTGCATCTCTGCACATTGAGCAGATTTCAGACATCATCCTGGACATTACCGACACCACCCCTCGTGGCACCACAACCGGTTTCACCGATGAGCTGTTGCGCCGGTGGTGGAAGGGGAATGACCGTCTCTATGGTGTTGAGGTCTTCCATGGCGGGAACATTGAGCGTGACTCTGCCAATGACTCCAAGGGCGGCCTCTTCAACGAGGGTGCTCTTGAACTGGTCATGGCGAACGAGGCCGATGCCACAGAAGAGGCCGACAATTCACTGCGGGCTATCGAGTACGGCATCTTCCAGGAATGGGGAGAGGGTGAAAGAGCCGACCCCCATGGCGTAGAGATTTATTCTGACACGACAGCTACTGTCTAAGGAGTGACGTGACCCAAAAGGTCATAGACCCGAACACAGGAGTTGAATCGGTTGTTTCCGACTCTGCTGTACGTAATGCAGTGGAGTCGGAACGTCCGGTTTACAGAATGACACGAGATGGTCCGACCAAGGTCAAAATCTTCGATGTGATCGACAAGACTTGGTTGGGGCCAATAGCCCCCAACCTTGCGTATCAGGACTATTTGCTAAAGGTGGTCTTTAAGTGTTCAGCCTGCAATTTCACCACACCGCGTGAGAACCAGGTAGCTGAACATATAAGGGCTGTCTTCAATGGACAGAGTATCCATGCAGATGCCACATTGGAAACAGTGATCGACAATGGTATTGCATGGCAATTCTGTAGCGGGTGTGGAGGAAAATTCCGCGCAGGGAAACGTGCAGGTAACAAGCATCTTGAAGCAGTTCAGGGTGCTCCTGTAGTCCACGTAGGCGCAAGTGAATTGATGATGAAGCGTTTTGCCTTGGAGCCTTCTGAGCCAATGATAATGAAGCGGACACCTGTGCATTCAGGTGAAGTCCTCAGTGTCGTGGAGCCAGAGGCCAAGGTTATGCGGAGCAGCCGACGCAGGCACCGGAGCAGGCGTGGGCGCAATAAAGGAGATGTGAGCTTTCAATGACGACTGCTATTGCAGAGCAAGACCTCCAGCTTCCGTGGGACTACTTCTTAGTGAAGGACTCCGACGAGAAGATGAATCGACCTCACATAGAAGCGTTCCGGCAGAATGAGTGGCCCGCTATATGTCGCTACTTGCTCCAGGACTTCCATTTGGATGTTCCAGTGGAGCAGGAGCCTCACTGGGTCGCGTCAGGAAAAGCGATGTACTGGCAACTCCAGACAACGCGCCGGATAGCCAATGTCAAAGATGACAACGGTAACGATGTCATTGGAAACGGCGGTCAACCCGTTCGTGAGTTCGTAGAGGAAACTACAGGATGGACTCCTTGTGGGCCTTTGCCCGCTAACAATCCATCTATCGTCGCCCACTACCTGAACAAAGGCTTCCGTTTCCGGCCACCATCCTCTGGCGATCTCGCTGTTGAGGGTGGAGCTGTAGAAGCGTTACAAGAAGCCGCCGCATCTCAGGAGGTATCCAAGGTAGAGCGCGATGAAAAAATAAAAAAACAGCGGACATATATCTGCCTGCGCCACTCAACTGGGAAGATGGCCTTCCGTTCATGGCGGGCGTATATCAAGCACACTTCTTACCATAAGGAACAGCCGACTGAAGAGCCGCCTCCATCTATTGTGGCGAGGATGGCTAAGTTCAGGTTCTACTGTTTCGTACATGACCAAGGGTTCAGAGGCGAACGGCTTGCCAAGCGCCACATCGTTGATGAATTACGCAAAGGTGGAGCTGCAACACACCCGACGCTTCAGGACTTAATGGTGAAAGCAAACAAATAAATGCGGATAACTCTTTAGAGGACGATCCTCAAAGCAGCCCGCAGAAATAGGAGTTCGATATGTCTTTTGCAGTTATGAATGCGTTTGTAGTGAGTTCACAGGTATTCGATATAGACGATAACGGGGGCACGACCTCGCCGTCTCTTGCGACGGTTCAACAATACCCTATTTTTTGTGCGCCTGGTGTTATTGATGTCAGTGGCATGGAGTTCCATATGGCTATCCACCGCGGGGTAGCGACTGCAACAGTAGTAGCACAGGCAATGGCTTCTGCTGCGTCAACAGTTTCTGTTGTATACGGTGATGCTGGAACTACGGCTACCGGCGATGCTGGTGCCAATATCATGGTCGGCGGTCCTCAATTTTCCAATGGTGCTGTAGATGGTGGTTGGCAAGCGCATCAAGCAGTAAAGGCGGCTGGGACTACTACCACAGACCTTGATGCTGATGACTGGATAAGCCTGCAAGCAATAGAAAATGCTACTGGATTGCTTGGTGCTGTTCAAGCAGGAGCCGCATTTATTTACGGCAAGCCTGGAGCCATCAACTAGTTTGGGGGAAAGAATGTCTGAAGGCGAGGCCGGGCTTGAGGTTTTGAATTTCATGCCAGAAAAAACTCTTGAGTATTACAAAGCTAAGAGGAAAGAATCTGGTAAGAAGCGAGACTATGTCTTTGACTATGGCTTCTCCCGTACCTGCGACCATGCACACCTCGATGTGATTGCTAGGGGTGGCATTGTGTACAGGTGCAGAGACTGTAACTATGCGTTCCATATTAATGGTGTGTATCAACAGCCGCTTCACAATGAAACCATTCAAGCTGCATTCACTTTGTTTATCTTTGCCAAGGAATTTGGCTCAGATGCATTAGGTGAAGTATTGCGGACGCCTATTGGTCAGTCCGATGGGACTGCCCACAAGCCCGCCTTGCCTGAAGGCATGAGCTTTTCAGACGTTGTGCATATGCTCGATAGCGTCGATGTCACCGTAGAAGACAGAGGCGTACAGCAACTTTACAAAATGCTTGACAAGATTTGGGTTGATGCCAAATCCCGCAAACGCAGAGAAAAAGAACTTGAAGGAATAAATCCTGAGAGGAGGCCCGAACTTGGCTACGGCAAGAAGGGAAAAAGCGAGGAAGAAATCAGGATCGCCAACCTCGCAAGTTCCGATATGCCCGGTCTGCAAAATGGAGAACTCCCATCTCCATCGGACGGGAGTAAGGAATAGCCCAAAGACCAAGGTCTGGCAATGTGAATACTGTAATATCCAGTTCATTGAGCCACACTTTGATAACCTCAGTACGTATTACCGCGAGGAATACAGAAAGCAACATGAGTCTGTTATCGCTACACCACAGACAGCGATGCAGCGTTATGAGTCCCAACGAGCAACCACCAAGCAAGCCGCACGGTCAATCAAAGAGCTGGTTCCGGATGGTGGATCGGTGTTGGACATCGGTTGTTCAGCCGGAGGGCTGCTCTCGCACCTTGAAGACGCTTATGAACTGTATGGTGCGGAGTGGAACCCCGAAGATGCACAGTTTGTGCGTGAAGCTGGTTACCCCTGCGAAGAAGGGGAACTCAGCGAGATATACCCCGGCAAGCGCTTCACCCTTATCACGGCTGTCCAGGTCTTAGAGCACCAGCCGGACCCGGTACAGTTCCTCAAAGACATTAAAGAAAAGCTCATCGGTGGCGGGTATCTCTACATGGAGATGCCAAACATAGATGACGCTTTGCTTCAGATGTATGACATACCCACATACAAAGACTTCTGGTATCGCCAGCCGCATATCACCTACTGGAATGCGTATACATTAGCGAGTCTACTTACTACGTTAGGCTTTGAGTCAAGGATTGACTTCAAGCAGCGATACGGACTGGCGAACCATATGCACTGGCTTCATACAGGGATGCCCATGGATAACATGGTCGATGCCCAGAAAATGCTAAAGCCTGTGGCTTCAGACAGACTGAATGGGGCCGCACTTAATCGTATTTGGACAAGCCTTGACCAGCAATACCGTGTTCAGCTCCGCACGCTTTATCACACAGACACACTCGTGGTAAAAGCAAGGCTTATGGGAATCTAATGGAACGATTAATAAATTTAGACCATTTGTTAAAAGGCGAAAAGCCGAGAAAAGATCAAGGGATTAGGTCATTTAGCAATTGGGACTATCCCGATGATCCTCATGACAACTGGGGGCTTGAAGGGATGGCAATGCCTCAGTGGGTATTGAATTCTCACAATACTATGGTTGGTGAGCGGGCGTTTATTTTTGGTTCCGGGCCTTCCATCATCGAGCAGGAACCATTGCTGAATCACATGCAGCATGAATACACATGGACATGCAATCGTATCCGTAAGTGGGAGAACCTCCCTTTTACTCCATTCGTACACTGCATTACCGAGCCAGGTCCACTGGTGAACTACGGCCAATTCGTTGCTTCAGTCTATGACTTCCCTGGAGCACAAAACAAAATCTCTGCCATTTGGTGGAAGGTTACGGCTCCTGGGTGGCTATGGTTACCGAAGGCTCCCGATGATATTCAAATACGATGGCAGGGGTTCTTTGGATGTGGTGATTATTTACCACCAATACCTAGTGGATGGGCATCACCACTTACTATTAGCCAGCTTGTGGCTTGGATGGGCTATAGCGAACTCTATTACCTTGGCATAGATACCACGCAGGTAGGACAAGCATGGGATAGAGAAAAGGGAACAACCAAAGAACCGCGATCTATTCTCAGTACCCTTGAATGCTTTGACCGAGCACGCATGACGTTGCAGGCAGCGGGCCGGAAGGTCTATGACTGCACGCCCGGTGGACGCGTCAACCAAGAGGGCATCCTGGAGTACCGCGACTTGCAGGAAGTACTCAGTCATACTCATGGAAAGGAGGAATAGGTGGAAACTCAAATGAATGTGGACAATGTCATAGGCATCATTCTTGTATGGAATCTGATGCTCACTATCTTCTTGGTCATTGCACTGGTGGGACTCTTCATTGCCTTTGCGACTGACCTCGATGAGAAATTTGGACGGGAACGCATTTCTAAACCACGTCGTCGCAAAGTAGAAATACAACCCAAGGGACGTAAGAAGTAATGGTGGCAACGAGCCAGTCTGATAATACCGAACGGATGCTTCCCTATCACAATATCGCAGAGGGTAAGCGCATCTTTGTTCTAGGCAATGGCCCTAGTCTTCTTACTCATGACCTCACCAAACTGGCCGGTGAGGATACGTTCTGCTGCAACAGCATTGGCGAGTGGGAAGCTCTGCCCTTTGCACCTACCTACTATGGAGTAAGTGACCTTTGGGAGTACAAGTGGCTGGAGCGTAATAGGTTCCCCCACTGGGGGCGCACAGAGCGATTCAATGTTCGCTTCCAGGGCTGGCCCGATCATGATGCCTTTCTCAATGTTGAAAAGGCACCTGACTCTATACAAGTGTTCTCACATGGGTGTGTGGGCCTTACAGACACCTTACCGGCCATTCCAACAGCTCGGACAACACCGCTTACGCTGGCGCAACTAGCCTTGTGGATGGGTTACACCGATATCTACATGATGGGTATAGAGCAGACACGGGGTTATGCCTATGACCCAGAAGCTATCGTGAGCATGACCGGGCGACACTCGTTTCCAATCGACAAGAACCCCAAATATCAACTGGGTATCCAGCGTTGTGCAAAACGTATGCGAGAAGAGATGGAGTCCGCAGGACGCCATATCTACGACATGACTCCTGAAGGTCTATTGAACGGCAGGAGTGCGTCACGTCGTAATGTGCCGGTGATGGAGATACTGGAATACAGAGACTACGAGGAGGTCTTAGCGTGAGTTTCTTTTATGGTTTGAATGTACTGGTAACTGGTGGCTATGGTCTTATGGGGACTCCATTGGTGAAGATGCTGGAGGACCAGGGTGCCAATGTCAGTATCTATGATAAGCGCGATGGTCATGACATAAACTCGTTAAGTCATGTCTCCGTGGCAGCAGCTCAGAAAGATATCATCTTCCACTTGGCGGCAGTATCAGGCGTGGAGGCATCAAGGCAGATGGGCTACAACGCATGGTATGTTAATACCTTCGGAACCATCAATGTTCTGGAGGCTGCACGCAGAAATAACAGCGTGCGGGCTGTCGTTGTAGCTTCTTCCAACCATGTCTATGGCCCACAGGATGTGTTCCCTGTGCCGGAGGAAGCACCCATGCGGCAACTGGACACATATTCTGCTACCAAGATAGCTGCTGATTATATGGCTCGGAGTTATCACCATAACTACAATGTCCCAACAGTGGTGATGCGGAACACCAATTGCTATGGCCCTGACGATCCACACCTAGACCACATTATCCCCAGCACCATCATGTCAGTGCTGGACGGCGAACGCCCCGTGATCCATAGCACCGGGTTAACGAGCAAGAGCTATCTCTATGTGGATGATGTGGCGCAGGCATACCTGGATGCAGCACAGTGGAGTATCGAGTATGGCGTATTCGGTGAAGCATACAATGTTTCGACTCAACCGATCACCAGCCTTGATATGGTGCGACTCATACTCAATGTGATGGAAAAGGGTGATGTTAACCCGCGTATTGAGAAGCACCCCACAGACCAGTCGAATGAATACATGGATGACAGTAAGTTGCGGAATCGCACTGGGTGGTATCCCAAGGTGAGTCTGCAAGATGGTCTTGCTCGGACAGTTGAGGCGTTCACTCGTCGATATGCGGTAAAGGCATGAGCACGATAGCTTATATTCCAGCACGCGGTGGCTCTAAGGGCATACCCAGAAAGAATATGGTAAATTGTGCAGGGAAACCATTGCTGCAATGGTCGGTGGATGCGGCAAAGGCATCGAAGCTCGTAGATTACGTGGTGGTGAGCAGCGATGATGACGATATCCTTCTGGCGGCAGAGTCGTATGGTGCAATCCCGCAGCATCGCTCTGCGGAGGCTTCCAACGACACCGCCCAGATTGAAGAAGGACTCATCGAGTTCATTGACTCCTGGTCTGGAGCTGACATTAAAGCACTTGTTATCCTCCAGCCAACCTCACCACAACGCGAAGGATGGCAGATAGATGAAGCGATCAATCTTCTATCTCAAACAGATTCCGTTGTCGGTGTCGTTTCATCCCATAGTCTCCAATGGAAAGAGCATAGTGCCGCACGTCCGATGTTCGACCGGGCGGCAAGGCCACGCCGTCAGGATATGGATGAAGTCTACGAAGAATGCGGGAGTCTCTACGTCACAACTCCTCACATTCTTAAATTCACTGGCGTCAGGTCGGGTGGCAGGGTAGCTCTCTATGTTATGCGTGAATCAGATCGCTATCAGATTGATTCCCCCTTCGACCTTGCAGTGGTGGAAGGTATTCTGGTGGCACGTTACGCTACGGTGTCCTGAGTGCGGTGGCGATATGTACGAACGCTATGGTGCCAATAGCGGCAATGGGTTATTCTGCGAAAACTGTAATTACGAGGAACTTGATGATTGAAGTGGTTGCAGAACTGGGCATCAACATGAATGGAAGCGTTGATACCGCTTTGACCATGATAGAGGCTGCGAAGAATTCGGGAGCTTCTGCCGTAAAGATGCAGAAGCGTATCCCTCAGTATGATGTACCGAGCAGCCAGCACTCCAAGCTACGCGAAACACCATGGGGAACCATGAGTTACATCGAGTACAAACACCGTATGGAGTTTGGCGTACCTGAATACCGCACCATCATGGATGCCTGTAAAGCCATGGACATGCCCTTCTTTGTGTCCGTGTGGGGGCTGGACAGCCTTGCATGGATGGAGAACAACTTCCCTGAATCCTCACGTTACAAGTTACCAAGCGCATGTCTGCTCAACATGCAGCTATTGAGCGCACTCAATAGCACTCGCAAGCCTGTCGTTATTTCTACCGGTATGAGTACCGCACAGAACGTCTATACAGCGGTGAATGAGCTGCCGGATGTACCACTGACCATCTGTCATGCCAACTCCACCTACCCTGCGCCCAATGATGAACTGAATTTGCGTGCCATCTCATGGCTGGGGCAGAAATTTCCTAGTGCCGCGATAGGTTACAGCGGCCATGAGCGTGGGCTTGCACCTTCCGTAGCTGCTGTTGTACTGGGTGCTCAATACATTGAACGTCACTTCACATTGGACAGGACTATGTGGGGTACGGACCAGAGCAGTTCACTGGAACCCGGTGGCTTTAGGCGGCTGATAAAAGATATTCATGTGATCGAGGCTGCGTTGGGTGATGGCGTAAAGGTGGTCATGCCATCGGAACAGGAAGCATTAGTACGATTGCGGGGTGCATGAACATGAGCGTCAAATCAATGAAATACAAGGACATGCCAGCACATCTGCCATTCCGTATGGTGGAGTATCACGACCCTGGCTGGAGCCACACTCACCAATTTGAGGACATACTTGAGGCAAGTGCAGAAGATATGGCGATCGGGTTGGCAGAAACCGTGATGTCATGCAGCCCGGACAAGCACGATGGTCATGGTGCATTTCACACGCACAAAGAAGCAGAGATAGCGTTTGATGCGGCCATGGAACAGATGGATCGGAACGCTGATGAGACTGCCTATCAGACGTTACGTGAGAAGATACGACAGTACGAGATGTGGGGTGGTCAGGTGCCGAAGCTGGTGCTGTATCCGCAGGAAGATAATCCAAAGGAATGGAACGCCTTACTCACCGATGACAAAGGTAATCCCACCATCTATAAAGCCCCGTCTAACCTCGTTGAAGACTTGCTGCCCAATCCCACAGACAAAACCGCATACTTGAAGGACGGGGCGTGGAGATCACGCAGGAAGCGTAAACCTAAGCGCATCACGTAGCTGCGTGAACCTCTGGCATTGTCGGCATAGCGACGGTTAGCCAGCGCCGAGCCTGCTGTTCCACCCATTCACTGTAGGTCAGCTCGTTGTAGTTCAGCGCTGCCTTGAGTAGCGAATATATCTGCCTATCTATATGGACAGTGGTCTGCTGCTTATCTGTTGGAAATGCCATGGTAATCCCCAACCGCACCGCCCAGCATGTGGAAGACCTCTTCTTCATCCCATACTCCAATAGGCCCTAGTGGTTGGACGCAGGAGTTAGCTATGTAATGCTCAAAACTCTCCTGACTTACCCATGGCTTCCACAGTAGGTAATCCGCAACTACTTCAATGAACTCCTTACGGGACTCCTTTGTCTGCCCCCATGTCCACATAACAAGGCTCTTGTCTCGCATCTTTTCTGACGCGTACAGTTGACCCGCTACATTCTGGATACACCAGTAGGCTTGTTGGTGCCCGAGACGACGCGGGTCTTTCATCCAAGCAGGGTCAAGCTCAAACGGCATGTCAGGGGCTGAACAATACAGCCAGTATGCCCACTTAACCTCACCAACCATGACCGGTTCATTGAAATCCGGGCGCGTCCTGCATAGCCTCAGACCTACCTCAGCGGCCTCCCATGGCAAGGCACCATTCTCGTGTGAATCAGGCCAGACGTAAGTCCTTAACTGGTCTTTGCCTTTATCGTTCAAATGGTCATAGTAAGTCGCTCTCCATCTCTCAATCGTCTTATGGCTTGGTACGCCCCACTTCATCCACGCCGTGTGTAGGTAAGGTTCCGTGTAATGACTATCGGCGTCGTTGGTCACCTTTGCACGTTCCTCTAGGCGTCGCACCACATCCCTAGGGGACGCTGAGGGATTGGCAATCATTTCCTCAAGTGCCGGGATTAACCACGCGGCTCTCTTGGTGCTTTTCTGCTTGTCAGCCTCAAGCAACCCATCAAGCGTCTCCCTCTCATCATCGGTCAGTGGCCTTTTTGCGATCTTGTTTCCCATTGGAATCCTTAATTTGTCGTCACGACATTTTCATTAGCTACAAAATGTCTACCAATATGTCGTTATAATTTGTAATGCTTTTTTAGAATAGATTTCATTGCGGTTCCTTCTTTGATATCCAGATATCTAACTATTAGAATATCGACCCACGGTAGCCTACATTATCTATAACGTCAATATAGGAGTGGGCTTATGGCTAACTCAATCGGTTCCAATGGCACTTTCATCTCCGGCGAAAAGACTGTTACCACGAGTGGTACAGCAGAGGCGTTGGGGAGCGGACTTTATACTTCGGTGGTGATTACGGCCAAGGCTGCTAACACCAACCAGGTATATGTCGGTGGATCGGATGTTGCGACATCCACGAATGATGGTCTGGATGCGGGAGATTCGCTCGCGTTGTCAGTCAGCAGAGGTCATGCTGTCAATCTCGGAGACACATATTTGGATGTAGATACTAATGGCGAGGGTGTCGATTTCTACGGCATCCTCTAGGAG
>Ga0114908_1001734_pt1 | contig 10887 bp, 12 predicted proteins | sample MalvireepMed_s17_FD_87292 | JGI IMG/M metagenome (GOLD analysis project Ga0114908, IMG submission 87292) | Marine viral communities from the Global Malaspina Expedition - Malaspina viral metaG DeepMed_s17 | ecosystem: Environmental > Aquatic > Marine > Oceanic | place: Mediterranean Sea... | reverse complement strand
GCCAATATACATATCGCAATTAATCTCCAACTAATTGCTTTTACCAAACTTCGTTTCTTAGAATCAATCATTTTTCACCTAAGCTTTTATTCAGACGACCTAATATTTTAGATTCTTTTTTAACCATTATTAAATTTGTTTTATTTTATCCCAAACATCATTAGTTTTTTCTTTAATATAGTCAATTGTTTCTTCAGTTAAAAATCCTTCTAATTTCTTATAATCATCTTTTGAATCAAAATTTTCATGAACAGGAGGAACTCCATCAATTTTTTGCCAATCCTCCACGAAATTATGATACCTAACTATATGTCCAGATCCGCTCTCATAAGCTTTCAAAGCATTTTTAGCACCATCAAGCCACATTGAAAAATCGCCCAAAAAAACATCAATCCATTTTTTATCATTTGGCCCTGTCGCTCCAATGTATTTAATTCGCCTGGCGCCGCCTTCTTTACGCCATCCACCACCTGAATATGAAGTAAAAGCAAAAATTGGATCTCTCAATAGAAAAATTGTTTTTTCTTCTAAATCATTTAAATATCCCATTCCACCCCAAGACATGCATAAAAGCATCAAATTTGGCCAGCGCAATGCATTTAATTTCTCATAGGTTATCTGAAACAATTCTCTTTGAGAATACTTATCATCTTCAACATCAATATAAAAATATGGCCGTGTACGTTCTAGAAATACTTGCTTAACCGTATGTGTAGCTTTTTGTCTTCCTCCATCAGGTCTCAAGCATACAACCCATTTATTTGTTTGAAATTGGTCCGCTACAAAACTTGAACCACCACCTCCAGTAGAGCTAATTATTTTCATCTTATTTACTCCCACATCTAGGTATTTCATTCCTAAGCAAAGAATCTTGCACATAATCAGTTTTTAAAGGAGTCTTCCAGTCCTTATATATATAAGCTAAATACTCTTCAGGCGGGCCAGGAATCTTAAACTTTCTGCCGTAATATTCATACCAAATAAAATTTTCATAAAAACTTTTAGGGTATGTCCTTCTTAGTTTTTTTCTGTAATCACCTTCTAAATAAACAGCACCAAGAGCTATTTTAATATTTTCTCCATCAGTCTTGTAAACACTCATCTTGCTGGTTTCTCCTCTAATACAAGTACGAACCACAAATCCATTATCAATTAATCTATTCAATATTTCATTATATGCAGGCACATATTCTTCCGCGTATAAATCTAAATCAATATCATCATCCCATTGAATAAAATTTCCTTCTCTTATCATGCCAAGCGCGGTTCCATTAGACAACCAAAATTGAATGCCCAAGTCATTTAATATGTCTTGTATGGCAAATAACCGATCTTTTTTAGCATTTCTATCATACTCCTTTTGTTCCTTGCATAAATTATTGTGCAATAATCTCCAATTTTTTTCATTCATCACTAAGCATGTAACAGTGTCATTAAATCCAGCAATCATAAAACCTCTCTTCTATTTAAAATCAAACAAATTTTTAACATATTCCACATCTTTCCCAATAGCATTTAAGCCCCAATTCGCAATCAAATTAATCTTCTCTGAATTTACTTCATAATTATTAGAAATAACTGCCATTAAAGCGATCCCATATGGAAAATCTTCAGTAAAATATCTTGATGAAAAATCTAACTTATATTTTCCTTCCATTGCCAACATTGGAGTTTTCAACTGATTAAGCGATTTAATCGACCTAATTTTTCTTGTTAATTCCTGCGGGGAGTTGCTTTCATAATGATCAAGTACTCTAGTTATTGAAGAAAAATCAATTTCGGGTATATTTTTAAAAAGATTAAACAATTCTTTATCTGTTTCAATAAAAAGTTCTGATGAATTATTATCCCATTCCCCATAAAAAAGAGGTATTTTATTCCACGTTTCACCTTGCTTCCCTAAAGAAAACAATCTAGTCGTATGTAATAAACTATTTGAATTTACTAAATCTATACAGAGAAAATGTGGCAGGTACTTAGACTCCATCTTCAATAAATTTTTCATAATTGATAATATTAATGAGCTTTCTTCTTCATTGGAAACTGCATATTTCATAGCACCATGGGCATACCCAGATATATCAACACTATGCCCATATATCTGGGTTCTTGCCACAAAAGGTACTCGTTGAGACGAAAAATAAGTTATTTCAGGATTTAAATGCTTTTCACAAAAATAATTAAAACCACCAGTACCGGGCAAAGCACCAACAATAGTATTAAAGCTTAAATATTTAGATATTTTATATAAAATATCATCATATGCAAACGATGGGACAGATATTAACACCAGATCAGAGCCCGGAATAACTTCAGAAGCCTTATCTGAAGCATATATGTTTCCAGATTTTACACTTTTATCCGAAACAGAATCGTTCACTATTATAGATTTGTTCCACTTGAGTGGATTTCTAGTAAATATATTTATCGAATGCCCACTGATTGATAACATGGCGGCCAAAGCATGTGCTTCGTTGCCACCGCCACATATACAAATATTTTTATGCCCTTGAATCACTTTTTAATTTCTCCTTAATCCTTTTTATTATTTCTGTAGTAGATATCCCTTTAGTATAGGGCAGATATCTCATGATTCCTAATTCTGCTGGAATTTTATATTGTTCTTTATATACAGGATTTTTATCGTCCCCATGAATTACAATATCAATATCATTCTCATCTATAAATTTTCTCGTAATCTTCAGTGGCGCTGCTCTTATCACCCGGTCTATAAACTTGCACGAGCTTATAATTTCGTATCTATCTTCTTCGCTTATAATAGGCTTGCGCTTGTAAGACTCCACATCCAAGTCAGAATGTATGCCGACTATCAAATAGTCGCCGCACTCTTTAGCTTTTTTAATTAAATTTAAATGACCAACATGAAATAAATCTGCAACCATATCAACATATACACGAATCACGCAAAGCCTCTATAATTATATCATAATCATCATCAAATTTCACACTCATAGTTGAAACTCTAAAACTATTTTTAATACCAGGAATTCCTGAATATATCACCAACCCTCTTTTCGAAAGAAACTTTTTAAGCTTTTCACATGTCTTATTTGGATGTTTAAATCCAATGATAGAGTTCGAAGGATACCTATTAACACATTTTATACCAATTTTATTTAAATCTTCAATTAAAATTTTACTTCGGCTATCAAATGTGCTTTTTACGTCTCCAACATCTAAAGCTGTGTGTAGGGCGTATATAGATTGCACAGGGATAGTAAACGGAAGGCCCTCCACATATTTATTTAAATCTGTATAATAAGTTCTAGAAAATAGTTTTAGTTTCTTTCTCCAGATAACGATACCTAAACCAGGGGTTGATTGTAAACACTTATTCGCACAAAAGCTTATACCGTCTATTTTGTCTATCACTGAAGAATAATCTGAAGCTCCAAATGCGGAAGTCGCATCAATAAAAAACCTAGCGTGTGGAAAGACTTGTGCCATTCGGCCGATATCAAATTTTTCACCAGTAGTAGTTTCATTTTCTACAAAATATATGTTTTTAAAATTTTTATTAACAGCAATATCATCAATATTCTGGCATCTAACTTGAAAATGCTTTATATTGTAAGTCTCCATTATATCAATTGCTCTTTGGCCATAATTTCCAGCATTAATTACTACAATCTTATCCATTAAGGAAGAAATAAAAGCTTCCATCGCAGTTGTTCCGCTTCCTCCAAGGATAGATACATTCCAATCGCTTTCATTAGCATTCAAAGAAAATTTCTTTAATAATTTAGACTTAGTCTCTTGTAATATAGAAACAAATTCATCTGTACGATGACAAACATCAGATCCGTTATGTTGAGCTATTTTAACTTCGGGTCTCGTGTTTGTGGGTCCAGGATTTAATAGTAAATTATTCATTTAAACATTCTTTAAATTGTTTTATATTATCTCTACATTCAATGCCCACTCTTGGCTTCTTATCGCCCGCATAAATTTTAATAATTTTCGTCACCCCAGGATAAGATTTTTCAAGATTAGAGCAATCATAACCACCTACAGATTCATGTACGCCATTATCAAAAACATAAACATATAAATTTCTTGAAGGCGCATCTCTTATTGTGTGTGTTATTCCCAAATGCATTAACAAAGACGCATCACCTACAAAGACAACTACATCTCTATCAGTGCTTAAAGCCAGGCCTAAGCCAATTGCTGGAGATAATCCCATACTTCCTTGCATATAAAGTATATTCTTATTTTCTGGATATAAATTATATATTGCCCTGGAAAGATGTCCTGTGTTTGTTATATACACTGCGTCATCTCCATGCTTAGTGAATATCGAATTAATTGCCCGTTCTCTATTTAGCATTATTATCTCCTCGAACAATTATATAATTTTTATACCCAACTAGTTGAATTAATTTTTCATCTACCTCTCCCATAATCTCATGCTGTGGCAGAGTATGTCTATGTCCAATTATCAACAAAGGCTCTATACCAAAGGGAATACACAAACTTGTTAAAGGATTAATAATATTACCTAAGCCAGAATTTTGAAGATAAACACAAGCTTTTTTACCAGCTAGTTCGGCGCCAAAGGCAATTCCAACAGCTTGTGCCTCATGCGTTGCGATTATATGAGGATATCCAGATTCAATAATATCATTTTGAAACGGCTTTAGTAAACTATCTGGAACTCCAGTGAAAAAACTATAGCCTTCTTCTTTAATTTGTTTGAATAAGTTATGAACCATATCTTTCTTGATTTTCTTGTAATTCTTCCACTGCAATTAAATCAAAAATATCTTTCATCGGAACAGCATATTCATTTCCTGCTGAAAGTGTGTCTTGTCGTGCCATGGCTGCAAACATTAGTTGCATCACTTTTACAGTTGCTCGTATTGAATAGTTTGCGTAGATAGCCAAGCTAAATCCAACATTACATAATTCATTTAAGGTTACTTGATTATAAGTTGTTGGCACACACACCAATGGTGTTTTAATATTTGCTGCATGGTATTTTTCCGCAAAAATCATAACCTCATCTGGAGTTTTAGATTTGCTATGAATTAAAAATCCATCACAGCCCGCATCTGTATACATTTTTGCCCTTTCCAAAGCAACCTCGTGGCCATGGCCTTGAATTAGAGCCTCTGTTCTTGCTAGCACGGCAAATTCTGGCTTATTGTTTTTCTCGATTGCCGCTCGAATCTTTCCAATTGTAATTTCTGGCTTTTCAAGTTGTTTTTTCATTCCATAGAAGGAACAACGCTTTGGCGATGGATTATCCTCAATGCACATGCCCATTGCGCCGACTTTGCTATATTCACGAGCCATGCGAATTGTATTAATGGCGCTAGGCCCTCCTTCATCTGAATCTACTAATATAGGAATATTTACCCTGTCTGCAACTTTACCAATGGCATCTGCATAATCAGTTGAATTTAATATCGAAGCATCCGGAAGCCTATTCCATGCATGCATTTCAAAGCTTGAGATCCACACCGCGTCGAATCCAGCGTTTTCAGCTAATTTTGCCAACATTGCGTTAGCTGCTCCACATGCCACACTTGTAGTGGTGTTGTCGTTTAGAAGGTCTTTAATTGTTTTCATATGATTTGTTCCCGAAATGTTTTAAAAAATTTAAATATTGTTCTGCAACTTTAGTCATATTATAATCGTTTTCGTATACGTTTTTCACTTTTTTTGTGAAATCCATTACAGGAGGTTCATATAGCTTAACCGGCTCAAAGTCCCATTCGTCTTCTTCAATAACAATTGCGTCGGGCCCGGCTATTTCTTTTGTTCCGCCGGCAGAAGAACATATAATTTGACACCCACTGGCTCGTGCATCAACAACCACGTTAGGACAATGGTCTAGCCAAGCTAAATGTAAAAAATATTTAGACCTTTTGTATAGAGATATAAGCTGTGATATGCTTATTTTTCCAACATAATAAACTCGATCAACACCTGGTATTTCTTCAGTTTTTTCTCCAGCAATCAATAAACAATCTTTTTCAGAAGAATGTTCTAGAAAATATCTTATATTTTCATGTACTCTCTTGTGCGGCCTCCACGAAGAAGCACAACACCAAACATTTTCGTACTTATCGAATAAGGGGTTTTTTAAAACTGGTGCGTTGTCAATGTATTCTATATCGGCGCCATTGTGTATGACAACACTATTTTCATGTGTTCCAAAATATTTAGTTGTTAGTTCTTTATTAAAGTTTGATTGGAATATAACACCGTTGGCATTGTTAAAGGTTTTTTGAATATTATGATTTTGTAATCTATAAGGCTGTTCTAAGTTGAAATAAATTCCATCTAATCTTTGAACAAGGGGCACATCGCCTTTTGCCTGATTGGTTTCTATAAAACACAATCTTACGTCTGGGTCTTTGTTTATATCAAAAGTGGCGTCCATATATTTAATCAGCTTTGAAGCAAAGTGATTAGGGCCCGACGTGCTTTGTAAGTTTACATTTTCTAAATGTACATTCATAATATTTTATTGTATGGTTTTTTATTTCGAATCTTTTGTGCTAGCTCATATTGTTCTTGTGCTTTGATCTTGTCCACATTTAAAGGATTCTCTTTATTATAAACATGTAAAACCTCTGGAATAAATCTGGATCTGTTTCCAGCCATTTCTAATAGCGGCAACATTATCGCCTGATCATAAGTCATTTTATAATAATTTCCCTCTCTATCTTTTAAATCGGCGTGATCAAGATTCTTCCATAATTTAAATTTAAAAGTTCTTAGATGAGAGGCTCTCCATTTATCTTTTCTAAAAGAGTTTGCTTCAATAACCTCATCTGGATATTTAGAGGGCTCTGGTCCTTTTTCGCCATTCAGGCTAAAGACATAACTTCCATAAGTCATTAAGCGACCTTCGTAACTGTCACAAAGTTTATTTAAAGTGCTAGAAGAAGCTAGCCAGTCATCCCCATCAAGCAAAATTATCACGTCTTCGTCATCACAATTAAATTTTTCAATTGCATCAACAATATTTTTAAGAGCAAATTTCTTTTCTTTATTTATCACTAATTCAAACCTAGAATCCTCTGAGATTTGTTTTTTTACGATCTCTACAGAATTATCAGTAGACATATCATCTACTAGTAAACATTGGAAATTCTTATGTTTTTGACTTTTGATGCTGTCAATGCATTTGTTTATCCATTGTGCACAATTAAAAAAAGGTACTACAAATTTAAACTTAAGATTATTAGTCACATCATGTGATCGCGGAAGGTTTAAACATTCTGCAGCAACAGTTTCTATTTCTCTCCAAAATATACTAGTTCTCTCTTTTAAATAATTTAATGTGGACTCTTTATTAGAAAACCATTTTTCATCTTTATGTTGAACATTGTCGTTTAAAACCAACTCACAATTAAGCAATCTTGCCTCGATGGTCATTCTTGGGCAAGTATCGCCTGCCCGAGGAAAGAAAATTATTCCTTTTGATTTTGCAAGTTTTCTCAAAAGCTCTGTGTGGTCTATTCCCCAGACTAATTCATAATTCAAATTATTCTTTTCGGCGTACTCAATCGCCTCTTCAACCCCTTTAATCCACGAAGGAGACTTTAGAATTAACCACTTGTCTTCTTTCTTTGTTGTGTCTAGTGACTGAATAAAGTTCAATGTGTTGCTGGAAAACACGGAACTTAAAACTTGGCTGTTGGCTCCGTTCAAAAACGGAAAAGTTCTTTGATAATGTTCCATTTGATTTTTTGACATCCACCATGTCTTTTTTGCATTATAAAGAAATATAGAAACTATCTTTCCTTTTCTACTGCCACTGCATTCGCATTTTCCTTCCGACTTTATATGTTTCCCAGGAGATCTATAATAGCAATATTTATAATCGTACTCTAGAACACTATAATTTAAATTTTTAGCAGCATACAGTACACACTCTTCTGATAGTGCGCCAAAATTACCGAATATCCAAAAACAATCTTTGTGCTTCTCCATCAATGGCACATTCAACTCTTGTGATAATAACTTATTGCAAGGAAATAGACCACTATCTATTATTGCCTTTGTGGTCAATTCGGCGCCGCCCTTGTATTGTTCGGCAAACATATCAGAAACAAAAATTATCATTTATTATCGTGCAGCAGAAAGCTTATTAAATATTTGGTCTACCTCGTCATCTGTTGTGAGGTCCATAGCAGAAGAAATGGAATCATAAAACTTATTCAATTGTTTTTCTTCTTCAAAATTCTCGCGAATCCATTTTTGTAATTTTTTTGCCTGGGAGTTGTATCTTCCAATATCTTTATAGACTTCACGAAGTTTCATTTTATATGAACCTTGAGTGGGGTAACACCACATTGAATCTTTAATTAAAACGCCATCCCATACAACATCTTTTTGTATTGGGCCCATAGTGTAATCTACTTTGGCAAAATGAGGCTTGCTTTTAATTTTTCCTTTTTTATTTTTTGTAGGTTTATAAAGAAAATCAACATGCCCACTCCAATCTGGTGCTATTACTGGAAGCCCGTTATGCGCGGCCTCGAATATCGGCAACCCGAACCCTTCTCCATGAGCCAATGTAACAAAAGCCTTAATCTTGGGGTGCCTATAAAGCGCTGTCAATTCTTCATCTGACATATCACCATGTAGAAGATGTACTTTGCATTTTCGTTGTGGGTATTTGCTTAAAAGATTTTTTATGTAGTCTTTTGTATATTTCCTATCGATTATTGAATTATTTTTAACAAAAACCTTCAATACTAAACCTACAGGTTGATCAATAAATTCTTCTACAAACCAAGTGATTGTATTATTAATATTTTTTCTCGGACTGACTTGTGCAATTGCTAAGAAATTAAAATCATTTTCAAGATCTAATTTAATTTTTGCCGGCTCTATACTTCGCACTGGGTAATGCACAACTTCGATTGGGGTTTGGCATCTAAAATCATCAATAACATTGCCAGTTTGATTATTTTCTGCATGATAGCTTGTATTCTCATATACATTTTTAGAGTGATTTGAAATAGTTATAATTTTATCCATTACATATGATTTTTCAACCCACTGTGGCGCCACTCTAGTTGTTTCAATCCCTGCAGTAACTCCGATATTTATTGGCGCCATTTTAACCCATTCATTCGGAATCGTTACCTGCGCTGATACGTCAAATTGTGGATTTTCCTGTTGTGCGTAGATTGCAGTTTTTGTAATTATACTATCAATCCACCTTCTTTCTTCGTTGTCATCGAAAATCCAACCTGTTTGGCCCCAATTAGTGTTTTCCAAAAAAATGTCAAGTTTATCTTCATGACGCCTCAACGCTCTTAGCGTAAATCTTGCGTGTTCGCCATAGCCACTTCGACTTAGGGCTGGTCCTCTTACAATAATTCTTTTTTTCATGCTACCTCGCTTAAAGTCCAACGTTGATATCCTTTTCTAGTGTCCCATGAGCCGAATTCATCATGTATATATTGAAGTGTCTCATCCCACATTTGCGCAATATCTTCATAGTTATAATTTTTTAATATGTGTTCTCGGCCTTTTCTTCCCATTTCATCTCGCTCTTTTTGCGACATTGTATAGATTTTTAATAACGCGTCGACCACATCCTCTTTAGAGAGTCGATCCTCATAAATCCATGGAATGTCTTGTGATCCAATAATAGCTTTTGATGACGGTCTTACACCAACTCCAAACCAATCTTTTCCATCTGTAACTTGCTCTTGCAATCCGCCTGTCATATTAACAATAATAGGAGTTTCACAAGCTAACGACTCAAACGTTGCCAGACCGAATCCTTCTGCGTCAGAAATATTAATTGTACAATCTACCATATTGTATATGTAAGATAAAGTTTCTGAAGGATATTTTTGCATTGAGAATACGACTTGACCATCTGTCAGCCCTAAATGTTCTATTATCGCCTCTAAGTCCTGTCCGTGCTGATCTTTAATCTCTGTGTGCATAATTAGAGATGCTTTGTCGTGCCCAACTATGTCTAAAAATTCTTTAAACCAGAAAATTAAAGTTCCGCTTTGTTTTCTTCTAGCATTTCTATTGTTCCAAAAGAAAAGAACTTTCTTAGACTCTGTGGTAAAAGATGATTTTTCTTTAAACTCTTCCACATCTTCTTCTGGCCTTTTCTTAAAAACATCAGTATCAACAACATGTGGAATATGCCTTCTTTTTACACTGGGCGCCACTTCTTTAACAACATTATCTGTAACTTTCGAAATTGTTGCTATAAAGTCATTAGACTCGTAAAATGATTTATTATAAGTAGGAGGAGGGCCATTATCCCAAACATGATAATAAACCATTGGAACCGCTGGTCTAATTTCATTTTCAATTTGCCACAACCAACCATAAAAACGCGGGTCTGTCATAAACCAAAGAATATCTGGCTTATCATTTCTTAATACAGATCGCACCATTTCTTGAGTTCCGTAGCCATTAATTGGGAAGATTACCCAATCACCTTCCCACTCTTTTGGTTTTATAGGGTCATAATTTTGATGTTTTATAGCTCCGCCAAAACTAATAAATTGATATTTACCAGTCTTTAACATTGCTTCAATCATATACCTTGTTTGTATTCCAACTCCAGAAGGGAGTAATGGATGATCACCAAGGGTTAAAATTTTTATTTTCTTATTCACAATTTCCTCTTACGTACAATGTTTTGTTTTATAGAATTCACATGTGCCATATGGTTTATGACAAGCTAATTTATTTTTAATAAAGATTTTCTTGTCAATATTGTACAATGCTTTCTTTAAAAAGTTAATAGCATTATTCGTTTTTCTTTTACCACTAGTGACTTTAAATAATTCTATATGATTTCGCTTTGCTGTTCTTTTTATCAATCCAAAATGCGTTTCAATATTTTCAGGATCTACATTATGC
>Ga0114908_1001729_pt1 | contig 10913 bp, 7 predicted proteins | sample MalvireepMed_s17_FD_87292 | JGI IMG/M metagenome (GOLD analysis project Ga0114908, IMG submission 87292) | Marine viral communities from the Global Malaspina Expedition - Malaspina viral metaG DeepMed_s17 | ecosystem: Environmental > Aquatic > Marine > Oceanic | place: Mediterranean Sea... | reverse complement strand
GTACAGTCCTAACCCGCTGGGAAAGTATATGGAGTCACGCCATCTCTGGGTGCCCTTGCCGCCGTGTGGATGGAATGGGAACTCCACCTCTGTCTTAACGAACCGTGCGTTTGCCGCATCGTGTGCCCAGAGTCCAAGCTTGCTGGCAACGTAGATTATAGGTTCACCAGCAGCGTCACGGGCAATGAAGAGTCCTGTGCAATACCCTGCCGGAAGTGGAAGTGTGGCATCGGCAATCTCCGTACCGGGAGAGTGTGCATACCATAGCTGTCCTGCATGAGAGATACCCCATAGCCTGTTGTCCCACTGGGTCAGGTACTTGGTATCATATGTGTCGTTAGTCCATGCCGCATTGTTGCTTCCATCATAGCTGGGCACGGTGGCATAGCTGTAACCGCTGCCATTGGAATCATAGTGTGCGAGTACAAGGTAGTTTGTCCCGTCATTCTTTGTGAAATTCAGTGAGTCCGTGACCTGATCTGGAACCCCGAAGCTGTCACTTCCGCTCTGGCTGATATAGTTATCCTCGGTTCTGCCGTCCCACCAGTAATCATTCGTATTGTTATAGACATATATCTTCGGGTTCTCACCATCAGATCCGTTCCATACAGCGTATATCTTGTCATCGAACTCGTTGATAGCAGCTATACCAGTTCCTGCGCCAGAAGTAGCAAGGCCGTGACCTATGGTATCCGTCTTGTTGGCAAGGTTACCCAGCACGAGGTGGTTCTTGTAACGTAGCTGGCAGTCAGACCACCATGCACGATTCACATCCCCTGACCCCTCCATGCGGTCTACGCCTATACCACCACGCCAGTCAGACCAAGCTATGATGGAAGTCCGGGTCTGGGAATCCTTGGACGTATCTCCAATGACAACCTTGCCCGGATAGACAGACGCAAGTGCGCTCTGTACGGGGGCTACCAGCGGATAGTAGACATTGTTGAGAAAGATCTCATTGGCCTCGGTTACCTTTGAGGCCATTACTGCACCAATCGAACATCAGTTAATATTGGAAATGCACGACGGGCCTGTTGGGACAAACCCATCCAGAACCCAGCCATGTTGTTCTTGTTGTCCGGGTCTGTGTTGGGGCCGCCGGAAGCTGATGCGAAGGCTAGGGCCGTAGTCCTAGCTATTATGTACTGCTCATCTATCTCTGGGGTAGCTGAGTCTGATGTAAGTAGGGATGGCTTATCGCCACCTACAAGTTTGAGTAAATTATATCTGGCAACCCCGTGGGTATAGTTATCCAGAACTATATCCTGCTCCTGCTTATCTATCTTCCACAGGTTTCGAGGAAGCTTCTCCCAGTGTGCGGAGTCGTTCTTAACCACGCTTATATCGTCCAGCCATACAGTGGTAGTACCTATATCAGCATCGTATTCAAGTCCCACGGATATGATAGCCGTGTCTGTTTCAGGATTGGATAGGGCCACACGACAGAATGTCCATGTATTGGCAGATAGTGCAGGAACACTAAGTGTCTCTATGGGTGATGCACAACTGGCAGTATCATCAAGCAATATCTTCAAGTTACCAGCCGATGTAGCTACCGTACTCTTGGCCCAGAATTCTATATAGTCGTAGCCGGAGATGTCCTTGCTGGTGATCGAGTCCGTGGCTATATCTCCGGCAGATGCTCCCGATGCTATAACAAACTTGCAGCTCTGTGTCCCCTGTTTCCTATCCTTAGTATCAAGTGAGACCGTAATGTCACTGTCTACTGTCTCGTCGAATGCTTCGGCACAGGCATGAAGACGGATAGAATCCACCTTGGATCGGTAGTAGATATTCTGTATCATCGAGAACCCTGAAGGCACATCGTACCGCAGGGTCTTGCCGTCTGAGTGCAGGCCAGTATGGGGAGAACTGGACATATTGGGGTTCTCCGCAGGGTCATAGGCTGCCCCGGTAGCATCCAGTATGGACTGGTTTATCAGGTCGTCTATACGGGCAGGGGGATAGATATCGTCCCACAACTCATAGGTGTCATTGGTAACCGAGGATGATATGGCAGGAGATACTTTTAGTTCAGTGTCGCCAGAATCGTAATCGCTGACACGGGTGACCTGCCCCGCAGTCCCGTCAGCGTCGTTGAAGACGACCCACTTGCCTATATGGTTGTCATCCCCGCCTATCAGGCTGGAATCAACTATCGTTGTGGTGGATCCATTGCCACTGGCAGAAGATACATATATCGCACCTAGGTTATAGCCAACAGATTGTCTTAGCTGCGCCCGTGTGCGTCCTTGGACAATAGCCATTACTATTCTCCATGCTGCCTATTATTTAGCCTTACGCATGACCTTCTTTTTGGTCTTCTTAGCGTAGGACTGTGCTGCTTTCTTACCCTTAGTTGTGTAAGGGAACTTCTTCTTTCCCACCTTTGGCATCTACTGGCTCCTTGCCGTTAAGGCCTGTGAGTTTCTGCTCAAGCTCGGCGACCCTTGCTTCTCGCTCCTCTAGAGTCCTAGAGAGCGCAGCTAGTCGAACTTCTAGGCTCGTACATAGGTTTACCTTCTGGGTAATTACCATCGATAGATCAGCCTCTGTTACCCTAACCTCTGTATCGGTCATGATACCTCCTTATCGTAGACCATTATAGTAAATCTTGTTGTTGGAACTCCGCTTGCGCTTGGTTGACTTGATCCTTATATCGTCTAGGATCTTGCCGATTTCCTTGCGCTGCGATGGAGTCGGAGCAGGCTTACTGTGCCGCATCCTCACATCGATAAGCCAGCTCTCCATTGCATTGCCAACCATCTCTTCTATCTGTGCCTTGGAAGTCTCGTCATCTACCAGTACCCTGAACTGATTCTTTCGATTGGTGACCTCATCGTGTACCACAAACTGATACTCGTATATTAACCCACCTGTATCAGCATTGCGCCCCACCGGGGTAACCCTATTATGGGTTACTCCCGGTGGAGTCCAGAGTTCTGAGACCATTTAAGCCCTAATATGCAACATACAAGCCTGTTTATCACCCGATACTGAAGGTATTCCTATCGCAACTCCTATGGTTGCTAGGTCAGATTCATCAGAATGGTCTGCTCTTTCTGCCTTACCAGACTCACCACTCTCTTGAGATATAGTTAAAGCGTCACCAACGACACCAACTTGCGCTCCAAGAGCAACAGTAGCTATACCAGAAGTCTGAATCCAACAGTAATAACTTGCTGTTACAGGTATAGTTGTTACGCCGAGTACGCCAGTTCTAAATGTCAGAGTTCCATCGCCATCAACTAAAGCAACAGCGTTATATGGACTCTTAAAAAGTCCCGCAAGTGAGCTTGTGGTCAGAGCGGTTCTAATACCGTCTGGCTCATCAAGGGTAAATATTGCAGTTGCATCGGATGATGCATCGTGAGCAGGATGAGACTTAATCCGATAAACCTCTCCTTCTCCGGGGCCGTCATTAAACATCATGTACCCGTCTGCGTATTCATTTTTCACAAGGTCGCCAGAACCACCTGAAGCCTCAGTTATTTCTAAACTGATAGTAGTATCACCTACTGAATGAGCCGCAGTAGCAGCCTTATCCATATCATGGTCGGCTTCATTAAGAAGTCCATCTACTAGCAACCCTCCCGTTGCAATATCAGCACTGCTATTTAAGGCGTAGTAAAATACCCTGCCGTCCGGGGTAGTTGCCCTTGTGCCCAGCTTCTGTCGCTGGTCAGAAGTCTCTACCTTTTCCATCCCATAAGATAAATTCACCGATAGTGGAAACGCCATTCTAAACCTCCTTAAAGGTCTTTTATTTGAGCAGGCTCAATGTCCTGCGACCAGCCGATATTTATTTTTCTGTACAGCCTCGGCTAATCGTTACAGCTATACAGATCCCTGATGCGTCTTCATATGAACACGCAATCTTGAGAGTGCCCCTGCCTTGGTAAGTGCGGAGACTTCTTCTCCACACTCCTGACAAGGCACTGACTCCTCTGATGTGAACTCCTCACCTGTCTCCGTGACAGGCTCTGCATGGGTGCTGCGAACAGCACACCACTTGCATTCACATCCTTCGCCCGGTGGGTACGGGAGCATACCCAGCCGTGACTTCCTCAAGACGTAATCGGGGTTCCCCGGCACTCCCTTTATGGGAGTACCTACGGGGAACACCTCGCCACCTGATGTATTTAAACCCGGAGTGTGGCGGTACAGGGTGGTCTTGGGCTGCCATTCATCTATGTACTCCCAAGAATACCCCTGTGCTACCAGCTCCGCTCTCTGTCTCTGTCTCTCAACCGTTGTTACCACGCTAGTCCTCCAGTTAGGTGTACACCTAAACTAGCAATCTATACCTAGCTTTGGGTCGTAGACGGTGCCGCTGCATCCATCGTGAGTGCTGCGCCACGGCTGTCATCAAGCTCGAACACACCATAGTCAGCGGTCATTACCAGCTCAGTTGCCCTGAGAGAGGCATCACGCTGTCGCTCCGTGCGGGTGTCTACTGACTTGAGTACTGCAAGTGCTGACTTATCAGCTATAACGCCAATAGCGTCATCATCGCTATCTACTGACAAATTTCCATCCTCGAAAATGGGCACACCATTGAGAGGTCTTAGCCCACTAAAGAATTCCCCTAGCAAGTCCTCACTCCATCCCTTCGGAACCGGGTATGTTTGAGATGCCGTTACTGCCGTGTTGGCAATATCGAACACCGCATTCGGGTGCTGGAGTATATATAGCTGGGTGCCAAACTTATTTGCCTTGGCATAAGCTATCGCCGCTGCCACGTTAGCAAGTTTCATGGTGGTTCCAGCAGTACCAAGAGTGGTGCCACCATTTAAGCCTGAGTACAACGAGTGTACATCAGTATCTTTTTTACGGGCCATGCCGTCACCAAGCTGCCTGCCCACTATGGAGAAGACATTGTCGGCACTTTGCCTGACCAGCTTGTCTGTCAGGATTACCTTGGCCCCGACCTCTGATGCCGTCAGGTCTACCGTGGTCATACCAATCTCTTCCTCATCGACAATGTCTTGCCCGTCGGTAAGATCGGATATGGTCATCTGTCCTACTTTCGGAACGGTGACCTGTTTCGATCCCTTCGGAAGACTGAATGATTCTATAAGGGCCATAGCTGGCGCATTATGTTCTTCTGTATATCGTGCGCTGGCGATAATTATTCTCTGGGCACTTTCAAGATTACCCGTTGTTGCTGTTTGCGCCATATCAAGACCTCCTTAGTCTTAACTTAGACCTGCTGCTTTTCTTGCCGCCGCCTGCGCTTGAGGCGACGTATCCCCTGCATTATACCTGTCTAACCAACTAGCGTCACTAGCTGCTACTTGAGGCTCCCCCTGAGAGTTATCGAACTGCTGGGGTGGAACCTGTGCTTTTCGTAGCTGATCAAGTTCAGCTCTCATCTTACGATCCTCAGACATTCTCTTGGCTAATTCTTCCATGACTTCAGGGGTTTCTGCCTGCCTTAACGCAGGAAGGTCAGCCATACCAAGATCATACTTCTGGGCGAAATGCTCTGAGGCATTTACCTTTCCCAAGATATGCTGACCGTACTCGTCAGCCTTCTGCATTAGTCCCTGTTGTGCCTGACGGCTCTGTATGTACTGCTGCGCTCCCTGCTGCGCCTGATCCTCGGAGTACCCCTGCTGCTCTAGCTGCTGCTGGTACTTCCGTGTCTCCTCGTGTATCGCAGCCTTGCGCTTTATTTCCTCGTACTCGACAGCCTGTCTCTGCATCGCCTGCAACTGTTCTTGGGTAGGCTGTGGAACTTGCGGTGCCTCTGCCTGTGGGGTCTCAGTCTTCGTATCTTCGGGCTTTACTTCTGCAACAGGCTGCGGAGTCTGGGGTTCAGCAGGCGTACTGACAGCGGGTTCTTCTACAGGGGTAGTTATATCCACTTCGGGAGCATTGTTTAACCTATCTATCTCCTCCAGTATCGAGGGCTGCGATTCATCCGCAGCCTCTACTGGAGCCTCTGCTGGAGCTGCGTTATCAGCCCCGGTCTCCTGTACCTGCACCTGTTCCTGTGTCTGTTCCTGATTCTGCGTAACCATCTTTACCTCCGTTTATAAATATGGGTTCTTACGATAACTCGACGGCAGCTTCCCGTAAAGCTCATAGTAGTATCTTCCATTCTCCTGCAAGTACGGGGTATTGCCAAACCATTTTATTAAAAGCTTGTCCAGTGCAGGGTTCCGCATCACGGTCTTGAACCTGTGAGCCTTCCTGACAACATCCATATTCTTTATTATATACTGGACGGCCCAGTTGCTTGGGTGCGCCCGTAGCCTTCTTCTCTCCTCGACAGATGCTGAAAGATAAATATCCCATATGTTCAGCCCCTCTTCATACGAGAGTCCCTGATGTCCAGCAAGGGCATTGAGCTGTCTATGGAACTCATCACCCTGAACTTTAGGCCCGTCCTGCCAGTACCCGGCATTGTCCAGAACCTTCAAGGCATCGTAGTATTCATCTACTAGCGGATGGTGGTCTCCCTGATCCAGCCACATATTGAACCTGTCCAGAAGGCCGCCAGTCTCTGCCTCTTCCTCATCATCCCATCCCGAAGTCTCGGCTTCCCATGCCTCGTCAAGGGTTAAGCCTTCTCTTTTCATCTTGTAGTCTATGTCTCCTGAGATAGGATCTCTGTAAACCTCCCGTAGCTTTCCGAATTTATATATAGCCCATTCAAGAGACTCTGTACTTCGAGAAGGTTCTACGTTCTGTTCAGCCATGATCTTTAGTACGTTGGGATCAGTGCTGTAAACAGTCTCTATGGCCTCTTTCCTTATTCGATGATCCCTGTTGGCTGCCTTTAGAGCTGCCCTGAAACTACTGGGAGACCATGCTTCCTTGCCTTGGTAACCGGGGTTTGGGTTGCCTTTCTCTCCGGGGTTAACCGTGCCATAAAACTTCTCCGCTATCTTTGCCTCGGCTTCCCTTCTCTGCTTAACTGACTTTCCAATCTCGTATGACATCTTACCGAAGTCATCATAGAAGAACTCAGCACCTTCTGCCTTACGCTCTTCAAGTTCCTTTATCTGTCGTGAGTTGCGAATATCTCTGAACGGTATGGATCCCAGTATCCTGCTGTCCTTGTGTGCCTGTAGCTCCTTCCAAGATCTTAATACCAGTCCCTCGTGATCCGGGTGGTCTCCTTTTCCAAACGTAGTCATTACCATCTGGTCTCTCAGGTCGTCATTGCCAAGTGACTTCAGATTTAGCCCTGTTGCCTGTAGTAATATGCCGAGGTCAATAGGGCCGAGGATCCCGTGCCCGTCCTGTCCAAGTCTGGATTCCACGGACGGGGTTATCCTCTCTATGTTTGCGCCCTTACCAACAATGTTAATTATCCTGTTCTGAAGATGTGGTAATTCCTTGTCTTTAAGTGCATTTCTGGCAGTTGCGATTGCAAGCTGTCCTGCACCTATGGGGGCTACGGTATCATACAGGAACTGCAAGGTTCTCTGTGACAACCCGTACTCGGTTATATCCCGTCCCATCCAGTCTGTGCCCTTCGCTTGGTTCCAGATGGCACGGGGCATAGTGCCCATACGCTGGTTGAAAAACTTGGGTACAGGTATGCCCCTTTCCCCGTCGGTCATCCTGAATATAAAGTCGAACTGGTTAAGGAGATCAAGTAATGCCAAGTCACCAGACCTTGTAGGAACAGGTATGTCGGGTGACAGAAACTTGTCATTGAACTTGTATCCTAATGTGTAATATCCCCCAGTGTTGTAGGGGATGTACCTGTCCTTTGGTATAAGCTCCCCTATGCTTGGATCGATTGTCCATTTGCCGTCCTCGTCCCTCTTGGTAAGGCTCGTTGTTACGAAGTGAATCAGGTTACCAACGAATGCAAAGAACACAAAAGCCCCTGCCCAGTGAGCGGCCCAGAACATCTTGTCTGGCCCCCTAAAAGCCCCTGTTATCTGCTTTGCCATAGACTCGAACTCGTTCAGGGAGAACATCACCCGTGTCATTACAGACCTGTTAAAACCTTGGAACGAACTCTGCTCTATCGGTATGGTAGACCACTTCTTGTTAGCCTGCTTGGCAGCAAGTCCCATAAGCTGGTCTGCATTCAAGTCAGGGTGTATCTGCTTGAGTATCGGGACTATGTTGTATCTCAGATCATGCATGATTGCGGCAGGATAAACACCATCAAACAGTCCTGCCCTGAACGCAGATTCAAGCCGCCTCACAAAGTCTGCGCTCCTTACTATGCCAGTCCTTACGGCACCCGACTCCTTGATGATATCGTCCAACAGTTTTACCGCATCATCGGCAGTGCCGAATATGGTTACGTCACCGATAGACAGGCCGTTGGCAAATGCGTTTATCCAGCTATACTGTGCCAGTTCTGGATTATCTATCTTCCACTGGTCTATAAGTTTCTTGTTACCTACGATATCATCTGGCAAATACCAAGGAGTATCGTCCAGACGCATATTCTTTAGCGTCTTACGGTATGCTGGAGACACATTGGCACGGGCCATCTGATACCAGTTTTTAGGTATCGTTCCCACATGGAACGCAGAGGCATACAGCTCACGGAACCCTGCATCCACATTACCCTTACCAAGCATCCTCATACCATTTCCGACCCTGTAAAGAGCAGCCGATGTCCCGCCGATGCCTGCCCTACTGAAGAAGTCTACCTGCTGGAACAGTGACATAAAGAGCTTGGCCCTTTTGGGTATGAAGATAAAGTCATCGATCTTGACATCTACCCCTAGTCGAACATTCCCGAAGCCAAGTCTCCTCTGTTGTTTCATAAATCTCTCAAAGTTACTGGTCGGGGCAAACAGTCTCTCTATTTCATCCGCTATCTCTTTTGGGAAAAGCCATGCGTGTTCTGTGCTGAACGTCGCATTAACATCGAAGGAAACCTCTCCTGCCTCATCGAATCCAACTTGGTTAAATTTATGCGGCTTCCCGTAAAAATGTTCTCCCTTGAAAGCTGGCCCTGCATCCAAGACCTCTCTCCAGCCTTCCTGCACCTTGTTGTTATATGCATCCCCTCCCTTCTTGAGAGGTTCTGCAAGACCTAGCTCCTTGGACTTGAGGATTCTCAGGAACTCAAGTTGCAATCGGTACTGCATACCCATGTTGGATGATGCTGATGCCATCTCGTAGGGGTTCCAGAATGTCGGCCTGAAACCAAGTTCTTCCATCTCTTTAAATAAGAGCTTATTTCTAGCCATCATTACTGCTGCTTTAGTTCCGGGTCTCGCTAATTTCGCATTGTTGATATTCTGTTTTACGTTTTCCCATGCACCATCAGCGTAAGTCCAGCCCCTGTAGAAGTAATCTTCACGACCAAGACTTATCATGTCTCCCTGTACACGGTAAGCTTCTTCCCATTTAGTTATCTTCTTTAGATTGTTGTACTGTCTCTCAGCATCAACTCCCAGTCTGGTTAGCTCCTGATGCCAAGATAAACCTGAAGAAGGATTTATATCGTCTGCCCCGTGAAGCGCATAGAACAATATCCGTAACGGGCCGGGAGCTTCAAGCGTACCGAGAGCCTCGCTCGTTGCCCTTCGGTTCTTATCCAGCCAACCCAGTCTCTGTAACTCCTCCGTACCCTCTTCTATGAAATTTGACAGAAAGGTTTCGTTGAGCCTTGTTATTGCTCCAAGCCTTCTGGTAGCAGCTTTAAATGGTTGTGAGGCTCTCTTAAAGTATCCACTCATAAGCTCATCGACGGTTGCCATTCCATAGATCGACTTCCTAGCCTCGTCAATAAGCTTTAGACCAAACACCCCCCAGTTAGCATCATGTACCCACCGGGAAAGAAGGTTGCCCTCCAACCGGGCAGCATCATCCGGCATGACTGGGTCTCCGATAGAGGGATATCCCTTGTGTCCCTTCTGGGTGGTAGCACTTGCCTCTACCACACTGGGGGTGCCCCTGCCCGTATGGCGTGGGGGTCTATCTTCTTTCAAAGAAAACCCACCTGTTTCCGGGTCTCTCATAAAGAACTCGTCAAAGAGGCTGGCCCTTATATTAGGGTCGCCCATCGACAGATCTAGCTGTTCTCCAAGCTCACTAAAGGAGAACTCCTTCTGTTCCCACTTAAATATCGAGTCTTCAGGATTATTGATCCAGTTTATATAGTCCTCAATCTTCGTTACGTTATCCCTACTAGCACTTCCAAATATCTGTCGTGACATCATGTTTAGGTATCTGGAACGTGCTGGTTTAAAGGTTGGAATGTTATCGAGTCCACGCTGGGAATACTCGACAAGCGTACTTAACGGGTTGTTCCTGCCTGCGGCCTCTTCTGCCTTCCATACATTACGCATATCATCCGTTATAAATGACTCAACAGGATGCATGGGTCGGGTAACGAGGGGAGGATTGCTTCCAATAATCTCATCGCCTATGTTTGCCCATCTGCCATACTGGGTACGTTTCGCAGGAGTCATCCTCTCGATGGCTTCCTTACCACCCCTAGGTATAGCACCAACCCAGATACGACCAAAGTCATCCGTGATTACCGGGGTTGCTACAGGGACACTAGGAGCCTGTCCTAGCTTGGAAATCTCAAATTCCACAGTTTTCTGCGGGGTCTTACCCGTCCACATACTGCCCAGTACATCCCGTTCCCGTGCTATTAAGTCTTCCCGCCGTCCCGCTTCCTCTGCTATATCGGCGGCTTCTGCCGCCTGCCTCTCTGCAAGTTCCCGTGCAGGGACAGATGGTCTCATGGCCTCTTCCCAAGCAGAGCCTGTTAATGGCAACTGTCCAGCTTCTCTGGCAATCAATTCATCTCTAGGTATAACCCTGCCTATTTCTCCTGAAGGCTCCAAGGATCGTGGTCGAAGGACATCTGTCATAGGAAGAGCCATCTGCATCTCAGCCACAGGGGGCACTTCAGGCTTCGGGACAGGCAGGGCTTCAGGCAGGACTTCAGGCAGGGCTTTAGGTATAGC
>Ga0114908_1001726_pt1 | contig 10916 bp, 12 predicted proteins | sample MalvireepMed_s17_FD_87292 | JGI IMG/M metagenome (GOLD analysis project Ga0114908, IMG submission 87292) | Marine viral communities from the Global Malaspina Expedition - Malaspina viral metaG DeepMed_s17 | ecosystem: Environmental > Aquatic > Marine > Oceanic | place: Mediterranean Sea... | reverse complement strand
CCTGAACGCATGAAGACCATGACTGCGATGACCATGGCAATCTCCATTGATGCGGGCATCCAGTTTCCGTTTCAAGTAACGCAGGCTCCCGTGCTCTACGTGAATCTTGAGCGGCCCGTCGCTTCGATGCAGCGCAGGCTGGGCGACCTAAACCGCGCACTGGGGCTGGAACCCAACCGTCCCATCATGATGCTCAATGCTCGCGGCAGAAGCCTCGCAGACGTCGAGGACGGCATAGCCAGGGCGGTTGAGAAGGAGGGTGTCCGCGTCGGCTTTCTCGACTCCATCAGTCGGGCTGGGTACGGCGACCTCATAGACAACCGGGTGGCCAACCAGACCATCGACATCATGAACAGCCTGTTCGATAGCTGGGTCGGTATCGCTCACTCACCGCGCAACGATTCCACGCACATGTTCGGCTCCATGCACTTCGAGGCGGGTGCCGATGTCATCGTCCAGCTTCTCACTGAGTATCAGGACAACCGCATCGGGGTCGGCTTGCAGGTGGTCAAGGCCAACGACATGCGAAGGCCACCGCTGGGCAGCGTGGGGTATCAGTTCGACGATTTCGGGGTCAGTCGCATCTGGCGACCGATGCAATCGGACTTCCCTGAGCTACTGGCCATAAAGTCGCAGACTGGTGGACTGGCTGAAGAGATAAAACTGTTCCTGTTGGGCAATGGTGAGGCTTGGGCTGACGACATAGCCAAGGCCATCGCACACAGTCGTGGCAGCGTGGCCAAGATACTGGCAGCGTCACCGATGTTTCAGGTCATCCGCAAGGAGGGTCACAAGCTGTACTACGGGGTCGCGCAGATACCAGAGACACGTGCTCCAACCCTCGTTGAAGAGAACAGAGCTTGGACTCTCTAGCTGCGCCTCTATATAGAAGCGCTTGGAGGCGCTGTTTCTTCTATAGAGGAATTGCGCCATGCGCAGATTGAAGATTTAGGAGTAAAAAGGCCCCCAAATGGCGAAGCTGCGCCTAACTGCGCCAAAGCTGCGCCATGGGGGCCGTAGGGAGGAATCATGGAGATACCAGGGACGATGCTGACATACATCTACTGCCAGGATTGCAAGGCCAGGAATCCAATCATTCACGGCGACAGCGTACCGAAGGCATTGTTGGTGAAGATGTTCAATCCCGTGAGGGACTGCTATTGTTGTAGCGATAGGTTCCAACGGTTTATGAAAGCGGGAGGCTTCCTAAATGGTGAAACCATCATTGACCCAGTACGAGATTCGGCACCTTGACCCACATGACCTCGTGCCATGGGAACGCAACCCACGGCGGCACAACATGCCAGCGCTGCGGCAGAGCATCGAGCGGTTCGGGTTCCGCAACGTCATCGTGGTCAATTCCCGTACCAACACCATCGAAGCTGGCCATGGTCGAGCACAGGCAGCTATCGACCTTGGCATAGAGACGGTTCCGGTGCTGTTCGTCGATGACGACGACTCGACTGCTGCTGCCTATGCCATAGCTGACAACCGACAGACCGAAATCAGTGGATGGAACGAGGACGCCTTGGTTCCACTGCTGCAAGAGCTTCAGGCCCAAGGCGAATCGGCCTTAGAAGGAGTCGGCTACACCGACGACGACATCACCGCGCTGCTCCGGCGCGTGACCCCAACAACAGACACGATTTCTGGGCCTTCTCTGGACGAGAAATTCGGCACATATCAGGATGGCTCAATCCGGCAGATAGTCCTCTACTATGCACCAGAGCAGTACGAGAATCTGCTCGTCAGAATGCGCAGCATCATGGGCGCACACGGTCTTGAGACGAACTCTGAATTGCTGTTATGGCTGGTGGGTCAATATGAAGCCTCAACTCTATGAACTAGAGCGCGTTGAGGCCACATGGCGGCCCATCGAGAACGCTGACTACGCAGTCCTTCGCGAAGACCACTATGACAGGCTGTTGACCAGGCCATCTGCGGTCTACTGCGGCGGGAAGCTTGAGGTGGTCTATCTGCCTTCTGGCATATTCCCTGAAGCTGAGTTGGCTGACCTGTCTGACGCTCTTGACGGCCTCTATTTCTCATTCAACCCGCAGAACCATGGCAGGCACCAGAGCAAGAGGCGTGGACTGGGCAATCGTGGTCTGGCATCGTCGTTCCGCTCATTCGGCTGGGTTGGTCGGCAACCTTTGCGGCACGATTTCTGCCATACCGCCAAGATGGCTGAAGAGCACCCCCTGCTCCACGACCGGCTCTGCTCACTAGGGCGTCTGGCGAGCAATGCTTACAGGCACTATGCCCACGATGTCTGGCAGGGCCATCATGACGAGGTTCAATCAACCATGCAGCCGAACCACCTGGTATCGGGTGTCTACACGGGCGGGGTCGTCAACAAAGACACCGCATTGGGGGGCCATCTGGACGCCGGGAATGTGCGCAATACGTGGAACAGCCAACTGACGCTGAAGCGGGGCATAGAAGGGGGCTATCTGGCCCTACCTGAACTCGGCATCGGTCTGGAGGTCGCAGACGGCTCATTCGCGCTCTTTGGTGCCCAGAATGTCTGGCACGGGGTGACCCCGGTGCGCCATATGCGGTCAGACGCGGTTCGGTACTCAGTGGTCTGGTATTCGGCGGCCCGTTTGGCCAAGTGTTTATCACCCGAAGATGAGCTTCTCCGAATCCAGCGCATCAAGACCGAACGTGAGTGGAAAAGGGCGGGCCTGGTATGAGCTTCGACTACCGCATAGCCATCCCGTCCTACGACAGGCCAGAAGCTGTCAGAACCAAGACTCTGGCCATGCTGGACAGCCTCAACGTGGATAGGGACAGGGTACTGGTGGTCTGTGCGACCCCGAATGAGCAGGAACGCTACCTGGCCTCGCTGGGGAACGGTTGGCGCACAGAAGTGGCCTCTCTGGGGTTGGTAAATGCTCGCGAGTGGTATCACGGTCACTTCGCTGAGGGAACCAGAATCCTGAACATCGACGACGATGTAGAAGCCATCATGGTGAAGCACGGCAAGAAGGTCGAACGCTACGAAGGCTGCATAGACGACATCGCTGAGGACGGCTTCTCACAGTGCGAGGCTGCGAGGGCTAGATTGTGGGGTATCTACCCTGTAGACAACGGCCTCTTCATGAACGACCAAACGGTGGTCGGCTTACGCTTCATCTGCGGGGTGTTTTTCGGCTCCTATGCTGGCGACCCTGTGTTCAGTCATCGGCGAGGCTCGAATGATGACTGGGAATCGACCCTGCAATCATTCACCAGCTATGGGGCGGTCGTGAGGCTCGAATACCTCAGCGTCAGGACGCGCTACCTGCTCCAAGCTGTTTCTGGTGGTGTCGCTGCGCAACTGGGCAGCATGGAGGCCCGATTGGTTCACAGAGAGGCGCTCATACGCGAGGTATGCAGACGCTATCCGCAATTGGCCACCACATACTGGAAGTCAGGGGATGTTCTGAACGTGCGACTGAAACGCATTGACATCGCCAAGATAAGCAAGCACAACCGCCGTGAGTTCGTCGGCGCGATGCAAGGGGGGGCTGCATGACGTCATTCAACAATGACTTTCGCTACGATTTGGAGTTCGGTCAGATTAGGGAACGCAGGGTGCGGCACATCATCGAGGACAGCAAGATGGAAGTGAAGACTGACCTCCAATGGTGGAAGTGGGGCAACCTGGCTGTCGAGTTCGAGTGCAGGGGCAAGCCTTCCGGCTTGGCAACGACGCAAGCCAAGAACTGGTGGGTGATGCTAGAGAAGGATGGCAGGCACGTCTGCTCGCTGGTGTTCCCTGTGGATGAACTGCGAGGCATCATAAAGGCGCTGGACGAACAGGAGAAAATCCGTTGGACGATGGGTGGCGACGACAATATGAGCCGTCTTGCACTGGTGCCACTGAGCCTTCTGTTCGATGGGAATCTGACCTATGACCACCAACCTGTGATGAGCCTGTAGGAACTAGGAGAATGGGTATGACCACGAGTCTGCTATGTGTCCACGACTGTTGTGCTGATTGCCAGATGCCCAACTGTGCATGTGCCTGTCATCGTGCCAAGAAGGAAGCCATCCTGCGCAGCATAGACGCCCTCAGCGAGCAACTGACTGAGGTCTTCGAGGCCCCTGACCTGATAGACCATCCCGCCGTCCACACGGCAATGGCATTCGTCAGGCAAGCAGTAGACTTCTATTGCTCTGTCCCTCTCACCAATGCAGGCGCTCAGGCCCTTATCCTTGCTGAGATGACCCTGGCCCATCGCATAACAGGAGACATGGAAGTATTCGAGGTGGCTGATGACGACGAATAAGAAGATAGGCAGACCAACCAACCAAGCCTTGGCCAAAAAAAATCACCAGGCTTTCTTCGACCTGTATCTGATGATGGGGCCAGATAGAAGCCTTGCAAGACTGAAAGAGACATTGGCTGAGCTTGGACTCGTTATCACCCTGAACACGCTGAAGAACTACTCAGTCCGCTATCACTGGCAGCAGCGCCTCAGTGACGCAGAAGAGCGGGCGCAGGCGCAGCAACAGGAGTCGGACGCCTCGACGCTCATCACCATGAACGACAGGCAGGCCAACCTAGGTGAGGTGACGCAGAGACTGGCGGCCCACTACCTGACGCAGACCTTCGACCAGGTGCGCCTCGACCCATCGTCGGTGCGTGGCACCAGCCTGGACATCGCACGGCTGCTGGAGGCTGGCTCGAAGCTGGAGCGTCTGGCGCGTGGCGAGGTGACCAATCGGACTGAGGCCAGGACGCAGGCGTACTCAGTGATGGTGCACCAGATATCGGAGGTCTTCATCAACGTGGCGCGAGTGCATAACCTATCGCCCGATGTCATCGAAGACTTCACTCGTGGTGCTGACGCAGTGGTACGCAACGCACTCACAGAAGACGACAAGGAATAGCGATACACACACAGGGGTCGAGGGGATGCCGTGGGAGTGATACTTACAACGTTTCGGAAGGCAGCCACAAGCGCTGGCTTACAGGTCGGGCAAAAATCCGTTTGGACTCCGTATGAGTACCAGGTGCCGCCGGAGGGGGAGTGGGACACGTGGTTGCTTCTGGGAGGTCGCGGCGCGGGGAAGACAGAGGCGGGGGCGCGGTATGTTCTCGACCATCTGGAGAAGTTCGGGCGGAGTGCGCGAGTGGGGATAGGTGCGCCGACGTTTGCGGACGTGCGTGACGTGTGCGCAGAAGGCCCATCGGGCCTTCTTACTATCGGAGGAGACGACTTCACGTGGAACCGGAGCACGGCGACGGCGCGTCACAAGGACGGTGGCTATGTGCGGTTCATGTCGGCTGAGGAGCCGGGACGGTGGAACGGCCCGCAGTGGACGCTGCTCTGGTGCGACGAGTTGGCACTGTGGAAGGAAGAGACGTGGCATCAGGCTCAGTTCGGTGTTCGGCTTGGGCCGACGCCACGGGTCATCGTGACGACGACGCCGAAGGCCAGGAAGTTCGTCAAGGAATTGGCCTCGCAGCCCGGAACGATTGTCACGCATGGAACCACGTATCAGAACACGGCGTTGGCATCGCGGGTCATGGATAGGCTGCAAGAGCGCTATGCCGGAACGCGGCTGGGTCGTCAGGAATTGATGGGTGAGTTCGTGGGGGATGTCGAGGGTGCGCTCTGGCAGTCGGAGTGGATTGACGCTTCGAGGGTTGCGGAAGTCCCGACAACGCTGGACGTGGTCATCAACGAAGATGGTGAGGAGGAAGAGAAACGCCTTCCGAATCTGCCGCGTGTGGTCATTGCGGTCGACCCGGCAGTGACGGCAAAGATGGAGAGTGACGAGACGGGTATAGCTATTGCGGCACTGGGCGGCGACGGTGATTACTACGTCTTGGGCGTTCATGGATTCCGACTACCACCGCAGCAGTGGGCCATGAAGGCACTGGAGTTCTACGACCACTGGCAGGCGGACAAGATTGTGGCTGAGGTCAACAACGGTGGGGACATGGTGGTGGAAACCATCAACCGCGCCTGTGAGGGTCTGGGACGCACGGTGAACGTGGAATCCATCCGGGCCTCACGTGGCAAGACCGTTCGGGCTGAGCCAGTGGCTGCGCTGTACGAGCAGGGCCGTGTCCACCACGTGGGCATCTTCAACGAGGCTGAGGAGCAGATGTGCAGCTTTCCGATTTCCAATGAACACGACGACCTCGTGGACGCGCTGGTGTACAGCCTCAGCGACCTGTCCAATCAGGGGTCGCCGAACATCAGGTTCCTATGAGGGAACGCTACGTGATAGCAATCGAGGCCATGGGCCTGGCACTGTTTGCCGGGACGCTGGTGTATGCGCTGGGCATCCTGAGCGCTGGTCTGTTGGTCTTTGGTGTCAGCCTTGTCGTGACTGCTCAAATAGTGAAGACGAGGTGAAACAATGTCGCTGATATCCCGATTCGTTGGTACTGCCTTGGGCAAGATAAACACCGACCGCCTGCCTGCCATGGGCGCAGGGTTCGGTGCCTCTGGGGCGCAGCAACCCTCTGGCCAGTTGGCGCAGCTTTCAGCCATGTCCTCAGTCGGCTGGTTGTTCGCGGTGGTCAATCGCATTGCTCAATCTATCGCCGCACAAGAGTGGAAGCTGTACCGGATGCAGGGTGGACAGAAGCAGGAAATAGAACAGCACCCGGCACTCGACCTCTGGCATAGTGCCAACCCGTTCGTCACCAGGGAGGACTTCCTGGAAACAAGTCAGCAGCACATGGAACTCGTCGGCGAAATGTGGTGGGTGTTGGTGCGCAACGGTGCAGGCATTCCCGTTGAGTTGCAGGTGGTACGCCCTGACCGCATGCGCCCGATACCGCACCCAACCGAGTTCATCGCGGGGTATGAATACCGCATTGGAACCAACGGAATGTTTCTTGAACCAGAAGACGTCATCTACACCCGAAACCCAAATCCGCTGGATGCGTACCGTGGCATCGGCGTTATCCAGAGCCTGATGGTTGACCTTGGCGCTGAGCGGCTGGCGGCTGAGTGGATGCAGAACTTCTTCCGCAACAGCGCGGAGCCGGGCGGCATCATCGAGTTCCCACAAGGTCTTCAGGACGCCGACTTCGAGCGGCTCGCTGAGCGCTGGCGGTTCCAGCATCAGGGCGTTGCGAACGCGCACCGTGTCGCCATCTTGGAACGCGGCACATGGAAGGACAGGAAGCTCACGCAGCGCGACATGCAGTTCGAGCAATTGCGTCGGTTCGAGCGCGACCAGATTCTAGGTGCGTTCGGTATGCCGCTGGCAATCATGGGTATCACTGAGTCGGTGAACCGTGCCAACGCTGAGGCGGCTGAGGTTATGTATGCACGATGGCTGGTACGTCCCAGGCTGATGCGCATACGCAGCGCACTGAACGAGAGACTGCTGAAGCTCTATCCCGACGGCGACAACCTGTTCTTCGACTTCGTTGACCCAGTGCCGATGAACAGGCTTGAGACGATTCAAGAAGGACAGATGGGGTACTCGAACCAGATACTCACACTCAACGAAGCCAGGGCCAGGTTCGGCGCTGACCCAGTAGAGGACGCAGATGAGGTTCCGATATCGAACATGGCAGGCAACCTCCAAGTCAGGACAAGGATGGAGCTAGAGCGCCAGGCTCTTAGCGGGTACGAGAAGCGAGTGCTGACACTGAACGAGGCACGCGCATTATTTGACCAGCCGCCAGTCGAGGGCGGAGACGAGATGGCACCTCCGCCATCGGCGTTCCCGATGCTAGGCCCAGCGCCAGAACCTGACGAACCAGAAGAGCCAGAGGAATCTGATGAAGAGGTTGCTGGGTATGGCCCACGCAAGCCACGGCGCGGCAAGGTAGAGGCGAATGACGACTACCCGGACAACGCCAACCGTTCGGCAAATCGCATCGAGCGCGGATGGAAGCGCCGATTGCAGACCGAACTGCAATCCTTCGTTGCCTTTCTAGAGCGCGAGGACAAGTCAGTATCGTCGTCTGTGGTAGCAACCCATATCCCAGGTCAAGTCGAAGCATCAGACCGACCTCTACGGCCCTCTGGTGCAATGACAATAGAGCGCGAAATCGGCGAAATCACGAAGCTCACTCCTGACGTGACCGACCAATACGATTGGAACTGGTGGGTGAAGTACGGAGATGAGGTCGTCGAAGAATTGCAGGAATCCTTCTATCTGGTGCTAGAGGCTGCGATGCCCGGAGCATCGGTGCCGGAATTGCAGCGGGCTGCTGCGACATACGCTGAGGCGCGTGGCGCAGAGTTGCTCAGCATCGACATGGTGGATGTCAGCAACACCGGGCGTCGTGAGGGGGCCAGGATGTTGTGGCCCAGCTTGGCGGAAACGACCCGCGAGGAAGTGCGGCAGTTGGTTTCGCAGAGTATCAAGGACGGCGAACCGTTGCAGAAGCTGACCACCAAGCTGAAGCAGAGCGGAAGCTTCACCACCGCTCGCGCCAGAAGGATAGCCAGGACAGAGACGGCAACGGCTCTTGGTCAGGGCCAGAAGACTGTGGCCAAGTCAGAGGGTCGCAACGAGAAGCGCTGGGTGACCCAAGGCGACCAATTCGTGAACCCGGAGATATGCGCAGCCAATGCCGCGCAAGGTTGGATTGCCATAGAGGACGCATTCCAAAGTGGTGAAGACACCATCCCAGGCCACGTGAATTGTCGCTGCACGGTCATCTATCGCGACACTCCTATCTCTGAAGAAGTTGAGACGGGCGACGTGCCACTGATACAAGCCTCAGTCCGCTGCCCAATGTGTAATCGCAAGAACGGCGAGAACGTTCTCGTCGGCACACTAATCAGGTGTAGACGTTGCAAGCATGAATGGGAGGTACATCATGACCAGTCTGATTCTTAGGTTGCTACCGTCGGAGGTTCGGTTGTGCGTTCAGCTAGGCCAGCGGATTCTGGCTTCGCTGGATACCAAGCAAGAGCGGGAGGCGGCTGCGCTGAAGTTCGCAGAGACGCTCAAGGACGGGAAGATAACCACCATTGAGTGGACATCTCTGGGCAAGTCCTTGGGCATCTTCAAGGGCAACGGTCGCGGGAGTGCCAAGTCGGAGACATAGAAAGAGGCGGGCCATGCGGCCCGCCCCTCTTTCAGAATGCCATGGATGGCTAGTACCTGACGTCGTTGACCAATCGTCTTCGTATCGCTACTATGCAGCGACAACTGAATAACGGCGGCTAGCGTTCCAGTGTGAACCCATGCCCACCGTGCGGCACTAGAGGCCCGACTTGCAACACCAACCGGACGTTGCTTGGTCGGGCTGTTTTTTGTTGGAGGAAAGATGCTACGCACTAAGGTCTACCGACCCAATCAGATGAAGGTCATTGACGAGGCCAAGGGCCGTGTCTCAGCTATCGTCTCGTCTGAGTCGAGGGACAGGGACGGCGACGTGATACGAGCAGAGGGCTGGAACCTCGACAACTTCATGCGTCACCCCGTTCTACTCGCAAGCCATGACTACCACTCCCTTCGTTCACAGATTGGCGAGTGGGAATCCATGGAAGTGGACGGGACGCAGATGCGCGGGGTCGCACGGTTCTTCATAGGCAAGGGCAACGATGAGGCGGACTGGGCCTTCCAGCTAGCCAAGGAGAAGGCACTGGCATTCAGTGTCGGCTTCGTGCCGGATATGGAAAAGGCTGCACCGCTCCAGAAGGACGACCCGTTCGGTTCGCAGGGCATGGAGTTCAAGGGCCAGGAACTGCTGGAGGTTTCAGCGGTGACCGTCCCAAGCAACCCTGATGCGTTGCAGCGCATAGCCAAGAGTCCAAACCTCCATCCTGCCTTGGCGGAGATAGTGGAGGAACGACTGGCAGAGGATGAACCTGAAGACGAACAGCGGGCTGCTGGACTCAGTGATGAGGACATCACCGCCATAGCAGAGCGCGTCCTCGAACTTCAAGCCGATGCCGCCGATATGGACGACGACAAGGCGGGCGGAGATAAGCGACGTCGTGAACTCGACGACGACATTGATTCAGAAGACGAGGAAACGGACGAGGATGACTACGGCGATGGGGACGAACCGGAAGCCAGAGAGGCATCTTCGGAAGATTCTGAGTTCGACCCATACGCGGTGGCAGTTGCTGCCGCAGAAGAAGCACTTGAGGAGGAACAGGCATGAGAGATGGAATGCCCGAAACGCAGGCAGAGCTTGAGGATTTGCTCAATGCTCAAATCGAAGCCAAGACTGGCTCAGCGGTGAAGGCTGCCGTCACTGACGTGCTAAGCCGCAGCGGGGCCAAGAGGCTCCCGGATATCGGCGACTACAACGCTGAAGCACCCGGCGCGTCTGAGGACGGCAAATGGAAGAGCCGTGGTGAGTATTTCCAGAAGGTCTTCGAAGCTGGCAACGGCTTCGGTATCGACCCCAGACTGATGCACACAAGGAACCTTGGTGAGAACTTCGGTGACACTGGTGGCTTCCTGGTGCCGGAGGAATTCCGACCAGACCTGATGCAGATTCCGATTGAACAGAGCGTGATTCGACCTCGTGCGTTCACGATGCCGATGGCATCCAACACACTGCGAATCCCGTCAATCCGCGACACGTCCCACGCAAGCAACCTCTTCGGCGGTGTCTCCGCTTCTTGGGGTTCTGAGGGCGAGGATGTTTCTAGCGCGAGCAACCAACCAGCGTTTGGCCAGGTTGTGCTGGATGCTAAGAAGCTCACGGGTTACAGCGTTATCTCCAACGAACTGGTGCAGGACAGCGCCATCGCGGTAGACACGCTACTCAGCCGACTCTTCGGACAGGCTATCGCCTACTTCGAGGACGTCGCATTTATCAACGGCACGGGTGCAGGTCAGCCACAGGGCATCCTGAACTCCGACTGCCTCATCAGCGTTGCGAAGGAAACGGGACAAGCAGCCACGACCATCGTCAAGGAAAACCTCGACAAGATGTACAGCCGGATGCTCCCGTCCTCCCTTGGCAACAGCGTATGGAT
>Ga0114908_1001722_pt1 | contig 10925 bp, 10 predicted proteins | sample MalvireepMed_s17_FD_87292 | JGI IMG/M metagenome (GOLD analysis project Ga0114908, IMG submission 87292) | Marine viral communities from the Global Malaspina Expedition - Malaspina viral metaG DeepMed_s17 | ecosystem: Environmental > Aquatic > Marine > Oceanic | place: Mediterranean Sea... | reverse complement strand
TCGGTACGCTCCTGGAACTCGCGCTGGTAACGCTCGGAATCGGCGCTCTCGGTCACGAGGTCGATCTGCCAGCCGGTGAGCTGGGAAGCGAGACGCACGTTCTGGCCCCGACGGCCAATGGCCAGCGGGAACTGATCATCAGCCACCACGACTTCAACGCGGCGCTCTTCTTCGTCCAGCACCACTTTCGACACTTCGGCCGGCTGCAGGGCGTTCACGATGAAGGTCGCATCGTCATAGTTCCAGGGAATGATGTCGATCTTCTCACCCGACAGTTCGCCGACCACAGCCTGCACACGCGCACCGCGCATACCGACACAGGCCCCGACCGGGTCGATGGAGGAATCATTGGAGATCACGCCGATCTTGGCGCGGCTGCCCGCATCGCGCGAGCAGGCCTTGATCTCGATCACGCCCTCATAAACTTCCGGCACTTCCTGAGCGAACAGCTTGACCATGAAGTCAGGCGCAGAGCGCGACAGGAAGATTTGCGGACCCTTGGTCTCGCGGCTCACCTTGTAGAGATAGGCGCGGACACGGTCATTGGTCTGGAAGTTCTCGCGCGGGATACCGTCATTGCGACGGATAATGCCTTCGGCGCGGCCGAGGTCCACGATGACATGGCCATATTCGACGCGCTTGACGACACCGGAGATGACTTCGCCGACACGGTCCTTGTACTCATTGTACTGGCGCTCGCGCTCGGCATCGCGAACCTTCTGCATGATGACCTGTTTGGCCGTCTGGGCAGCAACACGGCCGAAATCGAAAGGCGGAAGCTCTTCCTTCAGCTCGTCACCTGCCACCAGGTTCTCATCAATCTTCTTGGCCTCGGACAGGCGCAGTTCCTTGGACTCGTCCTCGAACTCCTCGTCCGCCACAACGGTCTGGATGCGCCACAGCGTCTGCTCGCCTGTCACAGAATCGATCTTCGCACGAATGTCGTGCTCCTGGCCGTATTTCGCTTTTGCGGCCTTCTCGATTGCTTCCTGCATGGCCTCGATGACAATCGACTGATCAATTGCCTTCTCTTCGGCGACCGCTTTCGCGATCTGCAGGATTTCCAGCCTGTTGGCTGAAACGCCGATGGTGTTCATGTGACGTCTCCCGTCTCTTCGTTTGTATCGGTGTCTTCGTCCGTCTCGTCGATCTCCAGATCGCCAAGGTCGTCTTCGTCTGGCTGCGGCGGCAAGGTGCCAGCCGCGCGCGCTGCATCAATCAATTCGTCGGTCAGGATCAGGCTGGCGCGGCTCATCTCATGGACATGGGCAACGAGTTCAGTCTCGTCGTCCAGCTCGATATGCGCGCCATCCTCGTCCTCGCCCCGGATCACACCGGAAAACCGCCGACGGCCATCAATCGGCCGTGACAGTTCAATCTTCGCCGCATGGCCAATCCAGCGCCCGAAATCCCCTTCCCGCGTCAGGGGACGGTCGATTCCAGGCGTGGACACTTCCAGCGTGTAGGCCTCGCTGATCGGGTCAGCCTCATCCATCAGGGGCGCGATTGCGCGCGACAAGCTGGCGCAATCCTCGACATTGGTTGGGGCGCCGCCGGCGCGCTCTGCCATGATCTGCAGCTGTGGGCGCCGCCCGCCCTGCACGCGCAGGCGAACGATTTCCATGCCAAGCGACTCGGCCACGGGCGTGACGAGCGCGAGAATCTGGCGTTCCTGTTCGGTCAGGGCAATCATCGGAGAAAGGGACTATTCCGGTAAAGAAAAGCGGCGGCCCCGTTGCCGGAACCGCCGCCGATATGTTTCGACTTGGGAGTGCATATACTCCCTGCAGTGCGGCCTGTCGAGAGATGGGGTGCGGTAAGCATGGAAAAACGGCGGTCCCGTTGCCGGAACCGCCGCCTTGAACCCAGAAAGGGTAATTCGTGCTTACAGAACCTTCAGGTCCACAGCCGAGGTCTTGCCACGGCGTTCGTCCTTGAAGAGTTCGTAAGATACTGCCTGGTCTTCAGCCAGCGTACGCAGGCCGGAGCGCTCAACGGCCGAAATGTGTACAAAAACGTCCGCGCCGCCCTCATCAGGTTTGATGAAGCCAAAGCCCTTCTGGTCGTTGAACCATTTCACTTTGCCAGTTGCCATTACTTGTAGTCCTTTACGTTAGATAGAAGCGTCCCGGTTCGGATTTGAACCAGATCCACTTATCGAAACGGGTAGGAAGAAAGTCATGGCCGCCGGTCTGACGGGGTCTTGAAGTTTCAGACCGACCGAATTCGATGGCAATATAAACGCATGGGTGCGACAATCGGTCAAGTGAATGTCTTGTGTCAGCTGCGAACGAAGTCCAGCCAAACCGGGGCGCAATCGCCCAATTTCTTGCGCTCATAGCGCGTTGTGAGGTGATCTTCTGGCGGACGCCGCCAATCATCGGCACAGTTCACCCCCCAGTCGAATCCTCCATGTTCCAGAAACCGGGCAAGCGCTTCGTCAGCATAGCTCTTGACGTCAGTCGCGAACCGGATCTGCGCGCCGGGACGACAGATACGATACAGTTCATCCAGAAATTCCGGCTGGATCAGGCGGCGCTTTTGCTGCCGCTTTTTCGGCCACGGATCCGGGAAAAGGATAAAGGCGCGCGCAATGCTCTGATCCTTCAGCGCCGCCATAACCGGCCGCGTATCGTCCATGACGAGCCGAACATTGCCGAGGTCATGATCCTTGATACCCGTCAGCGCCTTGGCCATGCCCTCCACGAAGGGCTCACAGCCGATGAACCCAACTTCCGGGTGCAATCCGGCCTGACCAACAAGATGCTCCCCGCCCCCGAAGCCTATCTCCAGCCAGATGTCGCGATCATCCCCGAACATGTCTGACGGATTCAACGTGCCCGGATCCGCCGACGGGACTTCCAGCTCAGGCAGGAGATTGTCGATCAGGTCCTGCTGGCGTGCGGATAGCGCCCGCCCACCCGTTCGGCCAAACGTGCGCAATGGGCGTGATTTCAAGGAAGGGGTATCGTCGGTCATCGCGGCGTCTGATGCCTCAGTGATCGAAAGGGATCAATCCTCGTCCTGCTGCTTTCCGTCAAACGCGGTTGCAGCGGCCTGAATGGTTCCAAGCAGGGATTTGCGCAGCGACTGGTCTTCGATCTTCTGGAAGGCGGCAATCAGGTCCAGGATTTCCGACGTCATCACAGGCGCATGGATCGCGTCGCCGTCTTCAGCGACATACGCGGCATCATGATCGAGAAAGGTCTCTGCCCCGTCAAAGAAGTAGGTGATGGGGACACCCATGGCGGTGGACATCTCAAACAGGCGCCCCGCGGATACACGGTTCACACCCTTTTCGTATTTCTGGACCTGTTGAAAGGTCAGGCCGAGCAGCTCTCCCAGCTTTTCCTGGGTCAGTTTCAGCTCCTTGCGCCGCCACCGGATGCGCTGGCCGACGACGCGATCAATACCGCTGGGTAGCTTGTTGTCGGCCATGTCCCCCCCTGTTTCTGTATGTCGCTTGTACTTTTTCTATCTTCGCCACGTAAGGAAGGCCAGTCCGACGAACAGGAACAGGGACAGCCAGAACAGGATTAGGCCAATCCGGGTCTGGAACAGGGTAACCGGCTCGGGCAATGGAAGTCGTCCACGGCCAAAGCTGGTATTCCACCCACTCGGGGCGTCTGCGACCGGCGCCGCACGCAGCACTTCCCTGCCCAAACCATCGACAATGGCCGACGCCCCCCGGCTGGCAACACGTGCCATGGGCAAGCCTGTCTCGATCGATCGATACCGGTTTTGCGCATAGTGCTGGGCCGGGCCCATGCCACCCCCAAACCAGGCATCGTTCGAAATCAGGACCAGCCAGTCCGCCCGCGCCCCCAAATTGGCGTTTCGCGGGATCGACGGATAGAGCCCCTCATAGCAGATCATCGCGACGAAAGGCGGAATGTCATCGGCATAGATGACTGCCGGGCCAAGGCCGGGCCGGAACCCGTCACTGGCCATGCGCTGTATTGCGCCCGGCAAGATGCCGGACATGGCCTGCCCGAACGGAATGATGCGCGTGGCCGGCAGCTCTCCAAAAGGCACCAGGCGATGTTTGTCATACAGCGCCACAGGGCCGGAGCGGATCGCATTCTCATCGATCACGGTCAGGCTGTTATAATAATCGCGCATGTCCTTGCCGGTGATCTCGTACCGGGTTGTGCCAGCGATCAGCTTGCGGGGGCCAAGATACGCGCCCACAGCGTCGAGGGCGTTCGCATCCTGCAACAAGGTGGTCGGCAACGCCCCTTCCGGCCAGAGGACAATATCGCCCGCCTCCCCTTCCTGCGTCGACAGCATGCGCAAATATTCGATCAGGATGGGATCGGGACCGATCTCCCATTTCTCGCTCTGGGGCACACCCGAATCCATCAGCACGACAAACTGATCTGACTGGGCCGAGGGTTGGGCAATGCGTTGGGCGCCCCAGGTCCAGCCGAGCGCGATCAGGATCGCGGCGGCAAAGGACGGCGCCATACGCACCGCCAATTGGCGGGACTCTCGCGTGTCCACAAGCGCGGCCGGCGCCGACATGATGAACACCGTCAACAGCGTCAGCCAGTAGACCCCTCCAATCGACGCCGTCTGGGACAAGGCGCCGCCCGGAATCCAGGTCGTACCGGGCAAGTTCCACGGAAACCCGCCGAACAGATGACCGCGCACGAACTCGGCGAGTGCAAAGAATAGCGCGAAAATGAAAATGCGTGAGGGTGAGGAAGACCAGAATGCGCCCGCCATCGCGCCGAACACGCCCCAGATGATCGCCATCCCACCCGGCAACAGGATCAGCGGCATCCACAGGAAAATGGCGTGCTTTTCCGGCTCAACCAGGAAGGGCGCCGCCGTCCAATGCATGCTGATCAGGAAAAATCCGGCGCCAAATGCCCAACTGCGCAGGAAGATTGCCTTGCCCCATTTACGGTGACTGCGGGCACCATCCAGCATCCAGATCAGACCGGTGAATGAAATCACCAGGACCACGCTGAAATGAAACGGCGCAAATGCAACCGCCGAAAAAGCGCCCAGCAACAAGCTGGTGATCACTGCCGGCCAGCCGGTCAGGCGGGCGAAGGCTTCATGCAGGGGCCCAAGCGCTGTGAACCCGTGGCTTCGCACCGGATGAGTCATGACTTACTCCTGATGTGCAGGGGCAGGCATTTCCGGGGTGCGAAGGCGAACGCGGCGAATACGCCGGGCGTCGGCTTCCATGATTTCGATCTCGACACCGGTCGGGTGCTCCAGCACTTCTCCGCGCACAGGAACTTTTCCGGCCAGCGCGAAGGCGACCCCGCCAAGCGTGTCGAAATCCGTGTCGTTGTCCTCAAGTGCGAGGTCAATGCCCGTTTCCTCTGCAAAGTCGTCAATCTCCGTGCGGGCGTCCGCCTCCCAGATTCTCTGGCTCCGGCGCACGAACATGGCTTCTTCATCATCGTGTTCGTCTTCGATGTCACCGACGATTTCTTCGACAAGGTCTTCCAGGCTGACCAACCCATCCGTACCGCCATACTCGTCCACGACCAACGCCAGATGAATACGGGTCGACTGCATTTTCACAAGCAAATCGGTCAACTTCATGGATGGCGGCACATAGAGCACTTCGCGGTGCAGCTTTTCCAGCGGCCGCTTCATGGGCTCCTCGCCCTTGGCCAGTTCGCTGACCACATCCTTCATGTGCACAAAGCCGATCGGATCATCGAGCGACTCCCTGAACACCGGCAGTCGCGAATGCGTGACCTCGGCGAAATATTTCAGAAGTTCCGGAAACTCGATCCCGACCTCTACGGCCTTGATCTCGGCGCGCGGGACCATGACGTCTTCCACACGCAAATCCTGGAATTCGGCGAGGCGCAGGCGCATCTCGTGCGGATTGTGCGGCGGCGTTTCCCCATTGGTGGCGGCGGACACCGGTTCCACAGGGGCTGGCTTCCGGCGGAAACCGAAAAAGCTACGTAATCGGCCGCTTGGCGGCGCGTCAGAAGGGTCAGGGTCGCTCATGGCCTCAGGTGATTCAGTTCATCAAATATGGATTATCAATGCCCAGCGATGCAAGCGCCTTTATTTCGAGGCCCTCCATCGTCTCGGCATCATGGGTGATTTCATGGTCGTGCCCCAACAAGTGGAGATAGCCATGAATTAGAAGATGGGTCAGGTGATCGGCAAGCGACTTGCCTTGCGCTCTGGCATCAGCCTCGGCGACGCCAAAGGCCACCGCAATATCGCCCAGCAGGGGCCGGTCCATCGGATCGGCCGGGAATGAGAGCACATCCGTCGGCTTGTCCTTGGCCCGAAACTGCAGGTTCAGCGCCTGTAGCGCGTCATTATCAGCCAATAGCAGGGACACGACACCCTTCGCTGGCTCAACAGTCGCGCCAGCCTTGAACGCCGTCTGGCACACAGCTTCCAGATCAGGAATTGCCGACCAGCGATCCTCTTCGATGATAAGATCAAGTTCGATCATGCGCGCGGCGATCAACCCTCTCCGTGGGCGGCGTAGGCATCAATGATGCGGCTGACCAGCCCGTGACGGACAACATCCGCCGCGGTAAGCGTGTGGACATTGACGCCTTCGACATCAGACAGGATTTGCAAGGCGTGCTTGAGGCCCGATGGCTGGCTGCCCGGCAAATCCACCTGGCCCGGATCGCCCGTAATCACCATGCGGCTGTCACGGCCCAGCCGCGTCAGCACCATCTTCATCTGCGGCACGGTTGTGTTCTGCGCTTCATCCACGATGACGAAGGCATTCTTCAGCGTACGTCCACGCATGAAGGCGAGCGGCGCAACTTCAATCTCGCCGCGCGCCATGCGGCGCTCCATCTGTTCCTGTCCCATCAACTCGCGCAGCGAGTCCCAGATCGGCAGCATGTAGGGATCAACTTTTTCTTCGAGCGTCCCCGGCAGGAAGCCGAGCTTCTCACCAGCCTCGACAGCGGGCCGCGTCACGATCAGGCGCTGGCGCGTGCCGGAAAGAAGTTCGGACACCCCCGCCGCGACCGCGAGAAAGGTCTTGCCGGTTCCGGCCGGACCGACCCCAAAGATCATCGCATTGTCAGGATTGGCCAACAGGTCGATATAGCGGGACTGGCCGCGCGTTTGCGGGGTGATCGGCTTCTTCAGCGAGCGGAAGGTTCCAAAGGTCTGCGACGGCGTCTGCGCAGCTTCCACAGCGCCATCAACGTCCATATCGGAAATTTCCGCGCCCGTGCGCAATCGACGCTCAAGTTCTGCAAGCACCGCCTCGGCAATCGACACGCCCTCGGCCTTGCCGACAAGCAGGATGCCCCCGCCCTGACTTTCCGCCTTCAGGCCATAGTCGGCCAGACGTGTTTCCAAAAGCTGGAGGTGGCGGTGATGCGGGCCACAGATGTCCCGCAGCCATTCCGCATTGCGGACTTCGAAGATACGGCTGACAGGGGCTTCAGGCGAAGCGGACGGACGACGTTTCACGCTCAAAGCGCCACCTCATGTTCGCGCACAAGATCGCCGGTGAGCGAACTCATCGTTGCGCCACTCACTTTCACATCGACAATCTGACCCGTCAGCTCTTCCGGTCCCTGGAAGTGAACGGATTGCATCCACGGAGACCGCCCATGCGCCTGCCCTTCAAGGCGTCCACGCCCTGTGACAAGTACGGGCACGGTTTGGCCGATCTTGGACTCGTTGAACTCGGTCTGCTGGTCACGGAGCAGTTTCTGCAAGGCTTGCAGGCGCACATCCTTCACGTCTTCCGGCACCTGACCGAACATCTCTGCCGCCGGCGTGCCAGGTCGCTGGGAATACTTGAATGAATAGGCCACCGCATAATTCACATCGCGCACCAGCTGCATGGTCGCTTCGAAGTCCTCGTCGCTCTCTCCGGGAAAACCGACAATGAAATCTGATGCTATGGCGATATCTGGCTGGGCCGCGCGCACTTTGCGAATGATCTCCCTATACGCGTCTGCCGTATGGCTACGGTTCATGGCCTTCAGGATACGGTCAGACCCCGACTGAACCGGCAGGTGCAGGAAAGGTTGCATCTGGGGCGTGTCGCCATGTGCTGCGATCAGGTCGTCTTCCATGTCGCGCGGATGACTCGTCGTATAGCGGATACGTTCAATGCCGCCGATCTTCGCAATGTGGCGACAGAGCTGGCCCAGCGTCCAGTCGTCTCCCCCTTCAACGGCCGGCGCAGCGCCATGGAATGCATTCACATTCTGGCCCAGCAAGGTGATCTCCCGCACGCCCTGCGCCGCCAGGTTCCGCGCCTCCATCACGATGTCGTCCACAGAGCGGGAAAGCTCAGCGCCACGCGTATAGGGCACGACACAGAAAGTGCAGAACTTGTCGCAACCTTCCTGCACCGAGAGGAAGGCGGTCGGGCCATCTGCCTCACGGACTTTGGGCAGCGCGTCGAACTTTTCGAGCGTGTCGAATTCGGTTTCCAGCCGGTCACCCACAGCGCGGCTGGCGCGTGCAATCATCTCCGGCAGCTTGTGATAGGCCTGCGGTCCCAGCACGAGGTCGACCAGCGGCTGGCGGCGCATGATCTCTTCGCCTTCGGCCTGCGCAACACAGCCAGCCACGGCGATTGTCATGTTGCGACCGGTCTTGCGCTTCATGCGCTTCAACTGGCCGAGTTCGGAATAGACTTTTTCGGTGGCCTTTTCACGAATATGGCACGTGTTCAGCACAACGAGGTCTGCCGCCTCGGGCGTATCAACCGGCGCATAGCCGAGCGGACGCAATACGTCCCGCATGCGCTCGGAATCATAGACATTCATCTGGCACCCATAGGTCTTGATGAAGAGACCCTTGGTGTTCTGTTTCGCCTCTGGTGTGGTCATGCGCGGGCTTATGCCTGAAAATGACTGTCGCTGCCAGAACCTTGTGCGCCTCGCCTGCAGCCGCAGCAAACGCGTCCCGATCCTGCGACAAAAGCTTCACAGCGCCGGAAAGCTAGCTAGGGTGCGGCCAAGCAATCAAAGGAGCCGGGGAGGCCCATGGATATCATTAAGCTTATCGAGAACGTCTCAGGATTCATCTGGGGAGGAACCTGGGGAGATACTGTCGTCATTCCGGGCCAGATCGGCCCGCTTGCCGTTGTCCTCCTGGGCACTGGCCTGTTCATGATGGTTCGACTGGGCGCGCGCCCGATTCTCCGGTTCGTGCCGGCGGTGGTCGAAGTCTGGCGAGGCCGCAAGGCACAAGGCGAAGACGGCGCCATCACACCCTGGCAGGCGCTCTCCACAGCCCTGTCCGGTCAGGTCGGCACGGGGAACCTCGCCGGTGTGGCCACGGCCATTACATTGGGCGGTCCCGGCGCGATCTTCTGGATGTGGGTGGTTGCCCTGTTCGGCATGGCGCTGGCCTTCTCGGAAAGCTCGCTGGCCATCAAGTATCGTGAGACCGACGAATATGGCCGCATCAATGGCGGTCCGATGTATTATATCAAGAACGGCCTCGGCAAAGGCTGGGGCTGGCTCGCCGTCATTTTCTGTCTCGGCACGCTGTTCTCCGCCATGGCAACCGGCTCGATGATCCAGGCCAATTCCATCACCGAAGCTGCGCTGGAAACCGGCTCCCATATGGGCGTCAGCATTCCGAACTGGAGCGTGGGCATTATCCTGTCTGTCCTGGTCTTCGCGGTCATTATCGGCGGCATCAAATCCATTGGCTCGTTCGCCGGCAAGGTCGTGCCGGTCATGGCTGGCCTCTATGTGCTGGTCGCCTTCATCGTGCTTGTGATCAATGCGGACAAGGTGCCGGGCGCCTTCATGCAGATCATCGGCACAGCATTTGGCTGGAAAGAAGCTGCTGGCGGCGCGGCTGGCTACGGCGTCATGCAGGCGGTCCGTTACGGTATCGCCCGAGGCCTGTTCTCGAACGAAGCCGGTCAGGGTTCCGCCCCGATTGCCCATGCTGCCGCCCAGACCAAGAACCCGGTCATGCAGGGCGAAATCGCCATGATTGGCGTGTTCATCGACACGATCATCATCTGCACCATGACTGCGCTGGTCATCCTGACAGTTCAGGGAGACTTCAAGAAGAGCCCTGCCCTGATGGCGGCCAATGCCTGTTTTGATGCAGGCATTGAAATGCCGGTGAACCCGGGCGCGACTGACGGTGCCAAATACGGTGTGGGGGACCTGTTCCCTTCTGCTTACGAAGATGGCCGCGAAGCGAAGATCGCCGCAGTGGGACCGACAGCCCAGTCCTACCTCCTGGCCTGCCAGGCATCTGGTCAGGTTGAAGTCAATCAGCAAGCGCTCGACGCGTCTGGCAATCCGGAAGTTCTGATGGATGTGGACCATGCCTGGGAAACAGATGCGAACTCGGCTGCCGTCACCACGCGCGCCTATGCCGCCGCTATTCCGGTGGTGGGCCCGTGGATCGTGCCAGTCGCACTGTTCTTCTTCGCCTTCACCACCATAATTGGCTGGTCATACTATGGCGAGCAGGCCGTGACGTATCTGATCGGCGAATGGGCGACACACCCGTTCCGCTATATCTGGGTCGTGGTCGTATTCCTCGGCTCGGTTGCCGCGGCTGACTGGCTCTGGCTGCTGGGGGACATCGCAAATGCCTCAATGGCGTTCCCGAACCTGATCGCCATCCTTGCCCTGTCAGGCGTCGTCGCCGCCATGCACAAATCGAATGGCGATCCGACAAGGGTCATCCTGTGCATGACTACCGAGAGGAGGAGCGCCATCCTGAAAAGGAATAGGCGCTGACCCTACCGAAATGAAAAGCCCCGCCCGGTTCAGACCAGGCGGGGCTTTTTCTGTCCGGGTGTATTTGGACACAAAGCCCATATATGCGGGCACTTTATGGACAGTTTATGGGCTGGTTTATGGACCAGCGCTTCGGGACGGGGCCTACCAGGCGCCGATATTCTCTGCGCTCGCCCACGGCTCTTTCGGTGACAGCGGCTCGCCCTTTTGCAGCAATTCGAC
>Ga0114908_1001711_pt1 | contig 10971 bp, 17 predicted proteins | sample MalvireepMed_s17_FD_87292 | JGI IMG/M metagenome (GOLD analysis project Ga0114908, IMG submission 87292) | Marine viral communities from the Global Malaspina Expedition - Malaspina viral metaG DeepMed_s17 | ecosystem: Environmental > Aquatic > Marine > Oceanic | place: Mediterranean Sea... | reverse complement strand
TTAGCTAAACATCCCGAATTATCATCTAATTCTAAATCTAAAAAGGAGAAATCCAGTGGCAAGAGATCAGCGTGATATTGTAGGCCCTGAATTTACAGTAACGAATTCTGAAGATGTAACTTCGTTTGATGCAAACACTTCTACTGACACTGTTCAAAGTAACGCGATAGCTTATATTTTTAAGAACTTAATTGAAGCTGGAATCATGAAAGGCTCTGTTAATTAAGTATCGTAAGTTTTATTAAGTTTGATTTTGTATTTATTCTATGGCGATTAGTCAAGGACCTGCAACACATAACGAAAAAGAGATCAAAACAAGATTCCCAGTAGTAACTGGTACAACCGCAGCTACGACAAAACAAGTAGGATCTAAGTTCTTACACGCAGGGGAAGAGAGGCTAGTGCCTTCGAGAGAATTAAAGGGAGTATACTAATGGCAAAACCGAAAAGTGCAGACAGTTTATTAAAGAATATGAGACAAAATAATAGTTTCATACAAGCTACGGCTCCCGCCGAAAGTGTTATTATCCCAAATCATTCTGGGGATCATAGTAGAGGTAAAGTTAATACAACACCTACCAGTGATTTTCAAATACCTAACAAGAAATATATTGACGATTTAGATAATACTGCTAGTGGAAAGAGAGATGTATTGAGTGATAACATCATGTTAAATGCCTTTAGAATAGCCATAAACGGCTCTCTAACACAGTTTAATATGGTTGATGGGGTAGTTGATGAGTTTGAAGATGAATCAGGAGTTGATACAGGGAGCTCTACCAATGAAAATTATAATTCAACTGATGATTTCTATGAAAGCGTTGCTGCTTTAGACTTGGGAGATGGTTTAGTATTCCATGCTAAATGTAATGATGATGCAGCAAGTACGGCAGTAGATGAAAGTTCTGATACTAATCAAGATGGAGTTTCAGATAATAATACTTCTGATATGAGTGCAACTGGAAAGATAAGTAAGGCTCTAGACTTTGAAAGTGCAAATACAGACAAAGTAGACTTTGGAGATAATTCAGCATGGGATGGTGAAACTGACATGAGTTGGGCTTTCTGGGTTAATCCAGACGATCTATCAGCACACAAAAGAGCATGGTCTAAATGGCAAGGATCAGCTAATAGATGTTGGGCTTTTGGACAAGTTGGATCTAATAGAAGATTTAGTATTGGTGTATCAGATAACGGTGCTGGAAGCGGAACACAGACTATCCAAACCTCAACTAATTCTTTTACAAACGGAACATGGACTCACGTTACAGTTGTTCTTGATGGTGGTACAAGTCTAACAGTATACATTAATGGTTCAGCAGATACCCCGGGGAGTACAAGTGGATCAGTACCAGACAGTGTATTTGCGGGAACATCTGAAGTATGGATGGGGCAATATGATGGATTATCAGGGTACGATTTTGATGGTCTACTAGATGATTGTAGAATATATAATAAAGTTCTAAGTGCTGCTGAAATAGCAGGTATATATAATTCTGGAGACGGAACTGAAAGCGCAACAACAACCGGCGGAGACATGACTTTATTCAGTAATGCCACAACTGCTGAGGCAGCCCCTAGTAATGCTAGACTACAAATATTAGAAGAAAATGTAGATTCTGTTACAATTAATACTGATCTAAAGGCATATGTTTCAAGAGATGGCGGCACAACATACACCCAAGTAACTTTAATAGATGAGGGAAACTTTGATGCAAATAAACAAATATTAGCTGCAAACATAGATCTATCAAGTCAGCCTACAGGGACGTCAATGAAATATAAAATAACAACGCACAATTCAAAGAAATTAAAACTACACGCAGTGGGGCTAACATGGGCTTAAAAAGACTTGTCGCACCTGAAGCTATAAAGAACTCACCCGGGGTTCTTCTGAAAAAATTAATTAAAGTCCTAGTAAAAAATAAAATAATTAAACTATCAGATCTAAAATAAGTTCTTAAAGTTAAAAAGTAACACAACTTGTAACCTCTGAGTGGTAACATAGCTTTATATAGGTTGTGTGTGCTATGTATATATGAATGTGTGTGCTACTGAAATAAGCAATTGTTGCGGTGAAAGAATATATACTGACTCAGATATATGCTCAGAATGTAAAGAACATTGTGGATCAATAAGTGAGGAGAAAGATGAGAGATAAATATAAACCGTGGGTTATGACGAGGGAAGGAAGAACTTGCCTCGCATGTAAACGATCTGACAGATGGATCAAAGAGGATCTCTGTGAATGTGGGGAAGAAGCTTTAATATTTAAAAATGAGACAGAAATACCATAAGCATGTTATAAGCGAATTGAATAGGGACAAGCGATCAATAGTTATTTATAGTGAGCTATACAAGAGGACTCGTAACAAACAACAGGAGGGATTAGAAAAATGGTCGAAGTAGAAGCACCAGAAACAGAGACTACAGAAGAACCTAGCACAGAAGAAGAATCTTCTGAGTAAGGCTTTTGTAAATAATATTAATTAAAAAATTATTTAAGTTATTAATTACTAATCAAATGTAAGGAGGAAATGATATAAAATATTATAGAAAACATGGAAACTATAAACATAAGCGAAGCGGAGGCAAAGACTTCCAAAGCAGGAAAGAGCTATTATAGGTTTAACACTTCAGAGGGATGGATGTCCTGTTTTGAAGAAGATCTAATAGCTGATTTAAAGAAATGTCTTGGAAGTGATGTACCCGTTGAATGGAAGGAGAGAAATGGATTCAAGAACATAGTGGCAATGGGAGTTAGTAGTAGCCCTCCACAAGAGAAGGCTGTTGCTGTTGCTAAGACAGCAATTGAACCGTTTAGTGTTGCACGTCAGATGAAGGACACAAGTATCTATACAAGTTACTCTAAAGATCTATTAATTAAAATGTTAGATGTTGAAGATCCCACAGCGTACAAGAGTTTGAATGAGTTAATGGGTAAGGCTATTGACCTAATCAAACAAGCTCGGGATGCATTTGAGTAATCTTTTTTTCCTTACTTAACGTGGAAAAAGAAGATCACACAAACGACATCATACCGTGGAGTAGATTGAGTGAAAACGTCAAATACAGTCTACTCCATTTGCATCCTGAGTTAATTGAACGGAAGAAGCTGGACGAGTGTCACCATTTTTAGGCATAGCACAAGCAACCGTAAAGCTTAAGTAATTTGCTGACTTAGAAAGCTTCCTGCTTTCTAAACAACACAGCCTGAGCATACAGTTATTCGGTATGCCGAAAAACTAATTTCACAAGAAATCACAAGAAGCCACAGCCATCCACAGGGCGAAACCCATAACAACTCGCCTCGCTTGCTCGGCTCATACTTAAGGCTTTCGCCCACAAATTGCCGCCTGCCTTGCCCTAGTTGTAGCAGGCGGATTATATGCCCACGCCCCTCTTCGCTCCGCTCAGCCCCCCACACATCCCAACCCATAAAAGCCGCCTCCCATATAGGTCGGCGGGCATTTAAGGCTTGGGATTCCCCCACCCCCTCGGCGATATACTTCGCCGCCCCCTTAGCCCCACCCCATAAATCCAAATCTGTTTCGCCATCATATGCGCCTCCCTGAGGGGGCGAAGGAATCTGTCTCACACCTCGCCCCGGGCGAGGACCCCCCCTGACGGCTTCGCAGAGGGACCGCTGCTCCGCCCCACTCTGCCAAAAGGGGGGGACGTTCCGCCCTCCCCCCCTTTCTGGCGAGGGGGCTTCGCAGTCGTTCCACTCCTGCTCGGTGGGGTCTGGCGACCCCACGCCCCGCCTAAACAAACTTAACTCCCCACCACACCCCTACCGGCGGCAAAGAAAGAACACGCCGCCGCCCCCCCACCGCCAAGAATAAAGAGAAGAATATGTTTCCTAATTTAAAAGGGGCCCCTACATCCACCCCAAAATAAATCTTCTTTTATTTTGTTTCCTTTAAATTCCAATATTATTCCTAGTATTAAAGGGGCCCCTAGATATCAAGATTCTATTATATATACCCTAGATTTAAATCCTTTACTTTATTGTTTACCTATTAAATAAAGAACTACCAAAGAACCTCCAACGCCCCACCCCCCCAAATTCTTTTTCTTTTTCTTTTAAATTCTAAAGAAAATGGGGCCCCTAAATCATTTCTATTTCTTTTTCTATTTCTATTCGTATTTCTTTTCCTTTTCTATTTCTTTTCTACTATTTTTCCTTTTCTTTTGTTTTCTTTTATATTCTTTTTCTTTTCTTTTTCTTTTCTTTTTTCTTTCTTTTTTCTTTTTCCTTTATAGCGATTTTCAAATTTTTTCACTAAGCAAATAAATGGACCTCAGGAAAAATTTTTTAATAATTAATTAACTCAAAAAAATTTATTATAGAGTTACAACACGCATTTAAAAACCCTTTTGTGATAACTATAAGCATAGTGTGTCTTAAGCCTCGCATAATGGGGGATTGGATTGTGTGTGTGTTTTATACTTGGGGGAGCATTTCTTTTTTCTTAAAGCTAACACTTTCTCTTTTGGTTCTTTTCTCTTTCATAACGCACACACACAAATAAGAATAATCTATGTGTAAAAAGTTCCATAGGAAATAGAAGTGCTGTGTGCTCCCGAAAGGTTTAAATAGGTGTGTGCTTTATGTAAACTATGAATATAAGAGAACAAAGGAGGGGCACATTGTTAAGACAGGTTGAAGCTACAATACGTGGATTGAGCATGGAAGGTAAGGCAATAGACTATGAAAGAATGCTAGCAGAGATCATGATAAAAGGAATCGCTAGGAGAACTGCAAAAGAATATATAGACACTTTGATCAGGGCTGGAAGAGTTCAGTTGAATAAAAATAAGACTCTGGAAGTCGTTGAATACGAAGAGCTCCTGAAAGATGCCCAATAAGAACTATAGGAAGGGATATATGAAGGAAAGGAAGATAGTCAATACTGCAAGAGCAAAAGGACACGTTTCCTTTCGCAGTGCTGGTTCACATTCCCCAATTGACGTGATAATCATAGATGACAAAAAACAGTTAATATGGTTAGTACAAGCTAAACCGGATTCTATGTCAGCGGCCGCAAAGAAGAGACTTACGAAACAATGGGAACACCTAAATAAATTATACGTAGCGGAGTTTATAGTTGTATGAATATCAATGAGTTTGCGTCTCTATTGAATATGGAACTTGATGAGTGGCAAAAGAATGTTTTGAATACAGAAGGCAGCATAGCATTGAGATCGGGTAGACAGGTTGGGAAATCAACCGTAATAGCTTTAAAGGCTGCCCACTACATGATCACACACCCTAATAAGACTGTGCTTGTCATAGCCTCTGTGGAGAGACAGGCACAGTTATTATTCGAGAAGATTCTTGCAACGGTTTATCAAATAGATAAGAAATTTATTAAAAAAGGTAAAGACAAACCGACAAAACATAAATTAGTTCTTATGAATAAATCTGTGCTTCACTGCCTCCCTACAGGGTTGTCCGGTTACGGAATTAGAGGTTATACCGTGGATCTGTTGATCGCAGACGAAGCAGCCTTTATCCCTGAAGACGTCTGGGTGGCAGTGAATCCTATGTTAGCTACCACAAGGGGAGATCTTATTCTCTTATCCACACCATTCGGAAAGGGGGGATTCTTCTTTGATTGTTTTAGAGATCCCAAGTTCTCAAAATTCCATGTGTCAAGTGAGGATTGTCCGAGAATCCCTAAAGAGTACCTTGCACACCAAAGGATGAGAATGAGCAGACTACAGTACGCTCAGGAGTTTTTGGGGGACTTCCTAGATGAACTGAGACAATTGTTCTCTAGAGATCTAATAAGAAGCTGCAAATACTTTGAACCATTCACACACAACCCTCTAAATATGTATATGTTAGGTGTGGATTGTGCTAGATATGGAGGTGATGAAAACTCATTTGTTATAGCGGAGATAGACCACAGAGATCAAATAAGGATCGTGAAGATAGAAACTACTTCTAACGTATCAACAGTAAATACGATAATAAACATAGAACATCTAGATCAAATATGGAATTTTAATAAAATTATGATAGATGATGGGGGACTTGGAGGATCTATCTTAGATGTCCTGCTAGAGAATGATAAGATCAAACGAAAGATTATAGGTATTAATAATGCAAGTCGTGTGATTGATCGGGGAGGCAGGAAGAAGAAACTATTGAAGGAAGAGCTATATATGCACCTACTATCTCTGATGGAACATGGCAAGATCAAACTTCCAGATCATAAAAATATGACTGAGAGTTTGTGTTCGGTACAATATGAATACACAGAGGATGGGAATCTAAGGATCTTTGGAAAGTATACTCACATTACGGAGGGAATGATTAGAGCAGCTTGGGGTTTGAAAACGAAAGGTTTAAGACCTTTTATCGCATAGTTACACAATGGCATATACTGGAACAGTTTGCACAGAGACGGAAATTGCAATCTTTGCAGGAGAGTTAGTTGATTCAACTGGAAACACTGAAGCGAATCGTAATCTCCTCGTAGCACAAGCAGAGAGTTTTCTTTCTAACTTAATGAGATTCAATGTCGTAGACAACTTCGCAGCATTGAATGCAGATGTTAAAAGAATGTTATCTGAATGGGCGGCAAGATACTGTGGCATTTCTTTGATTGCCTTCAACATGCACGGATTTGGATCAACAGAATCAACAGCGAGGATTCATGCAGAAGATCTAGTGAACATCCATGCTTGGAGAATGCACCACATAGAACTAATATTAAAAGATCAAAATTCGAATACGTTTATTAAAGGAGCATAATGGTTCTCAGACTAATTCCAAATCCAAACATCTTTGGAAGCTCGTCAATCTTTAAAGTTTCTCCAGAAGATAATCAAGGATTACTATTTCAAGGTGGGAGACATATCCCCGGTAGTGTAACAGGCCCTGCGGGTGATGATGGAGATGACGGGACAGGATTTGATTTCATAGAGTATGATGTATTTGATGCTTTGGCATATACCAACGCATGGAGCTCGTCTGCTTCTGCGGGAGGTAGTTATTCTGTAGGTTCTGGAATTATATCTATGAACTCAGGTTCAGACTCAGGAGACTATGCAGCACTACTTGGAGATACAGCAGTCGGGTTAGAAACTGCGGGTTATCAAGTTATAGAGTTTTCAGGCAGGTTTAACGTAACAGACACAGGAGATGATGCTTACATTGTTATAGGAATTGCAAATGCAAATGGAAATCTTCCTTCTGACTTCATAGGGCTTCACATGAATGACTACACTTCTGGAAATCAAGAGATAGCTGTTTCACTTGTAACCAGAAAGGATAGTACTTCAACAGTAAGTTCAACAACAAGTTTATTAACCGCAGTCAGTGGAAGTGGAACAAACCCTTTTTATACTCACAGGATAGAAATGTCTGTAGATGAAGTTAGATGGTATGTGAATGGAGTACTGAAAGCAACAAACACAGCAAACATCCCTGACGATATTAATATGAAACCACTATTCAGGGTTGAGAGTGGAGGAGCAACAGAACACTTATACCTGAGGAACTTTTCATGGTGGAGAGAGAGAAATTAAAAACATTTAAATACAAGTTATCACATAAAATCACATGCCTACACTCGATATAAGCGAAATAACCAACACAGATCTTTCTAACACAGACTATTTCCAAAGTGCGGGGCATGATGGTGGTGATTTCAGAGATAGTTTTAGGGTAGCACCACAAGACACGGATTCTCCGCAAGGACAAACTGAGACTACATGGATTCCTAAGTTTGCTAGATGGAACGGATACTATAGAATAATCCCTGAGTTTGCAGCAGTCATAGATAAGTTAGCAAGTTGGACTGTGGGAAGAGGTTACACCACAGATGCTAGGACTATGAAGATTTTGAAGAAGATAAGAGGATGGGGCAAGGATGACTTCAACTCTATACTAGAGAATCAATTAAGAGTTGCAATGATCTGCGGGGATTCCTTTGCAGAAATAGTAAGAGACAAAGCTGGAAGAATTATTAACTTTAAACCTCTGAATGCAGGAAGTATAATGATCGTAGTTAATAAGAAAGGGATGATTGATAGATATGAACAAATTGCTCCACAGAGTGAGAACAAAAATATTATCTTTAAACTTGATGAGATATTCCATCTGTCTTGGAACAGAGAAGGTGATGAGATTCATGGAGTTCCTTTTGGGGAAAAAGTGGAAAAGGTGATGAAGATGAGGAATGAGAGTTTGGAGGATCTTAAAGTTATATTCCATAGATACGCTAAACCTATAACTATAATTCCCGTAGACAGCGACGATCAAACTGTTGTCAACGCATTAAAAACAAAGTACGAATCTGCATATCAAAACTCAGAAACTATGCTCGTTCCAAAAGGGACTATCGATACACAAGATATAAAGCATGTCTCGATCCCGCAGTTCAGTACGTTAGATCCCTTACCATACCAAAAGTATCTAGTCCGTCTCTTTACAACTGCTGCGGGAGTTCCCGAGGTTATTCTTGGATGGGGTGAAGAGACAACAGAAGCATCATCCAAAATTATTTATCTAGCATTCCAACAGACCATCGAAGGTGGACAGAGATTCTTAGAATCACAGCTAGAATTACAAGCTGGAATCAAAATAGAGCTAGAGTTCCCTGCAAGTATAGAGCCTATGGCAGAAAGTGCAGGAACACAGGTTCAGTCTATAACGACTGATGCAAAGAAAGACTCTAAATTAAATTCAATGGGGGTAGATCCAAATAAAAATACAAAATGAAAGAACAAAAGATAGACTGGAGAATTATTATAGCTGCGATGGTATGTTTAACTATTCTAGAAATAGTTGCATTATTATCAGGAATCAACGGAGCAATCTTTAGTATCGTAATCATAGTAATCGCAGGGTTGGCAGGATATGTTATGCCATCACCAATTAAGATTAAATGATTGTAAGGGGGTACTAACATGACAGAAGAAAATGCACAAGAAAAGGAAGAAGGGAAGCAAGAAGCAGAGAAACCTCCTAAGGAAGAAGTCAAGGAAGTTCCAAAGTCTGATTCTGAGAACGGGAAACCTATTAAAACTAATCTGGTAACTAAGGCTGTTAAGTCTGCTGAGCAATTAATGGAACAGAATGATAGGCTAGAACTGAATATTAAAAAGCTAGAAGATCTACAAGCAGAGGAAGCACTATCAGGAAGATCTTTTGGTGGTAGTAAAGTAGACCCTGTTGAAGATACTCCAGCAGAATACGCAAGAAAGGTTATGGAAGGGAGAGTATGAAAAATGAAAAACCAATTGCGAAAGATCTGGGGATAAAAATGGGAACTAAAACCCAAGTTCTTTGGGAGAAAGTTAAGAAAGAAGCTGAAATTCTGATTGAACAATCCGAAGATTCCTTACTAATACAACAAGAAATGCTAAAACTAGCAAACTTTAAAATATCTGAAGAAAAGGAAAAGTTTAAATAGTTCTTCTGGGTGTAAAAGTTGTGGCACTCGAAGCAACATTACTTGTGGAATTAGAACCGGCTGTAGGATTTACTGTAGCAGATGGAGCAGGTATTGAAAAAGGCTCATTCTTAAAGATAGCAGATCCAAACACTGTTTCTCAAGCTGGAGCAGATAACGATGCAGTTGTTGGAATTGCAGCAGAAGAAAAAATAGCAAGTGATGGCAAGACTACAATAGGTGTTTATCTAAGAGGAATATTCAAAGGAACAATCGGAGCTGGAGGATGTACTGCTGGAGATGCTCTAATCTGTGATTCAGGTACTGGAGACGATAACGAAATGGCTACAGCAGATGTTAATTCAGAGCAGATCATTGGAAGGGCTTTGGAAACAGGAACAGACTTACAAACAATTAAATTTTTATTACAACCTTTAGTTGTAAACCTAGCATAAAATGGCAGATAGTAGTGGACAAGCAGAAATTCGTGGAATTGATATTGATAAACTTGCAAAGGGATTTGCAGATGAAGCCTCCGTTCTTAAAGGATTTGTAACTATCTCTCAAACCGCTGCAAGAGAAATAAGATGGTATCAAAAAACTGCTGGATTCTTGGACTCTGTTGATACGACTGGAATAACATTATCACAAATAGCAGGAGTAGCAGAAAGAGCTCTACCAACAGTTGTTGAACAAAGTTGGACAAGACAAACAAGTTATGTTAAAAAGTTCTTTGTTGAATCTCCAACAATTTCTGAAGAAGATATTAGAGACAGCGATGTTGATATTCTAGCAACAAACGTTAGAGATCTTGTAAGAGCAGTAGCTAACCAAGTGGACATTAGAATCTACAGCGTATTGATTGAAGCTGCGGCAGCTACACCAACGACTCCTAATCCAACTAATACATTAACTACGGCAGCAGTAGCTGACGGATGGGATGATGCATCAACTGGTAATCCGGTTAAAGATATTATGACTGGTAATAGAAAGATTAGAGCACAAGGATATGACACAAGTTCAGTTATCTTATACATCAACCCTGTTGAACACGAGAACTTATTAGATTACTTAATCAATGTTAAAGGTTCAAGTATACCAAGCTTCTCATCTGAGAGAGTTAAAGACGGTGTGTTGATGGAACTATTAGGAAACAAAGTAGTAGTCTCACAGAATGCAACAACAGATAACGCACTACAATTCATTCCTCAAGTATCAGCTACATGGAAATCCTTTATGCCTATGACTTCAATAGTTGTGAATGACCCGGGTATTGGTAGAAAGATTAGAGTATGGGAAGAAGGTGAAGCTCTTCTAACAGACCCTAAGTCCGTACATCAAATCACAGACACGGTTGTATAAAATGACTAAAGAAAATAGAGAAAAATTATATGCTCATTACGTAGAAGTAGGATATACAGAGGCGGCAGAAGATCTATTAGCTAAACATCCCGAATTATCATCTAATTCTAAATCTAAAAAGGAGAAATCCAGTGGCAAGAGATCAGCGTGATATTGTAGGCCCTGAATTTACAGTAACGAATTCTGAAGATGTAACTTC
>Ga0114908_1001706_pt1 | contig 10979 bp, 12 predicted proteins | sample MalvireepMed_s17_FD_87292 | JGI IMG/M metagenome (GOLD analysis project Ga0114908, IMG submission 87292) | Marine viral communities from the Global Malaspina Expedition - Malaspina viral metaG DeepMed_s17 | ecosystem: Environmental > Aquatic > Marine > Oceanic | place: Mediterranean Sea... | reverse complement strand
TGGTGATGAAAGAATTCTAACAAACATTAAAAAGAGAGCTTCAAAAGATGACAACACTAGGTGTATTGAAATAGCAAAAAAATACGGGCTTAAGGTCAAGGCGCTTATGTCTATGGGTCATGCTGGCGAAAGCGCAGAGACAATCGAGAACACCAAAAATTGGCTATTAAAAACGCAACCAGAAGAATTTGATTGTACAATTATTACAACATATCCCGGTTCTCCTTATTTTGATGAGGCGGTAAAACAAGGAGATCATTATGTGTATACGTCTGATATTTCAGGCGACAAACTTTATCAAAAACCACTTAATTATTTGACAGAACAAGATTATTATAAAGGAGACCCAAGTGGTGGATATATTTCATATGTGTGGACAGATCATATTTCTGCAGAAAATTTAGTAAAAGAAAGAGAAGCTTTAGAAAAAGAGGTAAGAGGGAAACTTAACATTCCATTTTATTCTGCTCGCGCTGGTATAAAATATGAACACTCAATGGGACAAGGCAATATTGTTATACCAGAATTCATTTTGCGGCAAACTGAAAAGGTGACAAGTGAGCAACATTCATTTCAAGATAATTGTGCCATTTTATAATGTTGAAAAGTGGATAAAATTTTGTATACGAAGCATTAAGATACAGAATCATAAAAATTTTCAATGCATACTTGTTAATGATAAATCAACAGATAATACTGTTGATATAATACAAAAAGAAATCGAAAAAGATGGCAGATTTAAGCTTTACAATAAAACCGAGAATACCGGAGCTTTGGGCAGCATATATCAGGGCATAGAAGAATCTAATGCTTCTGATGAAGATGTTATAGTTATTTTAGATGGCGATGATTGGTTCTACAACAAGGAGAGCTTGTCGGTATTGGCTCAAAGATATGAAGAAAGCAATTGCTGGATGACATATGGAAGCTATGTTGAATATCCGTTGGGCAAATCCGGAAAATTTTCACAACAAATTCCGGAAGAAATTATAGAAAAACAGCTTTTTAGAGAAAGTGAGTGGATGAGTTCACACTTGCGGACATACAAATATAAGTTATGGCGAAGAATAAAGAAAGAAGATATGCTTAATTCAGAAGGCAAGTTTTATCCCATGGCCGCAGATTTACCAACAATGTTTCCTATGTTAGAAATGTCTGGCAAAAGAAGCCAATACATTAAAGATACTTTGATGGTGTACAATCGAACAAATCCAAATAATGAGGATAAGGTTAACCACCAATTACAATTATCAATTGAAAGTGAAGTTAGGCTTAAGCCAAAATATAAAAGAATTGAAGGTGATATATGATTTCTTGTGAGATGATGGGAAGGCTAGGCAATCAAATGTTTATAGCCGCGGCCGCACACTCTTTAGCAATTGATAATGATGATGAAGTTGTTTTTCCAGACTTTCTTACTGGAATTGTTCCAACGGACAAACAACGGCTTTTGCATTTAAAAACAATTTTTCGAAAATTAAAATATACTGACGATTTATCATTTGTTAAGCACGTTTATAATGAAAACCCCGATCATTCACATTCTTTAATTCCATATAAAAAGAATATGTTTTTGAGGGGATATTTTCAGTCTGAAAAATATTTCAAACACAATAGAGATAAAATACTAGAGTTTTTTGAACCTCTTCCTAGAATAAACGAATTTCTTAATAAAAAATACTGCAAATTGGTGCACAATAAAGATGTTGTTTCAATTCATATTAGGCGAGGAGATTATCTAGAGCTTACGGATTACCATGCAGTTACGGGGAAAGATTTTTATGATAAAGCTATGAAGGAATTTTCAGACAACCATACTTTTGTTTTTTTTAGTGATGACATAGAGTGGTGTAAAAAAACATTTAAAGGCAATAATAATATTTTTATAGAAAAACAAGATGATGTGCTTGATTTGTATTTGATGTCTAAAATAACAAATAATATAATTGCCAATTCCTCCTTTTCATGGTGGGCGGCTTGGATGAACAAGAACGAGGATAAAAAAGTTATCGCCCCCTCAGTTTGGTTTGGGCCTAAAAATTCACATTTAAACAAAAAAGATTTGATTCCAGAAGAGTGGCAGATATTATGAAAATCAAATTAGCAGAAGATGTAATTACTGAAAGCGACGTACAGAAATTAACAAGTTGGCTTTCTTCAACAAACCACTATACCAAAGGGAAAGAAACGGTAGCCTTCGAACAAGAGTGGTCGAAATGGCAAGGTACTAAGTATTCGGTATTTGTTAATTCTGGTTCATCTGCTAATTTGTTGATTTTCTTGTCGCTTTTATATTCCGGAAAACTAAGGAACAAAAAAGTAGTGGTGCCCTCTGTTAGTTGGGTTACTAGCGTTTCCCCAGCAATACAATTGGGCTTTGAACCTTTGTTGTGTGATTGTAATTTGGATGATTTGGGGTTTTCTGTTGATGATTTTGAGCACTTGTGCAAAACACACAAACCTTCTGCTGCCATGATGGTGCATGTATTGGGCCACTCGAACAAGATGAAAGAAATACTGGAAATATGTGAAAAGTATGATGTAATTTTGATAGAAGACGCGTGCGAAGCCCCGGGCAGCAAATATGCCGGCCAAAAACTCGGAACATTTGGCTTGGCTAGTAGTTTCTCCTTCTTTTACGGACATCAGATGTCAACAATAGAGGGTGGCATGGTGTCAACTAATGACAGAGATTTTTATAATGTTATGCTATCAATACGTTCTCACGGTTGGTTGAGAGACAATGAGGAATATTTCCGACAGCGATTTTTAGAAAAATATAATGTCTCTGATTTTGAAAGTCAATATTTTTTTGTTTTTCCGGGCCTAAACATTCGGTCAACTGATTTGAACGCATTCTTGGGAAGAAAGCAAATTCTAAAAATGGACAGCTATGTTGCAGCCAGAAGTGAAAACTATAATAAATATTACAATAAATTAAAAGATAAAATGTGGGTGCAAAAAAGCGAATGCCAGCCCGTATCAAGCATGGGCTTTAGTATTATAAGCGAAAATAGAAATAAGATCGTCGCATCACTCACCGCTGCCGGTGTAGAATGTAGGCCGCTGATATGTGGTTCAATACAAGAGCATCCGTTTTGGAACGAGAGATACCAAAAAAGGGATTTGCCAAATGCCTCTTTGGTCCACAAAAGTGGTTTTTATGTGCCCTGCCATCAAGGAATGTCAGATAGAGAAATTGATTTTATTTGTAATTTAGTAAGGAGTGAATGTGAAGATGAATAAAGAATCAGAATATTATGATTACGACTATTGGTTTGAGAAGCCAAGCTTACACGAAAATGAAGATAACTATAAAGAGGGGTATTATGCCTACGAAATTTTTAAAAATGTTTTACCTCTAGTTGAAGTTCCAGATGACGGATTTATTGTTATATTGGGCAGTCACAATTGTGTGTCTTTAAATCTGTTGTGTGAAATTTATGGTAGTGAACGATGCATAGGTTATGATTTATTTAATCCAACAAATCATGATAGAGTTAAAATTAAAGATTGTAGCCGGCTGTCTATAAAAGATAATATTCCAATTGCATTTTGTCACAATGATTTGGGAAGCTTCCCAACAACGCCGGAGCTTAAAATATGTGGCCAAAAATGGGCAGCAAATAATATCGTAAAAAATGGCGTTATGCTAAGTCGAAATAATTTAAATAGCGCTAAATTTAAAGTAGAGCAGGTGATGGAAAAAAAGGGATTCAAAAACGTTATGTTTTCAGATTTAAGAGAAAAAAATCCACTAAACTTTAAAAACTTAAAAGAGAGAGAAGTAGAGGGGCATATGTTTTCTATTAGAATGTCGTTATGAAAAATATAAAACAAATTATTGGTAAAATCGAAAAAGATAATCAAGGTCGCCACATTGTTAACATGTTTGATAATACTTTTTTAGCAGACAGTTTTTTGGAGGCATCGTTAAGATGTGGGAATAGGGAGATGAAAACCGGGGAATCACCACGGAAGCCAGAGTTGGTAAAATATGTTATGCAACAAAATCCATGGAGTGGTATAACATATTTTACAGATAAAACATTTCATTTAGCTCCGGGGATTGAGAGTGACATTAAAATAGCTTGGATTATTGAGCCGCGAGCTTTGTTGCCACATATTTATGACGCTATAGTTAAGCTTGAAAATCATTTTGATTTGATTTTTACTTATGATGAAAAACTGTTGACGCGCAATCCATCTAAATATAAATTCCACTTCGCAGATACGGTGAATGTCGATCAACAAAGCATTAAAATACACGAAAAAACAAAATTGGTTTCGATGGCTGTTTCTGAAAAGACATGGCTCTTTGGTCATAGATTAAGACACATTATAATGAAAACACTTATACCAAACATAAAATACGATAAAGTAGATTTTTATGGCGCCGGCGCAAATAATTTTGTCCAGATGAAATCAGATACATTAAACGATTATATGTTTCAAATAACAATTGAGAATGCCAAGAACAGGCATTATTTTGCTGATAAAATTTATGATTGTTTTGCAACGGGAGTTGTTCCAATTTATTGGGGCGCCCCCAACATAGGTGATTATTTTGATGCAAAAGGAATTATAACTTTTGATACACCAGATGATCTAACTAAAATTCTAAACAATATAACACCAGAAAAATATTGTTCAATGTCGGATGCAATCAAAACAAATTTTGATATTGTTACAAATGAATATATGGAACCTGATGATGTGATTTTTACCAATACTCTCAAATATCTTAAGGAGCGTGGATTATCCGGAGGAAAAGGTGCATAAAAAACAATATAACACAAAAAAATATCCTTTTGCAAAAATGGTCGCAGGCCTTTTTGAAGTTCAGAATTTAACAGAGCTACATTCGTTAGACAAGGGGCTTTGCGACGGAACCCGCCTTAGTCAAGAAAATGAAGCAGAAACCTCCTTTCATAAAAAGTATTATGAGAGGTTAAATTCAGGTTGGCCAGAATTGACTGAAACGTTTACTAATTTTGTGGAAAGCGAGATATCAAAAATTATTAAAGGGCCATTTTTATATCAGACAACGCCCTCCTTCAGAGTGCACGTACCAAATCAAACGGCTGTTTCAAAGTGGCATTATGATTCCGATCCAAGTCACGGCCACCCAGATTGGGAGATCAATATTCAAATTGCACTAACGAGGGCATTTGATACTAGTGCGACTTGGGTCGAGTCAGTCCCCGGGTTGGGAGATTATCAGCCAATGAACTTAGAGCAGGACGAATATATTATTTTTAATGGCAATAAATGTGTACATGGAAATTATAGCAACAAAACAGAAGAGACTCGCGTGAGTTATGATTTTCGGGTATTACCCTGCATGATGTATGATGGATATGGGGAACCAATTTTTAGTTGTTATCGTGGAATTGATTTAAAAAAATTTAAAGCAACAAAGCATGGTTTTGTTGGCAAGTTTAATAGCCCTCATAGCTATTATGGCAAAGAGTGGGTACCGGGTGGCTATTATTCACTTTACGATCCTATGGAAGATGATGTACGATCCGTTTAAAGAGTACGCCCTAGAAGAAATACAAAGAAGGGGCTATAAAATAGACACCCCCTGGGACGCAGTTGCTTTATTCGAAGAAAAGGTAGCTAAATATGCCGGAAGCAAATATGCAGTGGCAGTTGATAATTGTACTGACGCTATATTTTTGTGTTTAAAATATTTAAAAGCGGAAGGGCCAATAACAATCCCTTCGCGGACATATGTTTCTATTCCATCGATAATACATCATGCCGGCTGTGAATATGTTTTTGAGGACAGCGAGTGGTCTGGTCTATATCAGCTTAAGCCATATCCAGTATATGATAGCGCTCTAAAATTTACAAAGGATATGTATGTAAAAGACTCTTTCCAATGTTTATCATTTCATAGAAAGAAAATTTTAAAATTGACCAAGGGTGGGATGATCTTAACAAATGATCCTGTTGCCGCCGAGTGGTTTAAGGTTATGCGGGCCAAAGGGAGGCACCCACACAAAGGGACGTTTTATACAGATGAGAAATTTACAATAATGGGGTGGAATATGTACATGTCACCAGAACGCGCTGCACAAGGTTTATTAATTTTTGATCGTCTGCCCGAGCATAATGCGCCGGCCGGCGGCTCAGAAATGTATCCTGATTTGAGAAATCATCTTATTTTTAAGGGAGGATAGGGTGCGTCTAACAATAAAAGATATTATTGATAGGCATAAAGGTGTTCCTGCGGTCGTTGCCGCACATGGTCCAAGCCTAAATCAGCACAAAGAAGAGTTTGTTTCCGCCGGAAAAGAAAATAAAATTTTAAGATTTTCTGTTAATAACTGGTGGGATTATTTTAAGACTCCACCGGATTATTGGATTTTATCAAGCACGTTCTATACAATACATAAGATAATGCATATCCTCAAACAAACAAATGTCCCTGTTTTCTTTTCTGATGATGGGGACTTTACTCCGAAATCATTTATAGAACAAAATCTAAAGTCAGATTGGCTTGTTTATGATCAAAGACACTGGGAAGGCAAAGATTGCATAGAAATTCTCAAGGAGTTTAAAAAACATTATGAGGAAAATAAAAACTTTCATTTTACTAGGTTTGGGAACAATGAAACAATGTGGCATCCGCCGCGATGTTTTACAAACTCTGGACACGCCCTGGATCGCCGCTGCTGCGCGCAAAACATTCCGGCGCGCCTCACACTACAAGAAGAATTACAAGGGCTTACAGGCGTAGCAGAGCATTATAGTACGGGCGATACAGTTGCTTTGCATGCGATTGCTTTTGCAATATTGATGGGTTGTAATCCGATTTATGTAACTGGAATGGATTTAGATTATAGCAAGGGATATGCAAATCCAGAAATGAAAGACTGGAAGGCTAAAGCTGCCGGCCCAAATGCGTGGCAACCGGTTCACAAAAATTTACAAAACGATATAAAAATTTTAAATGATAGCGCTGAAAAAAGAGGAATAAAAATTATAAACTTAAATAAGAATTCTTGGTTTAAGGAACTTGGAGTGGGAGATCTTGCGATATGAAGTTTATTATACCGGCTAGAAAAGATAGCAAAGGCCTACCGGGTAAAAATAGAATTTTGTTGCAGCACACAATCGAGCAAATTCCGAAAGAGCTTGAAGGCGATGTTATTGTAACGACTGATGATGAACATATCATCGATGAACTCAAGAATACAAATTTTAAGATTTTAAACAGAAGGGCGGAACTAAGCAGAGACGATGTTTCAATTCGGGATGTGTTAGAAAATGTAATAGAACATTTTAATATTCCTGACGATGAAGAAATTGTTATGCTTTATTTAACTTACCCTCAAAGAACTTGGCAAGATGTTTTAAATGCTGTTAAATTTTATCGTGATAATAATGCTAATTCGCTTTTATGTCGCAAAGAAATAAAAGTGCACCCATATCTGTGCATGTATGATGTCGATACTAACCGCGGAAAACAAATAGTGAAGCATGACATGTATAGGAGACAAGATTATCCAAATTGTTTTGAAATAAGTCATTATGTTTGTATTTTTAAAACTTTTGAGATTAAACTCTTAAATAAAAATATGTATAATGATTTTACAGTGTTTTTTCCGATTGAAGAGCGGCTCGACGTTGATACTATGAAGGATTTAGAAAATTTTTATGATAAAAGTAATTGCTGAAATAGGCATTAACCACAACGGCTCAGTAGAATTAACTAAGAAGATGATCGATGCGGCTAAAGTAGCCGGCTGCGATTATGTAAAATTTCAAAAAAGAACGCCAGAGCTTTGTGTGCCAGAACATCAAAAAAATATTATGCGCTCAACTCCGTGGGGCATGATGCGCTACATAGATTATAAATATAAAATTGAATTTGATACCAAAGAATACGATGAAATAAATGAATATTGCTTAGAGCGAGATATAAAATGGTTTGCGTCTGTTTGGGATATTCCATCTGTTGATTTTATGTTAAATTACACTTCTGTGGGGAAAATTCCCTCTGCTTTAATTACAAACGATGAGTTGCTTAAATATGCTCGTAAAAAGTTTGATGTTTTATTGATTTCTACGGGAATGTCGAACGAGGAAGAGATTGAACATGCGGTGGAAATAGGAAATCCAGATATAATTTTTCACACCAATTCAACATATCCTTCAAAAATAAATGAATTAAATTTAAATTATATAAAACGCCTGAAGAACAAATATCCAGATAAAAGTATAGGATACAGCGGCCACGAATTTGGCTTAGTAACTACTTTTGCTACGGTACCCATGGGGGTTGAGTGGATTGAGAGGCACGTTACTTTAGATAGAACTATGTGGGGAAGTGATCAGATGGTGTCTATAGAGCCGCACGGCTTGATAAAATTAACAAAAGGCATAAGAAATATTGAAGCGGCATTAGGAATAGGCGGATCTAGACAAGTTTTGGGCAGTGAGCTTGAAAAAAGAAAGTCTTTGCGAGGATAATATGATCGTTTATGTTGACATTGATGAAACAATCTGTAATACTCCGCGTGATAGAGATTATGCCAAATCAACGCCGATAAAAGAAAACATTGAAAAAATCAATAAGCTTTGTGAAGATGGCAATATAGTCATTTACTGGACAGCAAGAGGAACAGGAAGCGGCATCGATTGGAGTGATTTAACAAAAGAGCAGCTTGATAATTGGGGTGCGAAATATAATGTGTTAAAAATTGGTAAGCCAATTTATGATTTATTCATATGTGATAAGGCAATAAACAGCAGAGCTTTTTTTGGTATAGGAGAAAAGAATGACGAACTGTAGAATATCTGGGGAAAAAACAGAGTGTGTTTTTAATTTGGGGAATCTTCATATGTCAGATTTTATCAAAAACGGGGAAGAAGGAAGATTTGGCCTGGGCGAATTGAAACTTATGCTCTGCAAAGAATCTGGGTTGCTGCAACTTGAAAAAGTGCTGCCTCTTGATGAAATGTATGGAAAATATTGGTATCGTTCTGGAATTAATAGCACTATGCGTAAAAAGCTTAAGGACGTTGCAGAGTCTTGCTTAAGTTCAATAAAGCTTGATGATGGTGATGTATTCTTGGATATTGCTTGCAATGATGGCACAATGTTTGATTATATTCCCGATAATTTAATTAAAGTAGGCATTGATCCGGCAGATAATTCTTTTGTAGAAGAGTCCAGCAAGAAAGCTGACGCAATTGTACAAGACTTTTTTAGCGCTGAAGTATATAAAAATACAAAATTTGGGCACATTAAGCCTAAAGTTATTACCACAATTGCAATGTTTTATGATTTAGAAGATCCGCGGCCCTTTGTAGATGATGTAAAAGAAATCTTAGATGATAATGGTTTGTGGGTTATGCAATTAAGTTATACGCCATTAATGTTAAAGCAGTTGGCGTTTGACAATATTTGTCATGAACATATTTGTTACTATTCTTTATCTTCTTTAAAATATCTTTTGGATAGAGCAGGCTTTGATATTGTTGACTGTGAATTAAATGATGTTAACGGCGGTAGTTTTAGAGTGTATATTATGAAGAACACCGCGGATAAATCTAAATTTAGGTGCAAGCAAGAGAGAGATGTTGCGGAGTTTAGAGTTAATTCATTGCTTGAATATGAAAAAGCCTTGAATTTAAATGATCCGCAAACTTATAAGGATTTTTATAATAAAATTTGTGAATTGAAAAACAGCACTGTTGATTTTATCGAAAAAGAATTAGAAAAGGGAAAGAAGATTTGGGGATACGGAGCTTCCACAAAGGGTAACACCCTTTTGCAGTGGTATGGATTGGGCCATGAGCATGTTGAATATATCGCCGAAAGATCGGAACAGAAATATGGTTTAAAAACTGTGGGAACGGAAATTCCTATTTGCTCTGAAAAGAAAATGAGAGACGCCCAGCCTGATTATTTGCTTATTTTGCCATGGCACTTTGTCAAAGAGTTTACACAAAGGGAAAAACAATTTATTGATAATGGTGGAAAGTTTATTGTTCCGTGTCCTAAATTTTTAGTATATCCGGATGAGGGGTTGTAAAATGTTTGATTTTAATAAAGTTAATCTTGGAAGATTGAAAAATGAAAAAGTGTTAGTCACGGGCGGCACTGGCATGGTGGGCAAAGCGTTGGAAAAGATTATGCCAAAAGCTACATATGTCGGAAGCAAATATGATTTAACAAAGTATGATCAAGTTGTTGAGCTTTTTGAAAAAGTCAAGCCAGTGTATGTAATACATCTTGCTGCTCGTGTAAGCGGGATGAAAGGTAACATGGATGCTGTTGCTGAACACTATACTGAAAATGTGTTAATGAACACACACGTATTGGAAGTTAGTAGAATATATGGTGTTAAAAAGTTGTTATCTGTTTTAAGCACATGTATATATCCGGCAGCTACAAGCTATCCAATGGTAGAAGAAGATATACACAATGGCGAACCTCATTCTACTAATTTGGGATATGGCTTCTCAAAGAGAATGTTAGATGTTCAAGCAAGAGCATATAGAAGACAGTATGGCTGTGATTTTATTAATATAGTGCCCAATAATTTATTTGGAGAGCATGATAATTTTCATTTAGAAAAAAGTCATGTTATACCATCTGTTATTAGGAAAATATATGAAGCGAAACAAGCTGAAGCCGGCGCCTTAAAGCTGTGGGGTACAGGATCCCCCTTGAGAGAATTTACTTATTCTGGCGATTTAGCAAAAATAATTATTAACACGTTTAATACATACGAAGAAGAATATCCAATTAATGTTGGTTGCCCGGGCGAATATACAATTCGTGATTTGGCAGAAATGATAAAAGATATACTTGAATATGATGGTTTTATTTTATGGGATACACGCGCCCCCAATGGGCAAATAAGAAAGCCTTCAGACAATTCAAAGTTTTTAGAGGCGAACCATCCGGATGTTTTTGAATACATCGATTTTAGAAAAGCGCTAGAAAAGACTTGCAT
>Ga0114908_1001705_pt1 | contig 10990 bp, 23 predicted proteins | sample MalvireepMed_s17_FD_87292 | JGI IMG/M metagenome (GOLD analysis project Ga0114908, IMG submission 87292) | Marine viral communities from the Global Malaspina Expedition - Malaspina viral metaG DeepMed_s17 | ecosystem: Environmental > Aquatic > Marine > Oceanic | place: Mediterranean Sea... | reverse complement strand
GGTCAACCTCGCCAACCCCGTGGGGCATAGCACTGAAGGTGCCAGCGGCTTGTTTGGGGGCATTTTCGGCGGGTTGAGCCCTGGGCGTAACGTCGGTGCCGCCAATCTTCGTGATGCCCCAGAAGAAGTGGTCGGCGAACTTCCCGTCCTTGCCCTGCTTCAGGTCTTGCTTCTCAAGCCACAGATTATAGGTCTGGCCCTCCACGAGCTTGTTGGCCATCTCGGGCTCCACCCGGTAGACGGGGATGCCGTACTTGCTCTTGAAGGCCGGTACGTCCAGCCTGACGGTGAAGGTCTTCCCTTCATCTCCTTCTCCATCACCGTGCAGCTATATTCCTTCGTCGGTCGTTCGGTCTCGGTACTCATAGTGTCGCCTCCCTCTCTGTAGCCAGCACCACCTTGGCCCACGGTGCCTGCTGTTCGCCCTTGAACTTCTTGGTCCGATATATCGTCTTCGCCAACGCCAGGTCGTCTTCGTTGCCGTGCACCGTGACGACGCCGTGCTCCTCCTCCATCGTGGCGTACCACGTCCTGCCGTCAGTGTGGACGAATCTGCGCTTCACTTCGATACCTCCAGTGTCTCCATGATTGCGCCCAACGTCTTCATCATAGCCTTCATCCTTTCCTCAAACTCCCTCTGCTCGTCCTCCCGTTCCTGCGTGGTGCTCTTCCAGCCACGGCACCCGTCTTCCCCGCAGTCGCAGGGCACGACGATGCGCTTGTAGTCATGGCGTAGCTGCTCTACGGTGAGGCCCGAGGCGACGGCATAGCATCGCTCGAACTCTTCGGCTGTTATCTTCTTCACTTCGGCACCTCCAGCTTCTCGCCGCAGAAGGGGCAGTAGGCTATTTCGCAATCGGTCTGCAATTGAAGATTAGTTAGGCTCCAAATCCACTTATCGCTGTGGAGCCTAATAGACCAGGTCATTCCAGACGTTAGTCTCACATCGATTAGTTCGCAGTCATGTATATCAGTCGGCATCGTTATCGTTCCCTCACTTTCTGTATGAGCAGCAGCGCCCCCAGCGTCACGGCGACGCCGCACACGAAGCAGAAGGCGGCGATGTGGCTATTCATAGCTTTGGCACCAAATGGGGGTACATACGTTCGGCTCTCCGAATTCGGGCCATCATGCCCCCGATATATCCAGCATTAGGAACCAGCCGCGTTCACCGTCCTCTCGGACTATTACGTTGTAACCAGGGACGGACACTCCCGCAGCCTCTCGGATGGCCTCCGCCTCTGTGGGGACGAAGGCATCGCCGTACCGTTCACGGAACTGAGCGGGCGTCATTTAGTAACGCCTCATTCCGATAGTCCTCTGAATCTCTAGACCTAACTTCATGATCCAGATATCCACTACGCTTCGGTTGATGCCCAGGTCATGGGCTACATCAACCAGGTTCCCATGCTGGATAAACAGGCGAGGGATAAGGGTCTCCAGGGGCTCCCTGTGCTTCGCCTCTACCGCTATCATCCGCTTGGTCTTGTTAAAGTTCGATACGGTCATACGGCTTCCTCCTTTGCCCATAGATTATACAAGTGACAAGAGGATGTCAAGTGGATTTCGGCTAAATCTGGGGGTAATCTTAGGGCAAAATAAAAGGCCCAGCGTTGACGGTGCGTGGGCACCCACTGGGCCTTTGCCATCAGGAGGCGAAGTCAGTATATCACAAACAGTTGGGCGACATGCGCTGGAAAGCCAGGAACACTACGCTAATCCAGTGCAGCGTCGGGTGGGCGCAGAAGAAGGTGCCGCCCTCCGTGCAGCCGCACACCACCTCGTACCACGGCTGGACTAATGCGAGCGCGGTAGCGGCGATACCCACCTCAACGGTGCCTTTGCGTTGCAGCCGCACTCGCACATGCAGGGCAGTACAACGCTATCGCCCCGACGCCCGAACCGCCACCAGCCAGGGCATAGCTCGTGCTCCTCCTCAACCCCGTACCGGGGACGGCAGAAGGAACTTAGAAAGTCGCTTCGTCTTATCAGTGCGTGGTTCATAGTTACATAAGACCTCCGAGACCTAAGCGTCGCCATCTCCTCCGTTCTTAGAGTCTCTTTCCCGCCTACCTTCTGCCCGCCCAAAGTAATACGCCAGGCCTGCCATCGAGACGCCGAACACCAGGTTGAGTATGGCGAACAGCTCGGAGGCAGGGGGATTGGAGAGAGAGGCGATAACCTTGAAGACAACCAGGAAGAAGCCCCCGATACCGATCAAGGCCAGTATAGTGCGGGTATTGATTACCTCTTCAAGGAAGTCCATGAATCTGTCGAAGTAATGGTGGTCTTTCATTTACGATACCTCCGCAACGTCCCTGGCTATGGTGCGCTGCTGTACTCCCAATTCCTTCGCCATCTCGGTGTAGGTCATGCCAGACCGCCACAATACCGCCACCTTCTCCCGCCTCGCCTCTGCCTGCTTGGTGCGGACGCTGACATCCTTCTGGTCATGTAGGCAGACCTCATAGGGGCAGTTCAGGCTGTCCACGCACTCGCCGCCGCAGCCCAAGTTGTACTTAGCTGCCTTCGTGTTGCCCATCAGTCGTCCCCGTACTGCTTTATGCCGCCGTTCAGCAGCCCCTCTATCCTGGAGAGTTGCTTGCCATGCTCGGTGATAACTGTCCTAGTAGCTGCGTGTTCCTCCTTGGCCATCTTGCGGTTCTCCCTGATGTCCTCTCGGTTATTATTCACCCGCTCAAACATCTTCCCCGTGATGAACACTACCCCCACTCCCTCTAAGAGCATAAGGCCGAAGATACCTATAAGGGCTGCGACTACTCCGTCCATTTAACGCCTTTCTCTATCGAGGAGGCTCCTGGCGATGACCTCCACCAGTTGCAACTCAAGCTATTCGAAACCCAATTGCCTGGACCCTGCTACGAAACACAGGCTTAACCGATAAGGAGGTATCAGTGTGAGCACCTTGGAAGGCCGCCAGACTCCCCTCCCAAGGAACGCACGTACATGGTCTCAGCATCACGGCGGCACATCCAGGGGGCCGTCCCCCAGCCCTGGTCAGTCTTGTACTGTAGCGGCGTCTTCAGCCCGAAGTGGTCTCTGGTGAACTCTGCCGCCAGCATGGTGTCAAAGGGCTTGCACGATACCACCTGGCACATCACCCACGCCTCCTCGGGCCAGGAGTGGACGGCCATGTGGCTCTCCGCTATCACGGCGATGCCCGATAGCCCCGCCTCTGGCAACCCCTCCTCCCGAAAGTCCACGATGGTCGGACCGTTCAGGATGGTCATGCCAATCAACCTCGCCAACTCCACGAACCAACGGCGCATCCGCTCGGCATCGATGAGCAGCAGCGGGTCGTGGGTGAACCCCGCCAGCTTGAGTTCCATCTGTCCGACACCTTCACTTGCGTCCCTTCTTCTTGTCGGCCTCTTCAATGATGCGCTTCTGGGCCTCGGCCTTCTCTTTCGTAGTCCCCTTAGCGTGGACTTGATTGGGGGTAGACACCCGATAACGACCTCCGCCAGTCTTGGAGATTCTAGTGGGCATTATCCAAACCCTCCTAGCCTCGAATGGTCTCTAAATTGCAGGGCTTCCCGGACATAGAAGCCAACGTCCTTCTCGATGTCGTCGTCCTCGATAAAGATAAGGGTTATCCCCTGACCGAGCAACTGCTCTCGACTTACAAGGTCTCGGGCTCGCTGATCTATTCCCCCCAGTGTGAAGTGGAAGTAAACGCCAGTTACAGATATGGCCAAGCCCGGTGGATTAGTAAAGAGAAAGTCTAGTTTGAGTCCCCCTCTTTGTTGCTGACCTCCGAGTATAGAAGCCTGGAAGGTGAAGTCCACGTCGGGCTTCTTCCCCAACCTGATTAGTTCTGTGAAGACCGCTAGCTCTGGAGCAGTCCCTACTAAATTAGTCGTCATAGATAGTTCTCTGGCATAATAGAATAAGGCAGCGGCGACGCCTTACACGCCCCGCTGCATGACAACGACAGGAGGTTCTGCCGATGCTCTTCAATCCTAGCATAGTCCAAAGATTCTGGGCCAAGGTTGATAAAGACGGGCCTGGCGGGTGTTGGCTCTGGACTGCCTCGCTTGATAGGTACGGATATGGACAGTTCAACCCTAGACCCCATATCACAATAACCAGAGGAGCACATCGCTACGCCTACGAACTGATCATCGGGCCTATTCCAGCACAGTTGACCCTTGACCATCTCTGTCGTGTTCGACATTGTGTTAATCCTGATCACCTTGAGCCTGTCTCGATGAAAGAGAACGTGCTACGTGGCATTGGGCTTACTGCAAAACAAGCGAGGCTCACACACTGCAAACGAGGCCATCCCTTTGATCTGTTTAACACTTACCATGCTCCCAACGATGACCGTCGTTACTGTCGCCAATGCAGGGCTGAGGATCATCAGCGTCGTGCTCCCAATCGCCGAGAATATTTCCGTGACTATATGAGAGAAAAGAGAGCAGCATTACATAAGTCCTAAACTTCGATTACTGTCACTTGAACTGTGCCGCGTTCATCGAGGCCCGAATATTCCAACCCGCCCAATGCAACCACATCCACGTAGTAGTTCCGTGTGTTGCCATCATCGGAACGGAAGGTAAATTCCACCAGGGTCGCGCTCTCCAGGGCAGCGATCAAGGCAGCCCTGAGTTCATTGACGCTCCTACCCCCATACTCTTCATGGAGATCCACTTCAAAGGTGTGGCCGTACTTGACGTCCAGCTTCTTCCTGTACTCCAACGTCAGAGCAAGCATATCTGGGCTAAGGGTGTTGGTGCTGCCACGAGCAGCCGTAACCCGAAACCGGATGGCCCGAAAGACCGTCCCCGTTGGAGTCGTGCTGTCGGGGAAGTCGAAGGTGGTCACACCGTTACTGGTGATGGTGGAGCCCAGGTTTGTGAAGGCGCCAAGCCCCGATGTCCCCGAGAAGTCCAGGGCTCTAGCAATGGTAAAGGTCTCGTTGGCCGTCATATCCTGGGCGTCCGCCCTCAGCCTCACCGCCAGCTTAGAGACCTCAGACTGACCTGCGGTGAACCAGGGGGTGAAAAGACGCCCACTGGCAGCGTAGGTATACGAGGCGATCCTTTTGGGATTGTTGTGGTAACGCGGGAGATCGATGTACCGGACAGACGCCTCAATGCCCCAATAGAGCCGATAGGCGCTGTTGTCGTCGCTGACGTACATGACGATGGTATCATTGCCGCCGCCCGCTCCCTCTCCCAGGGTGATGTTCTGCCATCCCAGGGTATCCCAACTATATATATCGGGCGTTGCGTTGTCGGCATCGCCAGCGGTTGAACCCCCAACGGTGGCTATGATCTCGTTCTGGGTCGCCACCAAGGAGGTAATGGGGCCCACCTCAGTAGCGTGTAGGCCATCATCCCGATCAAGCCCTATATTGGAGATCACGGCACTATTGTTGTTGATCTGATACTTATAGATGGTCAAGCCAGACGGAATATAAAGGGATTCGCGAAACACCACTGACCCTCGTCCATTATCGGGATGCCTTGGTAGCCCCAGTGCCGTAGCCACAAAGCGAGTATTGGCGTTATCGTGGCCGTACAGCCCCACGATGGTCACGGCATATAGGATAGGGTTGTTGCTGGCGTCAACGTACACCACCAGGTCGCTGACGTGGCTATCGGGTAGGGGAAGTTGGGCATCGGCTGTAGTCTCAAGCAGCACATCATAGGTTGATATAGTATCAAAGTCTGCCAGAGTGCCAATCCAGTTCTGGGTAGTGAGTGCGGCGGAATTAAAGATGTTAGCCTGAGTGTTGGTTCCCCCAGAGCCAATATACCCATACAGCATATCGTTCTCGCCGTCCCTTATAACAATAACGTGACTGCCTGCCTTATAGCCTGAGAAGTCCTGCGAAGCATCTTCAAGGCGAGCACTGCCAGCTGTCTCCGTTACCGTGTAAGCCCCGCCTGCCTCGCTATCCACTGATGTTACATCAGAGGTGTATTTCAATTGACCCGTATTATCTATCAGATAGAGTCGGTCATTCCAAGCGGCGGCATACTGAGCAGGATCGGGGAGAACAAACCACCGAGTGCCGTTATAGTACATAAAGCCACTAGAATTAAGGCAGAAGCCTATATACTCCGTATCGCTAAGGCGAAAGGTGATAGCATCTGTGGCTGCGGCAGGAACATTGAAATTAGTGTCGGTCATGGAGGTGCCATTGGTGGACTGGTAGATATCGGTTCCCCAGGCAAAGTAGAGAGTTCCTGCCCGGGACCCAATCGCCCCCAGGGTCTGACCTGAAGGCTCCCCTGTCATATCGCTGATAAGAGGCCCCAGGACTAGATGCCCCTTGTGCCTCATGTTCAGGGTCTCAACGATCCAGGCCCTATTGACCCCAGTGTTCTCCTCCATTGTGTCGAGGCCAATGCCACCACGCCAATCAGACCACGTAACTACGGAGAGACGCTGCTGAGTGTCACGACCCTGATCGCCAATGACCAGTTTGGGTGGGTAGACAGAGGAGACGAAAGCCTGAACGGGCTTGTTTATTCGATACCGAACAGCGTTAAGGGAAATCTCATTTAGCTCTTCAACTCTTTCAGGCACACTAAGAAATCTCCCTCACGTTTTCCCGGAATGGCAGATCTGCCCTTTTCTTCTCGGCGTAGGCAGTCCAATACTGAAGCTGCCGCTGGATTTGGTTAGCGTCTGGCCCGTTCTTTCCAGCCACAGAAGCGAAGGCTAAAGCAGTGGCTCGGGCGATAATATACTCATCATGCAGTTCACTGGTCGCTCCGTCAGTAGTAAGCAGAGCAGGGCTATCACCACCTCGCAGCTTTATGAGGTTGTGCCCTATCTCCCTTACGGCAGCCTCGCTCAATATCAGGTCCCGGGCCTCTTTATCGATACCCCAGTAGTGGCTAGGTAGGCGAGTCCAGGTCGAGTGGTCCTCATTCACAGCCCTGATCCAGTCAACCCAAAAGGTCTGAGCACCCTGGTCGGAGTCCAGCACCAAGCGGACCTCATCGATAGCAGTCTTGTCCTCACGCGAGGTCAGAGTGATCCTCACGAAGGTCCATGTGTCGGCAAGCAAAGCAGGAATATCCATGCTCTGCCGGAGAGTCGCCCCTTCATAGAGGTCAATGCTAATATCACCCGCCCCAAGAGTACGAGAATACTTCACCCATGCCTCTATATGGGTCATCTCCGAGATGTCCAGAGCCGTTATGTCCTCATGGGCCAACTCCCCTGTGGTGAACCCATCGGCAATGGTGAACTTCAGGGCTCCTCCGCCATGCTTCTTGTCCTCGGTATCCACCTCTTGAGTGACGTTGGCCGCTACACTGATCCAGGTGGCATCGGCACTGGTTAGCAGGTCAGCCTTCACGTAGTCCCTGTACTCCACGCCATTCAGCATGTTGAACTCAGCGGGGATGTCCAAACGGGCCGTCCGGTTGTCCCCATGCAGTGATAAGTCCTCTTCGGGGTCGTAGGCCCTGCCAGTGGCCTCTATGATAGCCTGGTTGATGAATTCGTGGATGTTTGCTGGAGCATAGCGAGCCTCCCACATCTCATAGGTCATGCTGGTTGGTATTATTGCACCAAAGGCGGGAGACACAGTGATGTCCGTGCCAGACTGAACGTAATCATTAGCTCTGGTTATCTCGCCATCGTTGTTGCCAGAAGTGGAGACGATCCATTTCCCATTGTGTACGTCGTCCCCTCCTCTAAGCCTCGTATCAATTAAGGAAGTGGCATCGACGCTACTTGTGGTTGTGCCTAGGAAAATGGCTCCTAGATTGTACCCTACGGAGACCCGAATCTGTTCTCTGGTTCTTCCCTGTAAGACCAACTAGAGCCTCCTATAGGAACCAGAAGTTCAATACCAGTCCAGTGGTGGGGTCGGTGTTGCCCGTCGCAGTGGTGGTGCAGGCGTAAGTGAGAGCCACCTCGAACTGCATCCCGTCAGTGAAGAACATATCAATCCCACCATCTAAGGTGCCATCACCAGCAGGAACTAGATAAGATTGCTTGGGCGTGGTGGTTCCTACAGTGACATCACCTGTCGCAAGGTCGAATAGCTGAAGGTAGGCGTCGGCAGAGTTGGGGTTACTCACCTCTAACCCATAGAGACGAATAGGGTTGACGTTTCCGGCCTGAGCGGAGTTGTCTGCGTCGCCATCGAAGTGTGTGTCATATCCTGCGCCTCCCGGCATTACTCCACCCTCCTATTCACCAGTACCTTGGTCTTCGTTCTTTGCTCGTGCTGCCCGTTCCGCTGCTGTATCCACTAGCCAATCTATGGGCAGAGGAGCGTCCGAACCCGGTGTATTAGCGGCTATCTTTTCAGCATCATGGAATTTGGCTCTCCATAAACGGTGGGTCCCGCCACCAGGGAACACTGCCACAATCTCAGAGATGCCTGGGTGCGGCTTCATAAACCGCAAAGTCACCGGAGTTCCAGAGGGCGAGACGTGAATCGGGGCATCGAGGGGCGTTACCTCCTCGGCAAAGTCCACTATCGTTCCGTCCTGGAAGACCGCCGAGAGGTCTGTAAGCCCTCCTCCATCATCCTCGGCATAGATACGCACATGGTCGGCTGCTCCCGCACCAGGAGCCGACATCTCAGCAAGTTGTATAAACCCAGCGTTGATATCCAGGTCTCCCCCAGCTTGCATAAGTTGTACATCTCCAGAGCTGGTAAGGAAGGCAAAACGGTTTCCTCCCGCCTCAGTGCGTATACGGAGTTCACTATCCGTGTCAAAGTTCAGGTTGCCGTTGGGGGATATGAGGCTAAGGATGCCCCCCGAAGCATCTATTTGTATGTATTGCTCAGAGTTACCGCCACGATTTGCAAGTAGGATAATATCGCCATCTTGCGTTATGTTAGAGACAAACAAGGAGTTAGCCGTAGTGGCTCTGTAAACAGGAGTGCCTGCCGTTACATCGGTAATAGAGGCGTTGGCTGACTGGGCGCCGCTTACGTTTACAAAGACAATGTCTCCATCAGTTCCAAGCCGCAAGAGATTGTCGTTGTTGTAAGTCTGGTTCGCTGTCCAGGAGTTGGCTACCGCTAGTTTTGCCCCTGGTGCGTACTTAGGCATCGTCTACTCCTGTGTGGCTTTCTTGACCCTGTGGTTGGTCTTCCGCCTCGGCTTTGGAGCCGCAGCACCATTGGTCTGATTGGCCCTGGATACCGCACCGTACAGCCGCTGCTGGATCTCTCGGTCCTCGCGGCGCTCTCTAGCCCGACGTTCTTCCTCGATGTTGGCCGACTCGTCCTTGTGGCGATGGGTCATGTGCCTGAGAACCTGATAGGGGCTGGTCAGGTTGGCCTTCATGCAGACCGGGAACCCCAACGTATCGTAGTATGCTCTATTCGGGTCAGTCGGGTGCAACATGCACTTCAGCCTCTGAACGGGCCTTATCGCAGGGTTCTGGATGGGCCTCAAGGAGAAGGCGGGAGTCCCGTCCTCAAGGAGTTTCTTGAGTTGCGTGGGCAGCATATTCTTATTGATCGCCCGCCTCTCCCCAGTGGGGATGTGGTAGACGTAGACATACCCAGCGTGGCTGTGAGATGCCGTTACCATCGGCATCTCCAGGCTCTCGCCCCCTTGGTCTATCTCCCGATTGAGCACCGGCCCTTCGTCGCCCGGGCCAGGAGGAGGAGCAGGATCCCCGATATCTCCAGCGTCCACCTCGGCGATCATCTGCTGGATCATCTCGTCGGTTCTTCCTTCTTGGTTCTCTACTAACTGCTCTGTCGTCATCTCACTCCTATAGTTGGTCCCGTGACCACCTTGCCCTTCTTCACCCATTCCCTCTGCTCGATTTCGTCATAGGCCTGGCCCACCAGGTCAGAGGGCTGCGGCTCTTTCTCTCTAACTGAATGCCTCTCCTGTTCCGCCATCTCCTGCATCTGGGCCACCGTGTAGAAGATTTCAATGTGCCTTGTCAGGGGGTTTATCACTCCCCCTAAAATCTGGATGGGCTTCGCCATGATAGCCCCCGCGGGCCCCATATCTATCCTGGCCTTCACCAACTCGTCGTTCCTCACGACGGTCAGCATCTGATAGCGGTGAAATCCCTTTGACCCTGGCGACTGACGCAGTTCCTCCGCCAGGAAGTAGCAGGGCTCATCCTTGCTAATCTGGAGTTCCGACTCTAATAGGAACAGGGGCTTGTTCAACCAGTTCCACCTCTCCTCTATCGTTCATCTGATAGGACAACTCTGGCTCTAGGCCAATCTCCTCCATTACCTGCCTAGCCTTGAAGTTGGCTACAGTCAGAGCCTGTTGGGCTCTTTGTATATCAGCCATACAGACACGCATCGCCATCTGCTGGGTCATGCTCAAGACCCAAGGCTTCTGGCCGTTCTGCTTATTCATGGTAGGTTCTTTACCTCAATCCCCTTTTTCTTGAACCGTTTCAAGAGCCAAGCTGGAGGAGGCCCAAGCTGGTGCTCTTCAATGATGACAGAGCCGTCTTTCAGCCTTCGCTTGGTTATGTTCATGTGGTTACAGTCCCAGGTCCAACTAGGCTCAAAGTCCATCGCCCAGAAGAAGGTGCCCGGAGGGAGTCCCGCCAACTCTTCTACCTTCTTGGCAAGACAACAGAGCCTGACCTCAATGCCCACTCCCAGGGCCGCATGGCGCTTTTTGTGGACATATGTCAGCGCACAGTCACAGACACGTCTATCATGGGCTATGAAGTCTTCCTCGTTAGGCTTGAGTTCAAAGCCCTGAAGAAGCAAATCCTCTAGGGCATACCCGTCCATATCTTTATCTTGCCAATCAACGACTGTATCTTCAGTAGCCATATTACGTGCCTAGGCTGTCTGCACTTCCGTCAGCGTGAAGGAAGTCAAGGCTGTCACCTGCGTCAGGGGTGTAGATAGCCAATGAGTTAGTCAAGGTCCCCGTGGGGTCATTGGCGCCGTCCTCGATGCCAATCCAGTTGATGCCTGCGTTAGTCCCTGGAGTGGCCTCTACCCCTACATAGAAGATGTTCCCGTCATACAGATTCAGCACTGTAG
>Ga0114908_1001701_pt1 | contig 10998 bp, 10 predicted proteins | sample MalvireepMed_s17_FD_87292 | JGI IMG/M metagenome (GOLD analysis project Ga0114908, IMG submission 87292) | Marine viral communities from the Global Malaspina Expedition - Malaspina viral metaG DeepMed_s17 | ecosystem: Environmental > Aquatic > Marine > Oceanic | place: Mediterranean Sea... | reverse complement strand
TATACGAGGTCACTTTCGATAAAAAATGGATTGATTTTTCTACCCATCTTACAGCGTATTGTTTTGAATATTTCTATAATGAGAAAAATTCGCTATTTCACTTCACTTCAAAAAAAGATGATGCATTAATTAGTAATCCGGTTGAGTTTACCGATAATGTGATCCCCGCTTCCAACTCGGTCATGGCCAATAACTTATTCAGATTGGGCAGTTTAACAGGAAAATCTAAATTTTTAGAGACTTCAGATAAAATGCTTCAAGTCATTTCAGATAAAATTGACTCCTATCCTATGGGGTATTCCAACTGGCTTCATTTATACTTAAACTTTAGTAATCCTTTTTATGAATTGGCGGTTCTTGGAGAAAAAGCAGCGGAAAAACAAAAAGAACTTCAGAAAAAATACCTTCCAAATCTTATCATTTCGGGAAGTAATACCAAAAGTGACCTAGCCCTTCTTAAAGATCGCTTTGTGAAAGGAAAAACATTATATTATTTATGCGAAAAGGGAAAATGCCAGCTCCCAGAGCAAATTTTAACGCCTGTTTTAAATAATATAAAGGTGGTTTAACAAAACTTAAACGAGAATTACTCGCATTTGCCCTAAAAAATTGTTCTCTTTGCATAAAACTACTATATAACTATGGGAAAACTAAGTGACTGGGGCGAAATCGCCAAAGAATACGCCGACAAATTTATCTCTTACCTACCAACACTTCTTGGTGCCATCGCATTATTGATTGTGGGACTCTGGGTAATAAAAATTATTAAAAAATACGTTCAGAAACTTTTCGATAAAAAAGATTTTGATCCTACGCTAGAAAAATTCACTGTTAATCTTTTAAGCTGGGGACTTAAAATTCTGCTATTTGTTTTAGTTATCACGCAACTAGGTGTAGAAAGCGCATCGCTGGTTGCTGCGATTGGTGCTGCAGGTTTGGCAATTGGCCTTGCCTTACAGGGATCTCTTTCTAACTTTGCTGGTGGTGTTTTAATCATCATATTAAAACCTTTTAAGGTTGGAGACTGGATAGAGGCTCAAGGGGTTTCTGGTAGCGTTGTAGAAGTTACTTTATTTTACACTAAAATAGACACTTTTGGAAACCAACGTGCCGTTATTCCTAATGGACAGCTAAGTAACGATAATATCACTAATTATAGTTATAATGATACCCGAAGGGAAAACATGACATTTGGTATTTCTTACGATGATGATATCAAGAAAGCGAAAGAAGTGTTGATGAACCTAGTAAAAGAACAGGAAGGTATTGAGGCAGAACCAGCACCACAGGTACTTGTTGGTGAATTAGGCGATAATTCAGTAAACTTTTACGTAAGATATTTTGCTAAAAACAGCGTTTTCTGGGATATTCACTGGCATATGTTGGAAGAAGGGAAAATAAGATTAGAAGAAGCCGGTATGACAATTCCTTACCCACAACGTGATGTTTATCTTTATGATCAAACAAAAATGAGCGGGACAGTTTTAAAAGCTTCTGAAAAAAGCAGCACAGATAAATCGGAATAAAAAAAGAAAAGCAGGTTTATTAACCTGCCACAAAACCTTTTAAATAATAAGGTTCAAAATAAGCGACATCTTCTATGTCGCTTATTTTGTATTTATCATAAGCTATTGTATTCATTTCTTTTGCTGAAGGAAGTCGGTCTTCAATGAATTCAGCATTTGGATGTTCACAGATTTCCCTGAATTTTGCCACTCCATTACCAATAAAATAAACTTTCCCTTTTGCCAGTTCTTCCTGAAAACTTTCTTCGGAAAGTACCTGAGCTTTGGTTTCTCTTATTTGATTAAATGCTGAATCGAATACTGCGGAATACACTTCCATTCTTCTTGCATCTAGCATGGGGATGATCTGTTCTCCTTCTTTTGGATTTACCTGCTTGGCCAAAGCGGTTAACGTTGGCACTGAAATTAATGGGATATCCTGAGCAAAGCACAAACCTTTGGCCGCGGAAACCCCAATTCTTAGCCCTGTATAAGACCCGGGGCCTTTACTAATCGCAATAGCATCAAGATTATCGATTTTAAGATTGTTTTCTTTTAAAATTTCATCGATAAACACGTGCAATTTTTCAGCATGAGAATAGCCTTTACTATTATCTTCTTTTAAAGCGATTAAATTACCCTCTTCACACAAAGCAACCGAGCAGTTAGTGGTTGCGGTCTCCAAACAAAGAATTATAGCCAAAATTATCGAATTTTAAACTCTATCCTTCGCCGTTGGTGCTACCCATAACCTCAACTTTATCTCCAGATTTTAGAGTTTTTGTTACTACATTATACGGGCCGGTAATTACAGTTTCTCCTTCTTCCAGACCATCTGTAATCTGAATATTAGCATCATCCTGAATTCCGGTTTTTACAACGCGCAATTTAGCTTCTTCCCCGTTCTTAACAAAGACACATTCAAAAAGTTTAGAAGGATCGGTTTCTACATTTTCAGGAGGCATGGCTCCCTTAGTTACAGACGAGGTATCGGCTTTTACAACGATCGCACTAATAGGAACACCTATAACATTATTCTTTTTATTGGTAATAATGTCTACGGTAGCCGTCATTCCTGGTCTAAATGGCGAATAATTCGCCGGTTTCCCTTCTAAAAGATCTTTATACGAATCCTCTAAAATGCGGACTTTTACTTTAAAATTTGTTACCTGATCTGTGGTTAACTCACTATCGGCAGAGTTAGAAATTTCAGTAACCACACCTTTAAATTCTTTTCTTAGGTAAGCATCTACCTCAACAACGGTAGAATCCCCCACTTCTACTTTTACAATATCATTTTCGTTTACATCTACTTCAACTTCCATATTAGAAAGGTTGGCCACACGTAAAATCTCGGTACCGGCCATTTGCTGGGTTCCTACTACCCGTTCCCCTAACTCGGCATCTAATTTAGAAATTGTACCGCTCATAGGCGCATAGATATTTGTTCTACCCAGGTTATCCTGAGCTTCGGTCACTGTTGCAGCAGCACTTTGCATACTGTAATAAGCAGATTCTTTATTAGCCTCAGCCACTTCATAGCTGGACACAATGCCATCCCATTCTGCCTTAGAAATCACTCCTTTTTCGAAAAGTGTTTTATTACGTTCGTAATCTGCCTTTGCCTGCTTTAAACTGGCCTGGGACTGCGAGTAATTAGCGCGGGCATTCTCCATACTGGCACGTGAACGTTGTACGTTAGATTGATAAATATCTGGGTTAATCCTTACCAATAAATCGCCTTTTTCTACCTGCTGCCCTTCAATGATTGGAAGCTCAATAATTTCCCCAGAAACTTCAGAAGATAATTTCACCTCTACCTCTGGTTGGATTTTTCCGGTTGCCGATACCGTTTCTACAATATCCAGCGATTTAATTTGTGTAATTTCTACTTGTTTAAAATTACCATTTTTACCAAACATTCCAGATTTCTTACCTACAACGAGTAATATGGCCAAAACCACAACAATTCCCAGAATGATAAAAAGAGTTTTCTTTTTCATTTATAACATTTTTAAAAGCGAAATTTTAAATATCCCGTTCTTGATGAAACCAAAATATCAATAAGCACTTATTAAGCTCTTTAGAATCTTAAATTAGCTACCGGAACTCCAAAATATAATTCTAATACTTTTAGTTTGAAGATATAATCATACTTCGTACGAATCACTTCACGCTGCGCATTTTCGTAACGTACTTTAGACTGACTAAAATCGAAAGCGTTGGTTAATCCTACACCAAAACGCTCTGTTGCATATTCATAGGCTTTTTCCTGAGATTCGGCCGCTACTAAAGCTGCTTCATAAGCTTCAAAAGCACCGGTGGCATCTACATAGGCTTGATAAACGTTTGCTTCCAAATCCAATTCTGCCTGTTCTAATTGATATTCAGCCCTACGTACATTTACTTTGCTTCTCTTCACCTGATTTCTGACCGAAAAACCGTTAAAAATAGGAACGCTTAATTGAAACCCATAAGAAATACCATCATTTAGCCATAATTGATCTATAAATGGTCGCGGACTTAAAACGGTTGGAATTGCAGGATTCTGAGTTTCTGTAACCACCTTTTCTCCTGTAGATTCTACGTAACCAATTTCTGTAACTGTAGTACCAGGAGGGTTTACATATTCTATTCTATTGGCTCCGGTCTCCCTGGTGTTATAATTGATAAATGCGCCTAAAGTTGGTAGATAAGCTCCGCGTGCTATTTTAACATTTTGCTCGGCAATTTCTTTATTAGCTTCAGCAATTCTAATTTCTGAACGTTCTTCTTTAGCTCTTTCTATAATATCATATACTGAATTATCCAAAATTTCGGTTCCGAAGATATCGTAATCGTCCTCTACAATATCAAAATTTTCATAATCCTTGATTAACAAAGTTTGAGCAAGACTAATTAATGAAATCCTGATATTATTTTGTGCAATTATAATTCGCTGTTTTTCATCTGCATTTGTAGCCTGGATTTCCAAAAGGTCGCCCCTTGGTAAAGATCCGGCATCTACCAATTGCTCTGTACGTTCTAACTGCTCTAAGGTTACTTCGTTTTGTGATTTTAAAACTTCCAGATCCTGCTTTGCAAATAACACCTGAAGATAAGAATTTGCGATTGCTAATGTAATATCATCTTCCATCTTATCTAAGGAATACTGCGCCGCGAGTTTAGACATTTTGGCCCGTTGTACCTGCTTATAATTGCTAAGCCCATCGAACAAAGTAATACTAGCGGTTACTCCTGCAGAAAAGTTTCTTGTCGTTTGATTTTGCAGCACTCCGGTAGTTACGTTTTGGGTTAAACCGGTGTTCCAGGAGTTGCTGGCACTACCATTTATCGCTGGCAACAGTTTACCAATGGCATCTTTTTTATCAATCTCGGCTGCTTCTACATCAAGTTCAGATTGTTTAACAGAGATGTTATGCTCTAACGCATACTCCACACATTCCTGCAAGGTCCATTTTTTCTCCTGCGCATTGGCGATGAACCCAACCAAAAGTAAAATGGCAAAAAGTCTAAATTTATTCATAATGTATATTGTAAAAGATATGTCTAACAAAAAGTTGAGTTGTTACAAAAACTACAGAAAATTAATTTGCAGCGAAATTTTGAGCAGGTTTGAGTTGATTCCATACCTTAATTTTATCGTCTTTATCTATTCCGCTTTTAATCTCTACATTAATTCCATCACTTACGCCCAACTCTACATCTTTACGCTCAAATTGCTGATTTCCTGTCTCTATTTCCACATAAGGTTGTTGCGTATCATTATCAAACTGAACTAAAGCCTCTTTTATAGCCAGTACATCTTCAGCTTTTGCTAAAATTATTGAAGCATTGGCACTTAGTCCCGCTCTAATAAAAGTGGTATCTGCCTTATCTAAGGTTCCTTTAATTTCAAACTGAATTGCTCCGTTTTCTTCAACTCCTTTTGGCGCGATATAATCTAAAACCGCATCGAAAGTTTTATTTTCTATAGCACCTACAGTTACTTCAAGTGGTAAGCCTTCTTTAATTTTACCAACTTCGCTTTCATCTACTTTACCTTCAAAAATCATCTTATTCACATCAGCAAGCGTAGCCAGCGTAGTTCCGTCGTTAAAGTTATTAGATTCGATTACCTGGTTACCGGTTTTTACAGGTACATCGAGTACCATTCCGGTAACGGTGCTTCTAATTAATGTATTTGCCGCGCTACCAATCCCACTGGTGGTTCCGGTTTTTACGATCTCAAAATTTTGTTGTGCCGATTTGTAGTTTTGCTCAGCTCTTTGATAAGCCACTTCTACATTATCATAATCGTTGGCAGAAATAACCCCTTTATCGAATAAAGATTTTTGACGCTCGAATATTTTCTTTTGATTATCAAGATTAATTTTAGCGGTAGCCACCGCATCTTTTGCACTTTGCAACGAGTTTACATTAGGGATCACCCTAATCCTGGCAATTAAGTCTCCGGCTTCAACAGATTCCCCCGCCTCAACATAAATTTCATCTATGATTCCACTAATATTAGGCTTAATTAATATTTCTTCTAACGGAACGATATTTCCGGTTGCCACGGTATTTTTAGTGATGGTTTGTACAGAAGCCTGTTCGGTTTGATAGACCACTGGATCTTCCTGCCCCTTTTGAAAGTAATAATACAGCGAACCTAGAAAGCCAATAAAAATTACGGCTAAAATAATGATGGTAACTGTTCTTTTCATTTTTGATTGTATTTATTCTTTTATCTTAACTTGTTATTCTGTTCTTAAAGCGTCTACAGGCTTGATCTTTATTGCATTTTGCGCCGGAATCAATCCTGCCAGCAATCCAGAGATCACAAGGATGGCCAATGCGATTAAAACAACCCCTATATTTACAGATGGGTTAATAAACATCATTTCTGAAGTATCCATCCCGTCTAAAATCATATTAATTATAAAGATGACCAAGGTGGAAAGAATGATTCCTGCCATACCTGAAATAATGGTAAGAAATATCGATTCTAAAAGTATTTGCCCCCTAATATTCCAGGGACTTGCTCCCAAAGCCCGTCTAACACCAATCTCGTTTGTACGTTCTTTTACTACGATAAGCATGATATTACTAATCCCAATAATTCCTGATAGCAAAACAAGTGTTCCTACAAAATAGGCCACCAGACGCAATGCGATAAACAAACGGTTAATACGGCTATATTCTTCGTATAAATCAAAATTCCCTACTGCCCGATCATCATCTGGAGCGATACTGTGACGGGATTTAATAACATCAAAAACACTATTTTTAAGCTCGGTTATAGAATGATCGTCATTTGCGGTGATCGCCATCCATCCAACCACATCCCCCATATTAAAGGCTTGCGAAAATGCCGTAAATGGGACAAAGATCTCTTTTTGCATTTCTTCTGCATTTCCGCCGCCACTCCCTTTTTTCTTATAAGTTCCTATCACCATAAAATTAACACCGTTAATCTTAATATAGGTTCCCAAAACTTCTTCCTTTATATCATACAAACCTGTCCTTACGCCTTCACCAATCACCGCGACTTTTCGGTTATCTTTAATATCGGAATAATTTATAAACCGCCCGGAAGTAATATCCATAGGCTGCTGCCTTATAATCTCAGGATAATCACCATAAACATTATAAGCTCCACTATTTAAACCACGTACTACATTATTTGCTCCTCCAAAGCCTCCTAATTGATTACGGGGAGAAACAATCTCTAAACCGGGCACCGTTTGTTTTATGGCTTCTACATCGCCTAGCTTAAAATTATATCTTCTACCTTTAGGTAAACCCTTATAAGGTTTAGAAATATTTTGTGACCACATAAACATAGAGTTTGTTGCCATACCACTAAATCCTTGTTTAATACCATTCTCTAATCCTTTACCGGCAGCCAAAAGAATCACCAAAATAAAAATCCCCCATAACACCCCAAAAGCAGTTAATAGCGTTCTAAACCAGTTTGCGGTTAGCGCTTCTATAATTTCGTCCCAGCGATCTCTACTAAACATGATTTAAAATTTTTACTCGTCTCTTAATGCTACGATTGGTTTAATCTTTGCCGCCCGGTAGGCCGGAAAAAAACCTGCTACCGCTCCCGCTACAATTAATATGAATACCGTAGATAAAGCCACATTAAAATTTACGGTTGGATTATATATAAAATCGGTTTGTATCATGGGTCCAACTACATCCAGTAAAACTAATCCCAAAATCAAACCTGTAAATCCAGCAAAAGAGGTCACAAAAATAGACTCGTGAAGCACCATCCCAATAATAGAAATCGGCTCTGCTCCCAAAGCTTTACGTACACCAATTTCCCGGGTTCGCTCTTTTACAATAATCAACATAATATTGCTTACCCCAACAATTCCGGCGATAATCGTACAAATACCTACTCCCCAAAAAAACATTTTTATCATGCCCATTAGGTCATAAAATCGCTTTGTATTTTCGAGCATATTGTTAACTCTAATTGCGCTATTATCATCTGGCGCAATGGTATGCTTTCCTTTTAAGTAGGTTTCTACTTTTTTAGTAAACTTGTTAGCTGAGGCTAAAGCTTCTTCATAGGTACCTTCGGGTTGCAACGTATAGGACATATAGTTAATATCATTACCGCCCCCAAAAACTTTTTGGGCTGTAGTAATAGGAACAAAAACCCTGCTTTCCTCACGTTCCCCGCCAGGGTCTGTATATACCCCAACCACTTTAAATTTAATTCCTGAAATTTCTACATATTCTCCTAAAATACTTTTTGCATCTTTAAATAAGTCATTCTTTACCCGATTCCCGATAATAACAACTTTGCCCGACTCATTAACATCCTTATAATTTATAAAACGGCCTAAAAGCATACTACTATTTTCCAGAAATTGGTAATCTGGATACACGCCTTCTACCCTATAAGAACCAGACTCTTTACCAAAGCTTACCATCCCACCCCAAATTCTATAAACTGAAGATTTATATTCTAGTGCCTCTTTATTTTCTGTAGTAGTGAATTGATAATCGTCATTTTTCATCTGAATCATCCGGCCTGGATTTAAGCCTTTATATTCTTTTGAAGTTACTCCCGGAAAAACATAAATGATATTGGCAGCATCACTCTGAAATTCTCTTTCAATACCGTTTTTCATCCCCTCACCAATACCAAGAAGAATCACCAAAATAAAAATCCCTGAAGCTACCGAGAGTCCAGTTAAAAATGTACGCAGCTTATTTTTACTGATGGTTTCAAAAATTTCCTGCCAACGTTCAAGATCAAACATTTTGTAGCGCTCTTACCTGGTTAACTTTAGTATCATCTATAATTAAACCATCTTTAAGGTTTACTATTCTTTTGGTCATTTGCGCAATATCATGCTCGTGCGTAACGATAAGAATGGTCCTCCCCTCATCGTTAATTTGCTGAATTAAGTCCATCACCTCGTAAGAGGTTTTTGTATCTAATGCACCGGTAGGTTCGTCGGCCAATAACACTTTTGGATCTGAAGCTAAAGCTCTTGCTATGGCCACACGTTGTTTTTGTCCTCCTGAAAGCTGGTTGGGTAAATTATCCATCCACTGTGCCAGCCCCACTTTCTCTAAATAAGCCTTAGCCTTATCCATACGTTCACCACGTTTCATTCCCTGATAATATAAAGGCAGGGCTACATTATCGAGTGCCGTTTTATAATTGATAAGATTAAAAGACTGAAATATAAATCCAAGGAATTTGTTGCGGTAACGGGCGGCAATTTTTTCATTAAGATTCTTTATTGCTACGCCATCCAGGGTATAAGAACCGGTATCGGCTTCGTCTAACATCCCCAAAATATTAAGAAGTGTAGATTTACCAGAGCCAGACGAACCCATTATAGAAACCAGTTCACCTTCAGAAACATTAAAATTTATGCCTTTTAAAACATGAAGTGAGTTATTTCCTGTTTTATAAGATTTGTGTAAATCTTTAATTGTAATCATAACATTTTGACTGATGGTTAAAAGCAAATAATTTGCTTATATCCATAAGACTGCAAAAAGTTGAGAGTGTTACATATAAATTAAAAATTTCTTAAAATATGATTTAAGCTTCGTATTTTTTCTTTCGGTAAGAACGATAAATATAGTATCCAAGGCCACCTACAAGCAAATAGGGAAAAACCATTAAATATAGAATTCCATCATTAATACCTTCAGCAGCGTTTTGTGAAGATTCACTTTCAAGCACTGCTCTACACATAGCACATTGAGCGTTTGCAAAAACTGGTATAAAAAGTAGTATTAAAACGACCAATATCTTCTTCACATTAAAAATCCTCGTCATTTCTATTCAATTTTAATAATACGGATACATAAAAACGTATACCAAAACCCCGGTTATCGCTACATACAACCATATAGGGAATGTCCATCGCGCTATTTTAGCATGTTTTTGATATTCCCCTGTTAAGCCACGATACATGGTGAATAAAACCAGAGGAATTATAATTGCTGAAAGGGCAATATGCGAAATCAAAATAAAATAATAAACGTATTTGAGGAACCCCGTACCTTCATAATGTACCGGATCATTACTTATTTTTGAAATCACGTAACTCACTAAAAATACCGCAGAAAGTACAAAAGCGGTGATCATTACATTTCTATGCAGTTTATATTCCTTTATCCTCATAAAGAAAAACCCCATTAAAAGTAATACCGCTGTAGATCCGTTAAGTACCGCATGAAATAATGGAAATGTGCCTGACTCTGTTCCCAGTAAATTGTAGCGCTCTGGCAAATTCATTAAAATTAAAACCACAATAGGCACTAATACTGAAAGGGTAATGATTACCGGAATGGCGATTTTATCTGTTTTTGTTAGCGTTTTTTTCACAACAATGTCTTAATATCCTCAATTAACATATCGATTTGCGGTTCTTCTTCTCCCTCGGCTATCGATGCATTTCTTTTAACAAAACCTCTGTAATAAATCAATGGATTACCAAAGTTGTCTTTTCTAGAACGAATATATCCATCCTTATCAATTAAAGCAAACATACCAGAATGTACAAAGCCTCCCTTTACATCGGGGTCTTCACCTGCATAAGTTTGAAATCCTGCATTCGCTAATTGATAAATTTTCTCCTTCTCCCCGGTTAGTAAATGCCAGTTAGGATTTGTTATCCCGTAATGCTCTGCATATTCTGAAAGCACCTGTGGCGTATCATGTTCTGGATCGATAGAAAAAGAAGCTATACCAAATTCATCTTCATGATCTTTTAATTCATCCTGAACCTCCACCAAATTTTCACTCATCACAGGACAGATTGTTGGACAAGTCGTAAAAAAGAATTCCACTACATACACCTTCCCCAGGTAATCTTCATTACTAATGGTATCGCCATGCTGATCTATAAATTCAAAACTTGGTGCTTTTCTTTTTTTTCCATTAAGTTCCAGGTAACCAACTTCAGGAGACTCCTTCGCAGGTGGTTTTGTCCCCTCTTTATTAAGGCGATCTCCTTCTACTATC
>Ga0114908_1001685_pt1 | contig 11057 bp, 10 predicted proteins | sample MalvireepMed_s17_FD_87292 | JGI IMG/M metagenome (GOLD analysis project Ga0114908, IMG submission 87292) | Marine viral communities from the Global Malaspina Expedition - Malaspina viral metaG DeepMed_s17 | ecosystem: Environmental > Aquatic > Marine > Oceanic | place: Mediterranean Sea... | reverse complement strand
GGTCCTTGTAGTCTTTTTCGTTCACAAAATGTTCTATATATACGTGGAGTGCGGTTCCAATTCTGGCAGCGTCCTCCATAATTTTTTCAGCTTTTTTCTCCCCCACGCGCTTACGCCATGCGTAGAGGCCACTCTTGTCCTTTGTCTTGGAAAGGACTGAGGTTACGGACGGCAGGCTTTCGCCGTCGGGTGTAAGGTATATTCTATATTCTCCGTCCTGCCTCTTCAATGAGGCGTAGTCATACTTCTTTATAAATTTCACGCATGCATTATAGCATAAGTGAAGTTAATTTTCTATCTTTTTGTTGGGAAAGGTATCACGTTGGCTCCACTCGTTGCGTCCTGCCTTCGCTGCCTTGCGAGCGCGACCATGTATTTCTCGTAGTCCGTCAGTCCCCTCATCTGCATGTTCCTCTTCGCCATCTGGGAGATGGCATTGGATGCAAGGTCATCTATGTAACGCTCGCCTCCAAACTCGCCCCAGTAGGTTCTTCCTGCCTCATTTATCTTGGCGTACTCATCTGGGTTTGCACGGTACCAGTTTATGAGGTCCTGCGTCGTTTCTTTGCTGTTAATCTTCGCCTTCATCGTCTGCATGATTCCGCTGTATGGTGTCGCCTTGTTCTCCGGTGTTATATATTTTGGTGCATTTCTCAGTAAGGATTCAGCCGCACCCATTCTAGATTCTAAATTTACTCCCTGCGGATACCATCTTTCATACATGGATTGATTTTTTAAAGTCCTGACAAAACGGTCATCAGGATACTGTTGGGCGATGGCAAGGACGCGGCGCATCGCGTTCTTGCCATATTTTTTCCCAATTAATGATAGTATTCCGTACATCTCCCCCCAAACGGCCCCCTATCCCATTAAACCTGTGTAAACCGCCCTTAATAAAAGTCCTAAAACCATAAACGATACCATCCAGACGATCTTGAAGATCGTATCTATCTTGGAGCTCATGTGTGTAATATGATTATCCAGCTTCTGATGGATCAATCGAAGCTCACCATTAATCTTGATGATGTCCTCGCGGTTCGCTGTTATTTTTTCTTCGGCCATTAAGCTACTCCCAAATATCTTGCAATTTGTTCTTCACTTGCGCCTAAATTTATTAGTTCATCCAAAGTTAATCTGTCCTTTTGCCAATCCATTGGCTGTGGCAACCCTAGTTCTGCTGTCTGATATTCACCCAAGCCTCCAAGTCCTGTACCGAGGGCTGAAGTTTGACCGAGTGGCCAACTAAAGTTTATTCCTCCTCCGTAGTCATCACCGCCACCATATCCTTCTATAGTTCCAGTGCCTCCCCACGGTATGCCAAAATCTTTCTTGTATTCTATTCCATCTCCTCCTATGTCAAAGTCACCGAACTTGTCAGTTAATCGTTTATATTTATTCATAATGTCGCCTGAATCAGCCATCATTATCCCTGAATCCTGCCGAGGCTGATCTGCCCTGACATTCCAGAAAGATCCTTCGCCCCCGCCAAGATTATTTTGATGCCAAGGAGGCAAATTTGGTTCTTCCTTTCTGAGGAAACCTCTGCCTGGAGATACAGGCAACCATGAAGGTGTTCCCTTTTCTTGATTAAACCCTACTGAAGAGCCGCCACCCCTGCCAGGGGGGCCTCCACCACTTGATCTAGGAAGTTTATCTCTTCTTCTATTGCGTGGGTTAATAGTATCTCTAATTGGCCCTGCAATATCACGCATATTAGGCCTGTTAGTTCTAGATCTCACTGATCCACCGCCATTAAATAAATTCATTATACTCATTACAGCACTCCCATTATTCCCTTGTTCTTGGAATTCTGAAACGGATTGTCATTGATCCCCGTCTGTATATCCGTGAATTTTCCCTGATTATTCATCACGGGGTTCATTTCCATTAGCCCACCTCCAGCGGCGTACTGTGTTCCGCCGCCATACTGCGCGGCCAACGCCGCATCAGTGTTTCCTGTATACAATGCCCCAGCCGCCGCCGGATTCATTGTAGGATTACTTGTTATTGAAGAGCCAACACGCGATGTGTCATACGCTCCTCCTGCCGCCTCCGGCGCATAGTCAACTGCTCCTTCCGGTGCCCCAATCTTAGGGCTCAAGAGGGACGGTGTCGGATCTATGTCAGCTCCTTTTTTAATCATGTCATATCCCTTTCCAAGTGTATCAAGTGGATTCATGGCAGCCTCTCCCACTTTGGCGCCAGTTGTCAGTATGGCATCCTTAGCCTTTTCATTAAGTGTTTTTGCCTGCTGGAATCTTTGTCCTGACTGGTCAAACATTTTTTGATCCTGTTCAAGCTCAGCCAAATCACGGTCGAATGCAATCCATTCCTCCGGATACATACGGACTAGCCTTGCAAAGTTTGCCAATCTAATTGTCTCCGGCAGGTTTGCATCTACCATATTTTTAAGGACCCTGTGTGATACTGGATTGGTTAGAACCTTTCCTCCATAATTGATCATGAATGCCGCAGCGCTCATCATCAATGGTCCAATTCCTATAAGGGTGCCGGCCTCGGCAGCTCCTTTTCCAACCATTCCCGGGCCCAATGCCGCTGATGGAAGGAACGCTCTCACGGCTGACCTAGTGGAACCCATTACCGCACGACGCATCATGAACTTCGCTCCGCTAGGAACGCCGTTCTCGAAAAGCTTCGCGAGAACCATTGATAAGTCATCAAAGTCCTTCTGGGTTGGCATCTTTGTTCGCTCTCCCCTTATGAATCCTTCCGGCAATTCCTCGCCAAAAATTTCCTTCAGTCCCTTTCCGACTCCTGTTTCATATACTTGATCATCAAAATGAGTCCATCCAATTCCAGGCTTCCAAACTCTAAGCTTTGTCACCTCCGGTGACTCATCAAGAGCGTGGCTGAACAGTGTCTTTAACTTGGACCCTTCCTTTCCAAGGCCAAGTCCGGCCCTGAATCCTGCCGCGTCAAACATTTGCAGTCCTTCCTTTTCAACTATGGAAGCGTTGAACAGGTCATCAATGTATGTTCCTAATCCATTATGGTAGCCACGGTCACCAACAATTCTTTTGATTGCAGCCAATTCTGATTTTCCGTCTAGAGCATGCGCCTTTGATGCATTAATAATGGTATCAAATAAGGTATGGGAAGCACGTGTTGTGCTGTTGTCAAGAATAATATTAAATCCTCTTTGCTTGACTTCCCCTCTCGCCGCTGTCTTGCCAACATTAGTTCCCCAAAGCATCAGCCCTGAAGAGACAAACTTGTCATACTCATCGAACGCCTTGGCAACATCCGGATATCCCATTTTTTCAATGGACGCCACATCATTTTCCCATGCCTTCATAATTCGTGAAACATCATCCGCATAGGTAGTCTTCGCCAGCACCTTGTTCTTAAGTGGAAGCAATAAGTCATTAATCTGCTCGCGAAGCCCTTTCATTTGATGCACGTCTAGCATTGCGTGCGCCCTTCCTTCTCCAACAGGCTTTATTACTTGGTTTTCCAGGAAGGTGATCAGCTTGCTGCTGACTTCCTTTGGAATTATTTCTCCTCCAGGGTCAAGCTGAAGCTTTTCCCTGTATTCCCTCAGTGTCTGCTTTGCAACGTTGACTAGGTTCTCATTGGAGAATCCCTTGCCCATGCCTTCCGCCGCGTCAGTGAATCCTTTTTCCAGTGTTTTTGAATGTGCCATGAATCCTTTCAGGTTCTGTGATGCCAGGAAGTCCCAGCTCTCCAGCATCTCGTCAAGGTGTCCATACGGTGCAAATCCACCAATCATTTTTCTCATGACTCCATCAATGTAGAAGTCACTCTGCTTTGCCATGTTGTTCTTTATGCTGATTCCGAACAGAGGTGCCGGTGACAGCATTGAAGTTATCTTTCCGCCCAAGGTTCCGCCAACCATTTGCCTTCCAACCATTGTTCCTGGTATTTCAGTTGGATCCGGCCACCATTCATTGGATCCTTTCTTGATGGGTCCTGGTGGGCCAAGCCAATTGAGAGCCTTCGAATTGGTAGCACGCCACAGGAAATTTCCAAGCCCAAGTGGAAGATTAAATGAAAGCTGCTCCTTTGGTACCTTCATTCCCCTTGTTGCAATCAGATCCAGTTCATTCTGCGATGGCATCCATCGCTCAAGAACCCTCTGCTCCCCTTCCAGAAGTTCCTTTCCGCTGACAATTCCTGGCGCCTTGCTAGGCTTTCCCCTGAACATCCTGAATGGAGTGTGTCCAATTACTTTTCTTATTCCATAGTACGCTGGCCTTAGTGCAAAAAATCCAGACGTCAGTCCTGCATCCCAGTAGGCAGCATTAAGTGCATTGCCTAATCTTTTCTTCTGTGTTGGCCTGTTGATTCCCTTAGGACCAAACGTCCACGATTCAGGAACAAGTGTTGCCAGTGTGGCATCCACCAAACTTGCCTGCTTGTTTGGGTCACGCATGTATCCTTTGGCCTTTCCTGCCTTGCTCATCATATCAAGCATGCCTTCGTAGCCATAGTCCGCTACGCCAACTGCTGCTGCACCCCCTATGACGGCGCCGGCTGACCTTGAAAGCCAGTTGCCCTTTGACTTTCCAAATCCTTTTCTTGCGCCTTTTAAAAATTTATCTACTACAAGCTTTTCGCCCTTGACTGATCCATATATTCCACCACCTATGTATCCTGTTGCTTCAATGGCAGGATATGGATTAGGATTATTGGTGAATAGCCCTATGTTATCACGCATGTCCATTACTTCAGGGGATACGACAACAAAGTCCTTTTGCGGATTCAATCCCTCGTTGGCCATAATTTCGTTTATACCTTGTATGGCTATGTCAAGCTTTGATTCATCTCCAGTCTCCTCATATCTTCTCTTTGCTGTTTCTGCTATGTTGAGTGCTTGGTCTCGAACACGGTCCCTTTTCTCACGGTACAATTTGGCGTTCTGAAGCTCCGCTTTTCTTTGTGCCACGTCCGCCTTGCTCTGCAGAATCCAGTTGTCCTTTCCGTATCGCCATCCAGTCTTTCCAAAAGGAACGTTCCAAGCAGAACCTACGACTGCCATTGGTATGTCAGTAAGCTTCTTCTGGAATTTCTGTCCAGCCATTATTTTTTCACGCTCTTCAGTCTGTGGAACTCCACCTTCGGTTGGCTCGCCCTTGTACTCCTTGTACGCATTCTTGTGGTCAAGGAAAGGCTTAACGGTTGATTGAAATTTTTGTATTGATGACTGCGCCATTACTGCTCCAGTTGTTCCAGTATATTATCTGTTATGCTCTGTGTGCTCTGCTTATTTTCCTCGTGGTCCTGCGTTATTCCACCCTCTATTGATCCAGCATAAGATCCATATAATTCAGTCCCTGCAATATCATGCCTGTAATAGTTTTCTTTATCGTTGTATCGAAGCTGATAGTATGATCCTTTGAACTTATCAATACCACTAATCTTAAATGCATCAGGTGCATATGTCCATCCACTTTCCTGCGAAGAGTCATAATCGCTGGTGTATTCTGCTCCCTCTAATGCGCTCAGCATATTGTTGTAGAGCTGGTTGTATATGAATGTAAATCCCTCGATAACCTGCTCTGGTGAGGTGTATACTGAATCACCGAATCCAGTCATTTTTGTTTCAGCAAATGATCTTCTAAGAACGTCCGCCAGCATACGACCAGTAGGCTGCCTGTCTCTCGCCAACGCCAGTCCAAGTGTAGTTTCAAATGTCATGAGTGCTGAACGGTCAGGGTTCTCAAGGATCATCTTCATGCTGTCCCACGTCACGTATTCCGCAGCTTTTCCTGGGTCAATCATTGTTTTACCATCATCAGAATACTTAGCACCTTCATTCTCTCCGTACCTGTTTGCATGATCCAGCCACACCCCTACTTTTCCATTTGGCGTGTCCATGAAATAGTCAGCTCTTTCCGGCACTGTATTTTCTTTTGCATAATCACCCACTTGCCTTTCAAAATCTTTCATGTCACCGCCGCTTCCTGACGTTACAGCGGCATCCATTATCTGGTTGAACAGTGCAACCTTGGGCCCAAAGAACCTTCCTGCCTCGCCAATCGCGCCAAGGACAACATCCTTATTTTCAATGATGGTAGGCATAATGAAGTCCGCCATTGTATCCAGTGTACGCTTAAGGTACTTGGCATACTTGAGCTGCTGATCCATTTGTGCCGGTGTCTTGAATGTCGCCTGTCCGCCACCTACTCCACCACTAACTTTTATTCCTTCCTTTGACGCCGTTGTGTCAATGAACGTGAATCTGTCATATCCAAGCTGGCTGTTGACATCCATTAAGTTTTGAATCTCAGGGCTTTTTCGGTAGAAAGTTTGCAATCGCTGCCTGTCCTGAAGAATAGGATCGCCATTGCGATCAAACATCATTTCTCCCTTGTCATTTTCCTTGTATATATTCTCGTAGACAACAGTGAATGGACCACTCCTGTCATTCATCTTATCCAGTTCGGACATGTACATGTTAAGGGCGGCGGCTCCTATTTCTCTGTCCGCCTTTCCTTTCTCCACGCCTATCTGGAATAGCGTTGGTGCCATCTGCATCCCCGCCTGTCCTACGACATCAAAGAATCCTGCCATGCCTGGCTGGTCTGTCTTTCCTGACATGAGAGCCGATCCAACCTGCAACAGCATTGCAAGTGACTGCATCTTCTGTCCTTCATCGCCGTCTCCCATGATCTGCCTTATGACATCCTTATACCCTTCAATTCTTTGCAGGCTGTCATTGTCAATGAGCCCTGCATACATATTTGACTGCTCCAGCAGGGCGGTGTTGGTTGTCTCTTCATCCTCTACTGAATCACCTGTAGCATTAACTTCTTCGTGTGTTTCTGTATCACTATCAACTATCTTATTCTTTTCCCCCTCAGGAAATGTCAGTAAATCGTCTTCAGGAGGCTTCGTCTCTGTTGGCTTTTCCTCTACTATTTCATCTATATCCAGCGTCTGCACTCTTTCCGGGATGGCGCCGTATGCTAAAAGCGGCCCTCCAAGGGCAACTCCCTGCTTAAATCTTCCCTGATTGCCGGCAGCGGCGTCCATATAGTTCTTTGCGTAGGGTCGTGCCTTTTCCGCTGCACTCTTAGCAAATTCCTGTGCCGTTCCAGTCATTCTATAGGCTGCTCTTGCGGCCTTATTCAATATTGGCTTGAAAAGTGGTCTAAGATATGGGTTTACCATGGAGAGTCCTCATTATTGATTATAGCCCTGATAAGCATTCAATGCAGTAGCCCCCATGATTCCTGTTCCAACGGCCTGCGCTATTGGACTGGTTCCTGGTGACGTACCCATCGCTGTCGCCATCGCGCTTGAAGGCATGCCTTGATAGATGTCGGAAACGAATCCTAATCGCTGGTATGGCTCATACATTTGCTGCAGACCTTGTCTGTACTGCGCATCCAGTCTTTGCTGTTCCGCCTGTTGCTGAACAGAGCCGGATGCCATCATTGATGCGATGTCCGCCTGCTGCTGTTGCTGTTGCTGTCCTCCAAGTCCAGCCATTTGCTGTGCCGCCTCTCCGTATCTCCCCATTAATCCTTGGAACTGCTGCTGCGCCTGCTGCTGCGCCTGTCCATAATTCTGTGCCTGTGCCTGCCCTACTGTCTGCGCCCTCTGTCCTGCCAGTTCAGAGGCCTGTATTCCCTGCCTTGCTCCGCCGAATGCGCCTGCCTGTGTCGCCTGTAAATTCTGTAAGTTTCCTGCCTTCTGGAATTGTTGTTCAATCGCCCCAATTACTTCGTCCTGGTAAGGGTTCATATACTGCTGGTATCCTGTTGATGGATCGTATTGCTGCGTTGCCTGCTGTGCATATTGTGCCGCAGCGTTCAGGTAAGGCTGAAATGCACCTATTCCTTGCTGTGCCATTTGAAAAGCTTGCTGTTGCTGAGGGTCAAATCCTGCAACTTGCTGCTGTGGAACATCCACTTGTCCTTCCTGGGCCCTTTGCGCCCTAGTTAGATCTTCCCACTTTGTTCCTGGCGCATAGGCGCCTCCAGCAGGTCCTTTGTATTCATATTTTCCAAATCCTGGTTGGCCAACTGTTGCACCAGGAGTAGTAAGTTCCCACGGGTTCATTCCGAATTGGGCATACTCCCTTGCGGTGCCCATCAGCCCCATTTTCGCCGCTTCTATCTGGGGTGCATCCCTTGTAAACTGTGTCTGGAATGTAGTGCCAGTTGGGCTTTCGCCTCCTCCAAAACTCATGATAGTTTCCTCCTGTATGCGTTCGCAAAATGTTCCATACCTAGGCGTTTTGCCATCGCGTCAAATTTTTTTATCTCATTGTCCGAAAGGCGCGGCTCGAAGTACGCTTCCAATGCTCCATTCATCTTCGCCCAGTCCATAAATTTTCTCATCATAAATACACCTGCCATTCCGGTTCGCTTTGTCGGCTCGACATACAATTCAAGCTCCCTTGCAAACTTCTCGCGGCTGAAATTGTATTCCAACATCCTTCCAGCCATGAACCCAATCCTCTCTTCATCCTTCAGTGCAACGATCCCAAAATAGCTTGGATCATTGATCATGGAGTCTACGTACTTTGCAACCTTTTCCTCATCATATTTAACCTCACTCCAGTCTGACTCCGCATGGTGCTCCTTGGTTGTTTGCATCATCCACTTGAAGTCGTTAGGTTCCAAGAACCTCCAATCCATTAAATACCTATACTACCTCCGACATGGTTTCTGATTCGGGATCGAGTACGTTCATAAGGTCGTACATTTTTCTAGCCCCTGCGTAGCGATCCCCGTTACCTAGGTTCTCGACAGCCTTTGCCGTCATCACAAACTCGCCGTCTGACAGGTTCGCGTTGATTGAATCCGACGTTCCGGTTCCCGGTCCACTGACGTCTCCCCCATTTTCAAGGGAAGCTATGCCACCTTTGTTCCAGAATCCTCCGCCGCCACCGCCGCCAGTCATCCACGGATTGGTCATCTCCCCTTCGATCATCTCTTCAGGGACGCCGTACATCCATGCCAGTTCCTTTCTTCGTCTTTTCCTTGCCTTGTCCCATTTCTCTTCCGGCGTGTCTTGCCCGCCATAGAGCGCCGCAGCCTGTGATGCCATTGTTGGTATCCAGTCAGGCGTTCGCGTGCCAGGTGCTGCCATTTCTTGACCAAAAATATTTCTACCGCCTCTCGAAACTTTTGAGAATATGTCCGCTGTAGGAAGTTCCTGATTTATAGCAGCGGCTCTTGCAGCAGCTTTCTCACTTCCACGCAAGACATCCCACGGGGTCATTTTTTCGTAGGCAAAATCTGGCGTTTTAACTTGACCCATTACAGCTTCCGTGAAACCCCTTCCAGGTGGGCCCACCATTCTTGATCCTACTACTCCTTCCGTCATGGGAATTTTATCAGCAAATTTCTGGTTGTACGCGTTCGCCGCCTGTGAAGCGCTCATGTAGGAGAAAGGAAGTGACGCAAGCCCTGCGTACATCGCCGCCTTGCCTGGCCTTTTCGATCCTGACAATGCAGCCGTTCCATATCCTAAGGCTGTCTGCGTAAGCATGTTCCTCATCATGGGGTTCATGCCGCTGAAAAAACTTCCAATCTTACTTAACTTTCCTCCTGTGCCCAGTGCACTTGCCAAAGCGCTGCTCCCCATAATGCCTTGTCCAATCATAGGGATAAGGAATGGCAGTAGGGGTTTCGCCTTCTTAATTAGTTTGCTTAGGAATCCCATTAGCCTATAGGACCTATTGGCAATGCGGAGGATGTTGTTCCTCTTCCTCCATATTTGCCTTCATAATAAATCTGTTTCAGTCTTTCCCATTCTTGCTCGATAAGCTCATTTGAAGTACCTATTGGAAGGGAATTGACTGCTCTTCCCCACAGTTTCTCTACCACTCTATCATCCGTAGATTTACCGGCGACATCAAATCCTGCACCTTCGAGCATTCCCATTGCATCGCCATTCATGGCAGCAACGTCATCCAATCCGCCTCCGTACATGCCTGCAAGGTATTCTCCTGAACCCATTCCTAAATTGTCTGGATCAAAAGGATCAAACTCTTCTTCAGGAAGCCCTAAACGACGTGGATCAAAAGGATCTGTGTAGATTTGATTATTGAAAGGATCATATCCTGGCGGCCAACCTGGAGGATTGAAAGGATCATTATATTGGTTTCCTCCTCCACCTCTATTGACGAAATCCTGGAAAGATGTGACTGGTCGTCTACTCATTTCCCCTTGCATTGGTACGTCTACTGGAGTTGGTCCTTGCTGAAAGTAATCTCCACTGTCTATTGGGCCTCTCTGACGGAAAATATCTCCTAAGTCGGGAGTCCATCCTCCACGTGGTAATGTATCTCTCGAAAATTCTGGTACTGTTGGTTCTCTTCCAGCCCTCAGTGTTTCCTCGAATGGGTTTCTATTTGGCATTTTATTTTCTCCCTATGCGGTCCCGCCGAGTATGTCAGGTAGTTTATTCACGCTGATCGCGACGTCCCTTCTTATGTCCTGTTCTGTTGTGCTAGTTGCAGGGTTGCTGATGTCGGTTTGCGCATCTTCTTCACTGGCGTAAACCTCCCCTGTTGTGGCGTGCTTGACCGTGGTTTTTGTCTCCACATCCGGTGCGGAAACAGTAGTCTTCCCAGCCGTCACGATTATGTCATTATTTATACTCATTTTTTGTTCTCCTTGCAAGAATTATTATTCAGAAGCGCTTCCGCCAGCCCTTTCCATTTCCAGAAAACTGGCAAAAATATTAAGTCTGTCGGCCACCGCAACAGTGAATTTCAAAGCTTCTTTCTCCTGTAGAACATAGCTTCTGGCAATATGCCTGTAAGTGGTGCTGGCCACCCAGGTTCCAAATTCCCACAGAAAATCTGTTCCGCTGGCATTGGTAAGAACCAGGGAATTATTTCCAGTGTTGGTTCCACTGTAATTGACGCTAGAAAGATCCACTATGATAGCTGTTCTATTATCAGGAACGGTGTAAATCGTTGTCTTCGCTGTCGAATCCATGTCCACTCGTTTACTTATATACTTGTTGTTCACTCCCTGATCCACTTCCGCGATGGAAAGGATGTATTCAAATTTATCGGCCGCGGACGCCGTGAAATTAATTTTTTCTTTTTC
>Ga0114908_1001684_pt1 | contig 11059 bp, 14 predicted proteins | sample MalvireepMed_s17_FD_87292 | JGI IMG/M metagenome (GOLD analysis project Ga0114908, IMG submission 87292) | Marine viral communities from the Global Malaspina Expedition - Malaspina viral metaG DeepMed_s17 | ecosystem: Environmental > Aquatic > Marine > Oceanic | place: Mediterranean Sea... | reverse complement strand
CAATTAGATGAAGTTGCAAATTACGCTACTTTAACAAGCGATGCTGGAGCATTTGGCAAACTTACAACGTCAATACAAAATAATTTTTTTGGGCGTATGTTGTTGCCGTTTGCAAGAGTTCCAACAAATGCCGTTTTGCGTACATTAGAACGCTCTCCTGCTGGATTATTAAGCCCTAGTTTTTGGAGGGCTATGAAAGCAGGGCCAAAAGCTAGACAACAAGCAATGGCAAGACTTACTCTTGGTTCAGCAACAATGTATATGTTTCACGAATACGCAACATCAGGCAGAGTAACAGGCGCTTATCCTAAAGAACCAGAACAACAAAGAATGTTACCTCCGGGGTGGCAACCATACAGTTTAGTTTTTAGAGATAAATCTAAAACAGATGCAAATGGAAAACCAGTTGTTGATGATGTTTGGAAAGATAGTAACGGTGATTTGTTGCCTTTATTTGACCAATACGGTTTACCTAATGGCCCATTAAAATATGTAACATACGCTGGTTTAGAGCCTATTGGCGCTGTATTAGGTATAGCAGCAGATGTAGCAGAAAGGATGCGTAGAACAAATGATCCTAAAAAATCACAGCACATGGCAGGTGTTGCTGTTTTTTCTACATTAGATTATTTTCAAGAAATGCCTTTTTTACAAGGTATAGGAGATATAACATCTGCTTTAGAACATGACGATTTGTCGTATTTAACAGACGGTGTTTTTAGAAATACTATAGGGCCTTTTCCTAAACCTTTTGGTAATTTAACATCTACTTTAGCAAGAGGTTATGGAGATAATGTTGCAACTAAAGTTACTGAAATTACAGAATATTATTCTTTAGAAGATGTTAAAAATTTTAAAAAAATAAAATTACCAAGCGGTGAAATGGTTTATGAAAAGACAGGAACTAAATATCCGCCTTATCAAGATGTAGGCAAACCTAAATACGGCAATTTTATTAATAATACTTTAGATGGAATTTGGGCTAAACAAACTAAAGACACTTTCTTTTTTGGAGATCCAGATAATGAGGCTATTCAATACGATGTTTTAGGAAACCCAAAAATAACTAATACTGCACGTTTTGATATAAGGCCAGGTGAAGCATTATGGAATTTAATAACACCTTTTGATGTAAAACGAGGTGAAGCTATAGAGCCTTGGATGAAAAAGATTTATCAAGTTGGTATGCCTTTATCATTTAGTCGAGACAGGCTTTTAGGTAAAATTCAATTAAACGAAAAACAAATAAGCGATTGGACATACCTAGCTAAAAATAAAGTTACGGTTCGAATAGGCAATCAATCCCGAAAATTTAGAGACGCTTTAAAAAGATTAGTAATGAAACCAAATTTTGCTGATTACTCTATAGAAGAAAGAAAAAATAAAATTAAAAATTTAGAAAATAAATTTTATGACCAAGCAATTAATCACTTAATTCGTATTGAAGGCAATGAAGATTTATATGAAATTGTCCAAAATGTAAGACGCGTTAAAGACGATTATGAACCAAGAGTAAAACCATAACAATAAGGAAAGACAATGACTGTATCATCGTTAACCACCAAAAATAGTTATTCAGGAGACGCAAGTACTACAACTTTCGCCTATGGATTTAAGATTTTTGCGAGTTCTGAAATTAAAGTATTTATACGTAGTGCTGCTGGCACAGAGACATTAAAAACACTTACGACCCACTACACTCTTACAAACATAGGGAACGCATCAGGCGGTAATGTTGTGTTTGAATCAGGAAGTGTACCAGCTGCTACAGAGACTGTCGTGTTAATAAGAGATACAGCATTAACACAAAGTCTTGATCTAGTGGAAAATGATCCCTTCTTGTCTGGTAGTTTTGAGGATAGCTTAGATAAAGTAACGCACCAAATGATCGAGATACAAGAAGAAGTAGATCGTAGCTTTAAAGTTAGTAAAACTAATACTATAACTACTGCTGAGTTTACGGATAGCGCAACAGACAGAGCAAGCAAAGCCCTTGGTTTTGACAGCGATGGTAATTTAACAACAGTTGCAGACTTTTTGCCTAAAGGTGGCGATAGCGCACAATTTACATACAGCACAACAACTACAGATAGCGACCCCGGAGCAGGCGTTGTAAGGTTTAATAACTCAACTATTGGTAGTGCGACTATTGCGTATATAGATGATTTAGATGCAGCTGGCACAGACGTATCTGCTTGGGTGCAATCGTTTGACGATGTTGCTGGCAATGCAACAAATCGTGGCCGTATTCGTGTAAGTAAATCTAATACCTTAGATACTTGGCATGTATTTAAAGTATCGGGTGCTGTTACGGATGCGTCAGGTTATTCTAAAGTTGCATTAACATATATAGACGGTGCAGGCACATTAGCGAATAACGATAAAGTGTTTATAAGTTTTGTAGCGTCTGGTGAAGATGGAGCAATACCAGGATATTATTATAAGTTTGATACAGGCACTTCAGACGCTGATCCGGGTGCTGGAGAAATAAGATTTAATAATGGCACATACGCTTCTGCTACTGCAATATATATAGATGATGCAGATGCAAATGGTGTAACAACTTCAACCGATGTATTAACTTGGGATGACAGCGATAGTACAATAAGAGGTCATTTACATATAGTAGATATAAACGACAGTTCTACTTATGCACGATTTAATATTACGGGAGCATCAACAGACGCTTCTGGGTATAATAAACTGGCTGTTACGCATGTTGCATCGAATAATACATTTAGTGCGGATGATGAATTGTCTGTGCATTTTTCTCGAAGTGGTAATGCAGGAACTGCTGCTAGTATAGCTGTTAATACTGTTACAGCAAATACTGTTTCTGCTGGTGGTAGCGCAACTGCTGCTGTAGCAAATGCAGGTAGTTCAAGTGCTGCTAACTTTAACTTTACTTTTGGATTGCCAACAGGTGCAACAGGGGCAACAGGCGCAAGTGGAACAAACTCACAATTATCTATGACATGGAATAGTAGTACATCTGACGCAGACCCTGGAGGCGGTAAGATAGCATTTAATCACGGAACTGTATCAAGTGTATCTATTTTATATGTAGACGATGCTGATGATGCTTCTGCTGATATATCTGGATTTGTGCAATCGTGGGATGATATTAGCAATGCTAATTCAAGAGGTATTGTTACTATAACTAAGGAAGGTACACCAGCAACGTATGCTTTGTTTAAAGTGTCTGGCGCTGTTACGGATGCAAGTGGTTATACTAAAGTTCCTGTAACGCATGTTGTAAGTAACGGATCATTTACAAACAACGATGGCATAGGCGTACATTTTAATTATAGTGGTGCTGATGGAGCAGATGGTGCAGATGGCTCTGGAACTATGTCTGATTTTACGCTTACTGCTGATAGCGGATCAAATCAAACTATAGGAAACGGTAACACACTTGACATTGAAGGTGGAGAAGGAATTGATACTGTTGTAGGTGCTACTGATAAAGTTACAATATCTGGTGAAGATGCTTCTACAAGTAACAAAGGTATTGCAAGTTTTCATTCTGATAATTTTTCTGTATCAAGTGGTGCTGTAACAATTAAAGATCAAGGTGTAGCTTTAGCAGAAATAGTAAATGTAAGTGCTACCGATAAAATACTAGGCCGAAGTTCAAGTGGTGCTGGTACTATAGAAGAAATAGATTGTACTTCTGCTGGTCGAGCATTGTTAGATGATGCTAATGCTTCAGCACAAAGAACAACTCTTGGGTTAGCGATTGGTAGTGATGTTCAGGCTTATAATGCTGGAACTAAAATTGCTGGCGTTGAAACTATATGGATACCTTCTGTAGCTATGTACCCTAACTCAACTGCTGGCTGTGCTGATATAGAACAAGTAGAATTATCTAATGGGCCAGAAATTAAAGTATTAGATTTTGATCCTAGTTCAGATGAAAACGCACAGTTTGCTATAGCCATGCCTAAATCATGGGATGAAGGAACAGTTACATTTCAAGCCTATTTTACCGTAACTGGAACTAATACTGGTACTGTAGCTTGGGGATTATCTGGAGTAGCATTAAGTGATAATGATTCTATTAATACTGCTTTTGGAACTAACGTAGTAGCCACAGCTAAAGCCCATAGTGGCACAAGTAATGATTTAAATGTAACTGCTGAAAGTGGAGCGGTAACTATAGCTGGTACTCCAGCAGTAGGCGATCAATGTTATTTTCAAATAATGCGAGATGTTTCTGCTGATAATCAATCTGGAGATGCACGACTTTTAGGAATAAAAATGTTCTTTACAACTAATGCTGCAAATGACGCTTAGATAAGGAGTTATTCGTATGACTGGTTTTGGTTATAATGTTTTAGGTTTTGGTAGTAACACGACTCCCTCAGGGCCAGTAGCTTTCAATGCTAGTTACCTAGTAATAGCTGGTGGCGGTGCTGGAGGTCAAGGTGAAGGCGGTGGTGGTGGCGGTGCTGGTGGGTATCGCACAAATCATACTTCTTCTAGTGGTTCACCAAGAGCATCTGGTGGTGGAGGTTCAGTTGAATCTGCACTCTCATTAAACACAGCTCAAGCATATACCGTAACTGTTGGTGCAGGTGGTGCAAGCCAATCTGGTTCACATACTAATGCTAATAAGGGTAATGATTCTGTTTTTGCTACAATTACTTCTATAAAAGGTGGTGGTGGTGGAAGAGGAGAGGATCGGCAAAGTGGTGCCACCACGAATAATAATGGAGGTTCTGGTGGTGGTCATGGTAGATATTTTAGCGAAGATAGTGTGTTCGCTGGTGGTTCTGGTACTGCTAATCAAGGATATAATGGTGGTTCTTCTGCTGGTGAAGGAGCCATTGATGCAGGAGGAGGAGGTGGTGCTGGAGCAGCAGGTTCTAATGGAAATTCCGGTGCTGACCCAACTTCTCAAGGTAATGGAGGTCAAGGAGTATATTCTGATATAAGTGGTTCTTCTGTTCAGAGAGCTGGTGGTGGCGGTGCTGGTGGACAGTCTACTACTGCTTCAAATGGTGCAAATGGTGGTTCTGGAGGAGGTGGTTCTGGAGGAGGTGGTAATAAAGGAAGTGCTGATAATGGATCTACAAACACAGGCGGTGGCGGCGGAGGTGCTGCATCTGAAGGGTCATCTACTGGTAGTGGTGGTTCAGGTTTAGTGGTAATAAAAATACCAGATTCAAGAAGTGCTACATTTTCTAGTGGCGTAACAAGTTCATCTTCAACTGGAAGTGGTTATACTACAATTTTAATTACAGCTACATCATCAACATCAGAAACAGTAACTTTTAGTTAAGGAAATAAAATGGCACATTTTGCAAAATTAGATGAAAATAATGTCGTAGTTTTTGTAGTATATGGTAGACAGGAAGATGATGGAAAAGAAGCTGAAATATCTGCAAGAACAGGTGATACTTACAAACAAACCTCTTACAATACACTTGGTGGTCAACATAGTTTAGGTAAAACTCCATTAAGAAAAAACTTTGCTGGTGTAGGTTATACTTATGATGCTAGTAGAGATGCTTTTATACCACCTAAACCTTATAATAGTTGGGTATTAAATGAAACTACTTGTATGTGGGAAGCTCCAATAGATAAGCCAGATGATGGAAAATATTATAGTTGGGATGAAACAAATACACAATGGGTAGAGATATAAGAGCAATGCAACAACTATCATACTTTTTGTTAACCGCTGTCATGGCGGTTTTTTTATGCGTAAATGCCTGGGCGCAAAGTAATACTGTAACAAGTACATCAAGTAATACAGTATCAAGCACTACAGTAGACCGCACACCTTCTACGGCTTCGGCTCCCGGAGTAGTAGTTAATAACCAAGACGTATGCTCAACAGCTGCAAGCGCAGCTATACAATCGCAGATATTTGGTATTGCAGGCGGTACAACAATTAGAGATTTAAATTGTGAGCGGTTAAAATTATCACGGACTTTGTTTCGTAGTGGGATGAAAGTTGCTGCTGTATCTTTGTTATGCCAAGACGAAAGAGTGTTTGAAGCGATGATGATGGCATCTACTCCGTGTCCGTATTTTGGACTTATAGGCGATGATGCTGCAAAAGCATGGGAAGAAAATCCAGAAAAGCGCCCAGACTATGAGCAATGGAAAAAAGATAATGTCAAACATGAGGAGTTAGTAACCGATGAAGAACTTACTGGTCTTAGTATTGGTGGCGTGTTGCTCTTGCTCCTTCTCCTTTGATACATGGGGCCAAATGCTCGATGAAGGCACAACGGTTACAACTGAAATAGAACAACAAGGTAATGTAGAAACTGTTACAGAAACAACGGTTACTATAGAAAACAAAACAACAGGCGATGTATTAGACAGCGATAATGGTATTGTTGCTGCATCTAAAGATGGTAATGCTAATATAGATTGGGGCGGTGCTGGCAGTATATATTCTCATTCTGCATGTACCGATGCAGCATCAGGTTTCCCGGCAACAGGTACTGATGGTCGAACAAGCGGCTGTGGCCATGCAAGAAGTAATAGTTTAACAACCTGGCGCCAATACGTTGACTTAAATAGTTTTGATATTAAATCAGGCGGTAAAGTAGACTATGAATTTTTGTTTGCGTTTCCAGACAGCATGTACCAGAACGAAGGACAAACAGCGTATGTCCAAACTAAAGGGTATAATGACAATGTGCTGCAATGGGAAACAGGGTTAGTTACTATAGACAAAACAACCTTTACGCAAAACCCTAATAATTATACTAACAATACAAATTGGGTTAATACCGTTAATGGTGCGTATGATTTTGCTAACCAATTAGATAAAGTATATATAGAAATTGGTGGGTACGGAGAATACTATTGGGATGAGTTTCAATATAACGTAGCCTACAATCATATTACGACTGTTGTCGATACATGGATGCAAGTTGTTGCACAACAAGAATTAGATAATACTATAAATACAATTATAGACGATCCTATTACTTCGACACCTGTTACACAAACACCAGACATCATTGATGTTGACATTTTAGATATTAATATTGCGCCAATAGATACTCCTATTGATCAGCCAACAGATACTGGAATGGGAACTATTACTCCAGTAACACCAGAAATAACAGTAGATGTTGTAACAGGTAATACAATAGATGATACCGTTGCAGATATTGAAATTTTAGTAGCAGAGATTGAAGAAATAGGTTCTACAACGGCTGTAGAAACGCCACAACCTGTAGTTGAAATAGAAACACCTACGGAAGAACCTACTGTTAATGAGGTGCAACCAGAAGCGCCTACAGAAGAAACTACTGAAAGTGAGCCTGTTAAAGAAGTTGTTGTTGAACAATCAGAGCCAAAGCCTGAACCAGTAGAAGAAAAGCAAGAAGTTGCTGAAGAACCACAGCAAGAAGAAGTAGAAGAAAAGCAAGTGGTTGAAGAAGTAAAAGAAGAAAAACAAGTTGAAGAAACTAAGGAAGAAACTAAAGAAGAAATCGTAGAAGATAAACCAGAAGAAAAGAAAGAGGTAGCACAAAATGATGTCAAAGAAAAAGAACCCGTACAAAAAACCGCCAAACAAGAAAAGCAAGAAAAGCAGCAAGAGCAAAAGCAAGCCAAAGCCAACGAGATATTAAACAATCTTGTAGACCCCTATAGTAATGTAGCGCAAATGACTACGCTTGCTTTGGTAAATGCACTTGGCCCTAACATTAAAACATATAGTGCGCCCGTACAAACACAACCTACTTGGTACGAAAGCGAAGAAATCTATGCAGACGCTATATTGCAAGATCCGTTAGGTAATTTTTTTGGTGTGCGAGATAGCCTAACTTTTAATAAAATGATTGATATGCAGTATGAGTAAATCGGAAATAGAATATGGTGGCATTAAAATTCGTGGCGGAAAACTATTACTAATAATTCCATTACTTGGTTCAATCTTAGGTGGGGCATACGGAATTTTTGAGGGGTGGAAAATGTTTCAAGATATGTCCGCCAAAATAGATAGCTATGTTGCCCCGGATTTATCTGGTTTCCAAGAACGTGTAGCTGTTACCGATGAGCGCATTGCCAACTTAGAAGAAAATTCTAGCATAAAAATAGAAGCGTTATCATCAGAGGTTCACACTATACTTGAGACTATTACTATAGAAGTAGACGCATTAAAAGAATTAGTAACAGCGGCACAAGATGATGCCAGAACAATACGCAATGATTTGCGTTCCGATATACATACAGTTTTAGACCAGGTTGCTGCGGTTGATAAGAGAAGTAGAACAACCGAGCAAGAAATTCGCAGTTCTATACGGACAAGTGAGAATGATATTCGCACATTAATACAACATGCGGAAGATCGCTTTGACGGAAAACGAACTGCTATAGAATCTGATGCACAGCGTAGAGCTGAAGCACTAGATGTGAAGCTGAAAGAACTAGAGGACAGGCTTCGCGATATGCTTGAAAAAGCACTTAACAACCCTCTAGCTGGGAAATAAAAAAATGGCAAGACCTAAAAGCATAAATACTGTAAGCGCAGAACTATTAGAATTATCAGCACGATTTAAGTCGCATGAATATTTGTGTGAGCAATCACATGCTGAAGTGAAGTTTCAATTAAGAAGATTGGAATGGATCGTAATAGGTACAAGCGGAAGTATTATTGCTGGTCTGTTTGCTATTGTTTATGGACTTGTAATTTAATAATGGGAGAAAGAATATGGATATGATTGTTGGATTTTTTAATTCTGGGCCTGCTTGGATAGCAGCCGTAACTGGTATAGTTACAGCTTGCACAGCAATAACAGCATTAACACCTACACAAAGCGATGATAAAATTATTAATTTTGTATTAAAAATACTTAATCTTTTATCAGGCAACATAGGTAAAAATCGTAATAAAGACGACCAGTAATGGGCTGGTTATCAGCATTAGGTGGCATAGCCAAACTAGCAAGTAAGTTGTTTGGCTTTATGCTTATGCGTAAAGCAGTACAAGCAGACGTTATGAAGGATCAATTAGATGACTTACATCTTAAAAACGAAGTTACTAAAAAGATTAATGCTACTAGCGTTGCTAATAAACGTAAGCGGTTGTCTAAGTATGTCAAGCGGAAGTAAGGGTTACTGTTTAATAGCATCGCCTATTAATCCTACTGAATCAGATATAGAAGTTATCTCTGATGATTTGGTTGATGACTTGTTAGTACACAATGAAATTTATGATCGGCTATGCGAATGACTTATGAATATAAATGTGAACTCATTAGAGTTGTTGATGGAGATACTATAGATGTTAGCGTTGATCTTGGCTTTAAAGTGTGGTTGCGAAAAGAAAGGGTGCGCCTGTTGGGAATTAACACGCCAGAAAGTCGCACTCGGAACCTTGAGGAGAAAGCGTTGGGCCTTGCGAGTAAGGAACGTCTTAAAGAGTTGCTTCCCAAAAGGTTTATTATAAAAACATCTAAGGATGGCAAGGGCAAGGGCAAGTTCGGGAGAATCCTCGCTGTGCCTATAGTTGATGGCGAAGATATATGCGAAAGAATGGTTTTAGAAGGACACGCTCGCCCTTACTTTGGTGGATCTAAAGAACCGTGGACTTAAGTCAAATTGCCGAAGCAGGCATGGGCGTATTCATGGCTGCGGTTGTTGGGTACATCTTTATCTTTCTTGTTAAAAGTTTAATTAATAATATCCTAGCAGAGATACGCCAGATACAGGATAGCGTACACAATGAACTAGCTGAGAACCGTAAGATATTACGAACTATGCAAACGGACATAAAAGAAAGTAACAAGCTAGACCAAAGCAGTAATCAAATATTAAAAGCAATGTTACATAAAAAGTTAGAAAAAAAATAATAGGAGAAACAATGTTTGAATGGTTGAATGGTTGGTTTACTAAAACACTTACAATAAATGAGTTAAACGAAATGTCTAAACTTGAACTCGAAGCTAAAGGCAGAGAGATAGGCATTGAACTAGACCGTAGGTTAAAGAAACATAAGTTGGTAAAACAACTGCACAAGAAACTAGGCCATCCTAATGCGTGAAGAATTAGCTGACATGCTGACAGCAGACGAAGGTCTGCGCCTAAAGGTTTATGATGACCATAATGGTGAGCCTATTAAGAAGGGTTCTACTGTAGAAGGTTATCCAACTGTAGGCATTGGCAGAGAGTTGCAAAACTTTGGGCTGTCTAATGACGAAGCCCGGTACTTGTTAATGAATGACATACAACGCGTATTAAAAGAAGCAGAAGCATTTGAATGGTGGAATCATTTAAACGAACCTAGAAAGATATGTGTTGCTAATATGTTATTTAATCTTGGGCTAACACGTTTCAATAAGTTTAAGAAATTTCAAGCAGCATTAAATACGAAATCATGGAGTATTGCGGCAGACGAAATGATGGATAGCCGATGGGCTAAACAAGTAAAAACCAGAGCATTAAGATTAGAAAAGATTATGCGAACTGGACAACTGCTTTAATAGTTTAGTGGCCAATTTTTATGGGCAATCGGTTTTTTACTGGCCAAAATGTGGCCAACAAATACGGCAATGTGTGGACATAATTGGGAACACATGTTACTCTGTAAGCAAGGCATATTCTGACTTTTGAGGATTTGCAAGGGTTACAGAGCAAGGTATTAATCGGCTGTTAACCGATCGGTCGTAAGTTCGAATCTTACCCGCGGAGCCATTTAATCCCTTGATATACCTAGGTTTTTTGTAGTTAATAATTATGCAAAATTTTCTAGGTGGCCAAAATGTGGCCAATGAAAAACTAGGTGGCCAAAAGGTCAATCGGTTTTTTTGATTCGACCCCTTGTAATTGACATTAAAAGTCATTATATTAATAGTATAAATGATTTTTATAATCAATAACAGAAGGGTCAAAATAATGAAAATTAATGTATCTTATAATGCGAAAAAAAATAAATGGATGGTTGACGCCAGAAAAATTGGTGGCGGGCGTAAATTTATTAAAGATAAAAAAGAAGCACAATTAGAAGCTACTAAAATAGAAAAATTATATTTTAATAATATGTATATTCCTAAAAAAATAACTGGTGAATATGCAATAAATAAAT
>Ga0114908_1001675_pt1 | contig 11111 bp, 4 predicted proteins | sample MalvireepMed_s17_FD_87292 | JGI IMG/M metagenome (GOLD analysis project Ga0114908, IMG submission 87292) | Marine viral communities from the Global Malaspina Expedition - Malaspina viral metaG DeepMed_s17 | ecosystem: Environmental > Aquatic > Marine > Oceanic | place: Mediterranean Sea... | reverse complement strand
TGTGCGCCCACCTCTGCTGGGGTGAACTGCACGTTCGTGTCTGCCATCGCCTGGGGGTTCACCATGTCGATGCCCTCAGAGAGTGCGTTAGCAGTAACTGTCCCAAAGTAGGGAATGTTTACGGTAGAACCGTTATGGATTTCTTTTGTAATTCTCCAAGAAAGATTGGAGATAACTTCCTTAAACTGTTCGGTAAATCGAGCTTCCTCGATAATAGTTGGAATCGTATCTCCAAGGACACTCGTTGTATTAACTGCCATTTAATTCCTCCAGTGCCTACAAGCCCCTCGCTTTCCGCGCTGCCATGTAAGCTGCTCGGTTCGCTTGAGGATCTTTACTGTAGGCATCTCGTATTTCTTCATAAGATTTTCCGACACCTGCTCCGGTGCCACCTGTTGTCATTGTCTGCGGTGTTTCCGGATGAACGCTCTGTGCCTCTGTTCCTCTGTTCCCCAACTGCCATCTCAGCACCTGGACTTCCATCTGTGCCGGGGTGGTGGCTCCATCAAGCGCACTATCAGGAACACTTGGATGCTCTTTCAGCAGACGCCATTTTGTGTTTTCAAGTTCAAGGGCTGCAACGCGATCTTGGCCTTGCTTACGCTCGTCCTCACGGACGGCTTCCATCTCCCACCGTTTGAACTCTTCCGAGTCCTCACCGAGTTCGATAGCCTTCTTTGCTGCATCCCTCTCCCGGGTCAACTCTCCTTCGCGCCTACTGGCATTAGACTTAAACTCAGCGAATTGCTGCTGCAACTGTGTAAGTTGCTCATCTCTCTTCGCCAAGTCTGCTGCTGTTATCCCTTCCTGCACTGGCTCTTGCGGTGCATTTGCTCCCCCGCCTACCTCGGTGCTCGGGACTGTCTCTGGGCTTACCATTCTTTCCTCCGATTCGCCCGGTTGCTCTCCCTCTTTTGAGGTGCTACCGGGTTCTTTGGATTATGTCACGCAAGATTAGTAGCATTATACAAAAAGTTTGTCAACTAGTTTGTACCATATAACCAAGTTTCTCTCTATTCTTGCCAATCTCAAAACGAGAGACTCCTCCAGCCTTGTTATGCCATTGTTCCAGTAATCTGTAGTCCTCATCCCAGGTTGTTGCCAAGTTGTAAAGACGGAGCAATCCTGCTGTAGTTTTTGTCCTCTCCTGATATTTCCACATAGTTAAAATGGCATCAATCATACCCCTGCTACCCTCTTCACCTCTTGCCTGTGCCAAGTAAGCATCTCGAAGATCTATGTAGTATTTCAACGGTCTTCCATCAATGGGCATAGCCTTTAATCGTTCTATTTCCATTGGGTCAGTCCCAAAAGCGACCCTTGCCCTTTCTATGGCCTTCTCTCTCTGGGCAAACTCGGGATACACTTCATCAAATTCGTCATAGATACTCCAATAGTCTCTCAATGCTTTATTGGATTCCATAAACTGCTGGTACAGATGTGGGCGGTCCTGCATATTTATCGCTTTGAAGGATTCTATCTCCTCCCGTATATAGTAAGGAGTTCTCTCCTCCCATCCATCCATTGCGGTATGCAGTGATTTTCTGGGCCTCGCCATAGTAGCATCCCAGTTGCTCTCGTCATGAACAATAGAAAGGTATTCATAATAGGCTTTATCAATAAGGTCCTTCGGCTCCTCAGATTCAAAGTCAGCAATAATATCCTTGTATTCCTCTCTATCTGCAACTGCCTGTAAAGCTTTCCGGTAGGTAAACTTTGCACTTATTATTGCTTGTCTTACCTCTTTCAATGAATCTGTAAGCTCATCACCCTCTATATAATTCTGCTGAATCTCCCGCAATTCCTCGTTAAATGTATCATTGGCAATCCCAAGATCTTCATAATAATTCGATTTAGCGTTATTCCAGTGGCGTTCCTCACCTTGTTTTCTCGCCTCGTCATATACCTTCTTTAGTTCTGGGTCTGCGGCGGTCATATTCGCGGCTGCTATGCGGCCAATCTGAGAAAACGATCTGTGCTGGGGGTCAGCCTCCTCTACCATTCGTGCCCACGTAGACCAGAGCGACTCGGGGCGGGATCGTCCTCCAAAAAATTCAACTACATTCCCCAAAAGTCCTCCCCCCATCGACTCGGTCCATATAGGGGTGAACTGGCGCAGCGTTCTGATATGAGGGAATACGGCCCATTTTTGATAGGTCTTTTCGGTGAAAGGAATAGGTAGCTTCGCCCTCATATCCTCATGCGTGTAAGAATCCTCACCAGCCCTGTAATTCCACCCCATTGACATCGGCCCTGACATCTTCCCACGCCACCACCGGATAACAGGGTTCTTTGTGGAAATAAATCCTTCCCTGCTGAGAATCTCGTCAGGGTCATCTATTGCCCCAGCTATCTCAGCGATCAAACGCATGGGGGAGTATAAAAGTCCACCTATACCATAGCGAGTACCCCCAATACGGACTGTCCATACATCTGACCCGTCCCCGCCCATAGATTTCGGAAGCGGATTGATTTTTACTTCCTGACCAAGAGCAAGGGAAGCAAGAGTGAATACCATGTTGTTTAACATAATTATACCGAGCATCGACTTACGTGCTTCTCTCGCAGTAACACCGCCACGGAATATGTGTGCTACCAATGCTGTCTGAGCATAGGTGAAACGCGGCGCAAAAAAACCGAAGGCAGTTATGAAATTCTGCTGGTTTCGACTCATTCCAACACCACGGAACGAGAATGTTCCGGAGAGAAGATTCGTGGCACGAGCTAAATTGGCAAGCTCATTAGGGCCGACAATATTCTCCATGCTCTCCCAATAGAGTTGTGCTGTTATATTTCTTCCGGCAGACCACGCTGCGTCTGCCCGACCATACGTCTGACTGATGCCACCCTTTACTATCCTCCCCACCCGTGCTTGAAACCCTGGAATCACACCAACAAGAGCCTGCAACTGCGACTGGCCTTCGGTAATCTCTGAAGACTGTATAATCCCACCTAATCTCGCACGACGCCATGCCGATGCTTGCCGTGCAGGATTGTTCCAAAACGAAAGTTCATGCTTCGGATCAAGAGCGCCGGTAAACATTGACCTGGCACCACCGAAAATAGACTGGTGGGGAGGGTTCTTGCCAACAAGCATAGGGACGCCAACAACATTTTTCAGAAAGACTTTCCCCGCATGGGGAACACTCTTAAAGGTGAGATTAAAGAAATCAATACCAAGGATTGCTGTCCCTTGAATGGCAATCCAACTCAGGTCTAGTGACGCTCTCATCAACCTGTGGATACCTGCGAACGCTGCCATTCTTCCTAAAAGGCTATTATTAACAAAGTCCTTCCCCATATACCCAAATAATTTCTGCATCTCATGGACAATCTCATTGCCAGAGACTTTCTTATTATTAAAAACCTGCTCTGTAATAGCCATATCTTTCTTGGCAAACCCAGGCACGCTCCCCTTTGGCACCGCCGCTGTTGTTTCTACTCCTACAAATTTATTCCATCTTGCTCGTTCCGACTTATAGAGTGCCTGTGAGGTCTTTGCGACCTTTTCAGCTTTCTCTGACAAAGTTTTTAATCTGGCTGCAAGGGATTCTAGTGCGTCTTTACGTATCCTCGTTGGGTATGAAACAGCCTCCTGATAAATGCTGGTAATCATGCGAACAGTAGTTTCGTCATCGGCGCGGGTTTCTTTTAACGCCTTTCTAATCTGGGTTTTAGTTATATTGCTATTGGGCTTGACACCTCTCCGAACATTAGCAAGAGCAGTGGCAAACCGTTTTGGTGTGATTCCCAGATTAGCCTTAAACTCATCTGCCATTCTTTGAAGAACCTTTGTCATATCCTCGGGTTTAATAGTGAGGATATTCTCTAAAGCCTCTGCTTCCTTTGGATGAAGCGCAGAAAATGCCCTCATTTGTTTCGGCGTTATCTGCTGGATAGCATCTCCCCTGACTGCTCTTTCTACTATCCGTAAAAGGTCGCGCACATTATAGGCATCATCCCGGGCTTGTTTTACGCCTGCTTCCATAATGTCATCAGAATTTGTAGCCATCTTAGATAAAAGCTCACCTATACGCTGACGGACAACCATCTGGTAGGATAGGCGCACTTGGGCTCGTAGTGCATGAACTAAGTTATGGTCAAATTTATCCCCATGTTTGAGCGCATCAAGAACCGTGAGAAAATCCCTTTTCTTTCTCAAGGACTGCGCCCGTACTGTCGCCCCAGACATATTCCCAATGCGTGCAATTAACTCAGATATTTCTTTTGTCGACTCTATACGCCCGCTAGCTACGGCATCCGTAAATCGTAGAAGGTACTCATAGGGAGATTCTGCACTGCGTTTCTTCCATCGGGTAAGGATACCCATCTGCGTTAGCGTATTCCTAACTTGTGGAACGAGATCATCCAGATCCTCACGGCGTTTCTCTGTCAAATAGCGATGCAGGTATTGGTAATCACCCTCCCCAGGCTTCTTTTTTATAACGATACCTTCATGCTTTAACATTGCCACTGTGTCCTTTGACACTCTGCGTACCTCATTGATATAGGCGGCAACATCATCGGGCATCTGATACCTTTCAGGCCAAGACGCAAGATCATAGGTGGTTATTTTCGTTGGGGTTCTGCGCTTTTGCCCTGGAAGGGCGCGAAGCTGCTTAATATCGGTCCGTGTAATAAGTCCGGTATCCGGATTTACGGGAAGTACATCCTCTACAAACCCTACACGATTTAAGCTAATCTTTCCGCCGACAATAGTTGCCCCCTTTGTTCGCAATAATTCGGCGGTATCCGTTGCGATTTTAACTCCTCCCTCTACCGCATCGTCGAACTGGCCTGTAAGAATCCGTGCCTGTTCAAGGATGTTATCTCCTGCCGAACTTAATGTCTTGACTCCTGTTATCCTTCGTACTCCACCCAGAATCTGTTTCATACCAGGTGCATTGCTTAACGCAGTCACGGCTCTGGTTACCGTACCGGGATCTACGATTGTACCGGCCGCTATCAGCTCATCAACCTCCGGAAGTATCCCTACCCTGCCAACCATCTGTGCAGCACTCTTGGCCGCGTTTACCTCTTGCATTGTCCTTGGCAATCCCTTGCCAAGATTTTTTGTTTCCTCCAAGGGGATTTGCTTGAGAAAGATAACGCTGTGTTCCCCTCTCTCCCCCCTCATAGTGATAACTCTATCGGTAGGGGTATCCGTCTGTCTGACCCCCCAGAAATCTAAACGATCTTGGGTTACCTTCTCCAGATCTTTTCTCTTGGCTGTGACCTGCCTCTGCTGCTGGGCCGCAGCCCTCTTTGCTGCTTTATCGCTCGTATCAATAACATCATCGGTACTTCGTCCAAAAACTTGGTTCACAAGCCTAGTAGTCTTCTTATTAAGACGAATAAAACTATTCTTCCCTTTACCGATTACTCGCAATACAGGTCGGAACGTGGTCTTAAATCCCGTTCCAATTGCTTTGCCAACCGGGCCTGCCATCATAAGCATACCAAGCTCTTCAGCAAGCTCTGTCCTACCGCTTGGATAAACCGCCCTAGCTATAGATTCTCCAACCTTGGCACTGGTGGTTTGTGCTTGGGGGGTTGCCTCTAGCCCATGTAAGGGGCTTGCTAATATCTCTTTTATTTCCTCATCAGAAAAATCTCGTGTAGCATCCCACATCTTTTTCCCTATCCAATGAGAAATCGCTGTACCAAGATCGTTTCCCTTCGCACCTGCCGCAGATTCCATAGCATCATTCTGAAACCCGAATCCTACTCCTCCCAAGAACGAGTCTGGGCCAGGACGTTCCCACCACCTTCCATAACGTGCACCCACTACGGATGGAGGGGCGGGGGCTGACGGACGTAGAATAGTGGCCTCGGTTAGCTCCTCTCCGCTCTCAGCTCCTCCAGACAGCCATTGGGCTACCTCGGGTGCAGGATTGAGAATACGCTGTTTCTTCTCACGGCTTGAAACAAAATTAGGAACACGCTTTGGGGTTAGCGACCGTCTGGCACGCACACGTGGGTCAGGACGACCACGATAGCGCTCTAACAGGGCCATTCGTTCTTCAGGAGATAGTCGAGGGTCGGTTTCTTGGTCGGCGGGTTTCTGAAGATTCTGGAGAATCTCACTTAACTGCGACCTTGAGAGTGTTTTCCCCTGTCCTAGATCGCCAATAACTTTATCGACTATGCTTCTATTATTATTCGTCATGCCCCAAGCCTCCCACCAAGCGTCCTTGTAGCGGCGTCAGCTTCGGCCCTACGCTGCGCTGCTGCCGCTGCCTGCTGCTGACGTTGACGCTCTTTTTCCTGTGCCTCCAACCACGCTGAACTCGCACCACCAACCGCCATCGGTTCTTCAGAACTCGGTAATTGGGTAATATCAATAGGGAACCCTTCCTCACGGATCTGTTCTTCCTTTTCTCGCTGTTCTAGTTGCTTCTGTGCCAGCAACCCCTGTTCTGATACCAAATCCAAAGCCTTCATTGCCTCATCGAGTTCTGGATTACCACCCTCGTACTCATCAATATTGATATTCATCTTTGTAGCAATATCTCGTACTGCGGTGTCCGCTGATCGGAAGGCGTCCACATTCGACTGGACATCCTCAAGAGATTTTCCTACCTGTGTTTCTCTTTGGCCCATTATGGCTCCCATTGCCCCCTCTTGAACTGCGGCCATAATCACTGCTGCCTCATTGATAGGAGCATCAGTAAATGCTGGCTTACCAGCGGCATCCAACACCTGGTTCCCCTCAGCATCAAGCACAGGTTTACCCTGTAGGAGTCTTCGTGATAATCCTTCGTCAATAATAAATTGTTCTAGGTTAAGTTGTTTCTGTGGGTTATCGTCGTCCATAGTAAGAATTACCTTGAGGGCATTATATCGACGGAGGTTTTCTGTCTCTGCGGTAATCTGAGGAGGCTCATCGGGGGTAACAGCGTCCTCGGAGGGGACATCTTCTGTGGTAATATCCGGCTCACCAATCTGTTCTGTCGCCAGCTTTAGCGCTTCTTCATGCGTAATAGGCTCACCAAGGTCTACCTGTTCACCCATTATCTGCTGTGCTAAGTCCATTCTGCGTGCCTTCAAGTCGTCCTGCGCTGCCTTTATATCGGGATCTACAGCACCAACCGGACGTTGTGGCTCATCTGGTTTTTCACCAATGAGCACTGTCCCTGGAGGCATTTGCCCGAACCGGAGCTGCTGCCTTCTGTCTATCTCCTCTGGACTTGGCATATTCTTAAAGGCATCGTCGGTCATAGACATAACATCAATATCCGATCTAGGAGTGCCCTGCGCTGCAGCAGCGCTTATACCGTCAAGCACCCTTTTGTAAACCACTCGTGCGATATACTGCTCATCAGTTGAAGCAGGTCCGCTTAAATCGCCAAGGACAATACCAAGGTTTCGCAATGCGGAATTATTAAACATATCCAGTAAGCGTTCCTGTGTTAGCGGAACCTTTGCTGGTGTCATAAGATCGCTGACAAGGTTTTGCGCTGTCGCATTTACTATGGCATCAATTTCTGCATCGGGAAGCTCTTCTCCAGGATTCTTTACGTTATATATTCCCTGAGCACGACTTAATGCTTTTGTGAGCTTCCCCTCGTAGTCAGTTAGTATTGATTGCTGATCCGGCGTCATATCCGCAGGATAGAGCTCAGCCTCACTCAAAATACCAGAGAGACGATTAGCGGCTGTTGCCTCATGCGGTTTAATCAATCGGCCTTCCTTAATAATCTGCTCAGTAAGACCCCCGACCAGAAAATCAGAAAAGAATCTATTATCATCGTTCTGTCCGCCAGTGGCTACTACGTTTCGTCGCCATGCCGCCGTCGCATCCGAGAGTTTCCAGTCCTCAATAATGGCTTGGTCAATGCCAAGGGTTTTCGATGCGGTCAGCTTCCAGTTCTCCCACGCCTGTTTCTCGTTTCCTCTTATCCTTACATCGGAAATGACATCATCAACAACAGCCTGTATCGCCCACTCATCGCGTTTTTGTTCTGTAGCGTTCGGACCTATTAGGCTATTAGCAAACACATCAAACGCCACTGGGTCTTGGTCATCTTCTAACCCGTCTCTATAATCTCCATATGCGTCTACCATTGAATTGTATATATCGTTTATATCACTCGTTGTAATTTTATATGGGGTAAACACTGGCCGGCTCTGGCTAAGGGCTACCACATCCTCTACTGATAAATCAGGGTGTAGTGCAAGCAGGGCATCCACTGTCGGCACACCCATTTGGAGTCCTTCTCCATATTGAATTACCGATCCCTGCTCTATCCAATCAAATATACTCTCCCATATAGAGGCTTGTTCATCCTCCTCATAAAACCCAGACAGGTCATCTAAGGAAGTTGGGTCTGGATATGCTGTACTGCCAAGAAACTCCGTTGTACTGAGAAACGGATTAACTGCGATAACATTCTCCGATGTTCTATACGGCATTAGGCACCTCCCAAGTTACGCACTGCCTGCTCCAGTGCTCCGCCTCCCGCTGGGGCAGCAACCCCACCAGGTGGTGGTGCCATATTCTCAGGTGAAAGCTCGGGTCTGCCGCCACCGGCGTTGGATAAGTTTCCTCCCGCCTCTGGTGGGCCTTGTCCGGGTTGACCGGGAATGCCTTGTCCCTGTTTCGGCATAAGGCTTGCCATGATCTGTTGAGCACCAATGGCATAGACGGTTGCCCTCTGCATATCGCCTTCTGTCTCGGCAGCACGGGCAAGATCAAAGAGCCTGTTCGCCACTTCCATGTTGACGCGCATTGGGTTCTGTTCAATGCTGTCTGCGGCAAGCTGCTCTTCCTCAAGTTTCATGTCCTCGACCTTCATGACCCGCTCACGGAGCCACGGGAGCGACATCTTCGCCGCAGGGTTCAAGGCACGGAAGATGTTGGCCCTCATCATATCGTCCTCGGGCAGGGCGAGTTCCAGTTCCGACTCAAAGAAGGTACTGCTAGGCATATCGTCAGGAGTGAACTCCTCATCAAAGAAGCCAAGCCTGACGTCACGACCCTGAACGCGGATATTCCCGCGGTCGCTCTCCTCAAAGCGTCTCTGGTACTCGTTCAGCCAGAGACGACCTGTCTCGGCATAGAGGAACTCCGCACCTCTCTTGTAGGGTTCAATCTGGGTACGACTACTTTCCTGTACATTCTTTAGCGCCACTCCGCTCAACGACCTGTCGGCGCCACCGAATGCCTCATCGAAGAAGCTCAGTCGGGAGAGGCGCTGCTTCATATAGTCCATCAGGACCGTTATAGGACTCATCATCGGTTGCCTCGCAAGAGGGCGGTAGATTGATGTATCACTATCAAGCTGCTTGGGTTTACCCCGTTCTTCCTCCGTATAGGAGTCCTGCGCTCCCGGGGAACTTATGGCGATGGAGGCTGTATCGATCATGGCCTCCTGCAAGTCCTGCCAGAAGGTGGACATGAGTTCGTTGAGCGCCTTCCACTCGGTGACCATTGGTCCTACCATGCCTCCCGCAGTCTTCGCGAACCGGCGGGTAAGGTTCGTCTCGTAGGAACCGGCTATGGGCGTGTCATCCGCACGGAGGACGATGAAAGGAAGACGCGTGAACCCGTTGATCTTCCCCAGGGAGTTCGGCGAGAAGTTGGAGAAGTCCCGAATCTTCCTCCATCCCCCTGTAAACCGTGGGGTAGCGTCCCCTATGGTGTAGAACACGCTGTTCAGGACATCGGGCTGGCCCGGGTCTTGCCTGTTGTACCGCTCCTCCCATGTGTCGAGGATGACCACGTTGGTATCATCAGGGATATCCTCGTCGATGGTGAAGTCGTTGGTTGCTGCCATAGCCTTGAGGCGTCTGCCGGAGACGTTATACATATACAACAGGTCAGAGAGTTCCTTATACGGGCCGTTCCAGAAGGGGTAGGTTGCTGTGGGGTCAAGAAGGTCAGCAATAGGATGGGGCGTACCATCAGGGCCTGGGACGAGGGCGGTATACTGGACTGACCAACCGGTCAGTATCTGCCATGCAGCCAGTTCATGCTGCTGCCACGAACGTCCCTGCCGGAGATAGCCATGATCGCCAAAGTCCACCTGTCTCCACCATCCCTTGACGGCACGTTCTGCCTTATCGCGCTTCACCTGCTCCGTCGTGTCATAGATACTCTTCGGAAGGGCATCGTGATGGAACTGTTTTGCCAGGAGATGGATGGCAACGCTTGCCGATGCCCTGATATCGGACGTTGCGATGGTCTTTGCGCCCTCCTCCTTGAGCACATCCTTCTGATAGAACGCCTCATAGGATGCGTTTATGCTAGCGTTTCTTCCTGCATAGAGATCGAATCCGTAGCTCAGTAGCTGTAAAGCAGGGTCATCTCTCATTCCAAGTCGTTGTGCCAAGGCTGTTTACCCCCTCCCGCGCAGGTATTTCGGTAACATTGATTCAACTTTTTTCTTCGGCTGAAGGTTTCGGAGCAGCCGTAACGCCTGTTCGCGTAGCTGGAAACACCCCACATCAGCCATAACCATGTCGAGTTTCGCCGTATTGTAGGTGTTTCGTTCCTTTTCGTCCCTTGAGTTGACGGTCGTGGTCTTCTGGAGCTGGGCATACTGAGAGATCAGGGTTTCACTCGGAGCGCTATAGGCTCCCGTGTCCATAAAGTCCACCAGTTCGGAGATCAGGCCACTCTTTGTCCACTGGGTGACAGGGAGTCCTGGTTCGTGGTCAGGATGTCCCCACTTCTTATCTCTGAAGGAGTAGACGTTGGGATATTTATGGATACCAATAACGACGGCGCGGATTCCTGCGGACCGCGGCTCCCGTTCCCATCCGATGAGGGCGTTATTGAAATGCCGTCCGAGTTCCACCATCATTCTGCCCGTATCCTCGGGGCTGATCTTCCCCCGAACCTCCCCGACGTAGGCCCAATCCCTTGCCCGGCGGAGAACAATCGCCGTGTCGTGGGATGTAGCGTATCCCTCGGCCGGGTCGGCATAGATGGCATAGGATTCTGCCTTCTGTGGCAGGAGCCAGAGCTTGAGCATCCCATGATAGTCGCTGATTTCCCCATAGCGGGTCGGCTCCAGTGGTTTTCGCCGGTCCCCCAGCATAGACTCCATATTCTCCATAGAGACGACGGGGTTTCCTGACAGGTTCCAGCAGGATTCGTCGTCCCT
>Ga0114908_1001665_pt1 | contig 11129 bp, 9 predicted proteins | sample MalvireepMed_s17_FD_87292 | JGI IMG/M metagenome (GOLD analysis project Ga0114908, IMG submission 87292) | Marine viral communities from the Global Malaspina Expedition - Malaspina viral metaG DeepMed_s17 | ecosystem: Environmental > Aquatic > Marine > Oceanic | place: Mediterranean Sea... | reverse complement strand
GGCGGATTTTACGTGATTTTTCACCAAACTGCCAGTATAAAACTACAACAATCCACGCTCGGCAAACGAAATGGGTGCGCCAGCCCCAATAACGAAATGATCGAGCAAAGAAACATCAATTAAATTCAGGGCTTTTTTCACCCGTTCGGTCACTCGTTGGTCCGCCTGGCTTGGCTCTGCCACGCCCGACGGATGATTATTTATCGGGTATAAAGCCTATTCATGTTTTGTTGACACGTGGCTTTTTTTGGACTTGATTTATAAGTTGAAAGTATCAATTATTTAGGAAGTATTTTGCGCAAAGTACTAGTTAAAAGCTGTAAATATGCATCCAGCCCATTCACAAATGAGTCAAGGTATTTAGATGTTTATATCCTTTTAAAAGAAGATAAACAGATTCTGTGGCATGAAAGCCTTTTTCTCTGTGATATGGCTCAGCGCTATACTCTAAACACCATAAAAGGTTATGCGAATGACTTGCTATCATTTTGCATAATGTCTCAAGCATTTGGAGGATGGAAGGGAATAAGGGTTTCAGATATGACTGGCTATATACACGCAGAGTTATTTCAAAAGCGTAAGTACTCGCTGGCCACGATTATGAGACATGTTGAGACGCTCAAAAAGTTCTACACTTGGTTAGAGCAAAAAGGCTACTTGATAGTAGCTCCTGACTTTAACTGGTCTTACAGACACCTCTTTATCAAATCTTACACAGAGTACTTATCATCTAGCCATCGCCACTCCTCTTTGCTGTCTCTCTATATAACCCACGAAACTTTTAAAAAAATTTTAGCCGGCGTTCAACCCAAAAGCCGCTTCATAAAAATAAGAAATCAGTTGGCATTAAAATTGGGCTACTTATGTGGTACCAGAGCTTCCGAAGTTCTAACCCTTACAACGAGCCATGTTTACCATGCTATTTTAGAGGCTAAAGACAAAAATAACGGTATTTGGGCCGCGACAGCGATCAAGTTGGTCGGGAAAGGGGGAACAGAGCGACATCTATATTTTCCGCCTAGTTTATGTGAATCAGTCGCATACTATATTCGTAACCTTCGCTTCAAATTACCCCAGAAAAGTGATGCGTTACTTTGCACAAGAACAGGAACCTCTATTAAAGACACAAAATTTGCTAGTACAGTATTCTTTTCTGCATGTCGAGAAGCGAATGTGGCAACGGTGGGGAGTCAAGGCTATCACCGCTTGCGAAAAAGCTACGGAACTAACTTAGTAAATGAATGCTACGAAAGCGGCGACAACCCCTGGGTTGAAATTCCAAGACGACTTGGACACAAAAGTCTTCACACAACGCTAATGTATATTCAGTTCGACGCTCTTCTTAATAACAGGAGTAATGTATTAACTGATTTAAAGCTAGCGAAGAACACCACTACCACTTCGAAAATAGTAAAAAAGAAATATGACTAGACCCAGCTTTCTAAAGAGCATCAATCTTGAGCACTTTCCTAGTCGAAGGCTTGCTGGGAACGAGGTTGTTATTGAGGTAAACAATAAAGTTAGATTTGAAAAACTGACAGTACCAACGGTAATAAAAACGTCGGGTATTGTAGATACGCTTCTTAATTCATTCACACTTCCAGAGTACTGCCTTAATATAGGAATCACCGAAAAGAGAACTAGAAATGCAGCTGTAAAAAGTTATATTAATTTTATTTGTGCCAAGTATGGCTCTTATGAAAAGCCTGCTAAAAGAATTCCACCTTCATCAATTACATACTGGAAAAAGCTCCTACTTTCTAAGACTTCTTCTTACCAAACTTGGAATCATATGAGCCAGCTCCTTAAGGTACTAAAGATAACTCTCTCTAAATCTCACGGAAAAGTTCAAAACTGGCCTCTAGAGCAAAAATCAATCTACTTTCAGCTCAGAGAAGTAACGCCTACTAAGCCCAAACACACAAAAAGACCTGGTTTAAATATGTATTTGGGTATTCCAGAAGAAGAATTTTCTAACAGAGAGCTGTTGTTAGGAATACGCCATGGCAGCATGTGGCTCCTTAGTAAAATGACCGAAATTCGAAAAACCTTACATAAAAATCCACTGTTAAGTGATTGCCTTTCAAAGCTCAGCGACCAAAGATTATCTGATTTAGAGCGTTCATTTAAAGGGTTTGGTCATCGTCCTCATAAGTTATCTGAAAAACAGCGTCAGATATTGAGCGCTACATGGCAGTCAATAGCCTCTCACCCTTTATTATCAGAATGGCAATGCTATCAATGGTCAAAAATATACAACACTATCGATAATTTAGAACCGGCTCCATTGACAAAAACGGAACAGGATTTACTTATATCTAGATGCCTTGAAGGTAAGGAAGCAACCAGCTCAAGTTTAAAGGGTTTTGGAGCGAAAGATCATCAATGGAGCTCCCTCAATAAGCTCTTAGGTCGTGCAGGGAGAGTACACAAGAGTTTTCCTTGCTTCTGGGGAACTGACTGGTTTATACATACAAACTTAGAAAGGTTACTAATGGTATGGTTATTAGCGTCCGAAAGAGCCCAGAAAATAGGAATTCAGAGGTTATCGCTGAACTCTATCCATTTTGATGGTAATTCTTCTAAAAGTCTAACTATTTCCACATTAAAGGCCCGGAGAGCTAACGTTAGTTTAACTAACGTCGAGACTAATATTTACCGTAAAAATGAACCCCCCTTTACCGCATATTCAAACTGGTACGATCAAGAACAATTTTCAATATCAACCATAAGAGATTACAACCCAAACCATCTGTTCGCTAATGCACCGAATGAAGTACTTGCTGGCACTGTTATTAAAAATCGCATCAAAAATAATACCAGATACAGCCGAAACAGCTTACCCTTATTACTCCTCTCTGTAACTGGCTCTGAATGGCAAAAAAAATTCTTGAGTGAGTCACAAAAAGCATCCAGGGAAGCCGCCGCATTTATCAGAATACTGAAAACGTTTAGAGAAAAGAGAAACACACAACCTCAGTCAGCTATATCTTTGACGTCTTCACCAATTGGACAAAGCCTAATCATCGAACGCGAGAGGCAGAACTACCAAGGCTCTCATCAACAAGAAGAAGTCGAAGCCAATGCGATGGGCCATAACCTCCAAACAGCTAAGAATATCTATAAGGACGGGTTTGTAGATATCGGAGTTGAAGCACTTTGTGAGCCTGTAAGACACTTTGCTCGATCTGTGGGTGATGAGAAATTTAAATTAGCCAAAAAATTAGCTAACACTCTTAATCAAAGAGTTCAGGGAGTATCATTGGCTAAACTAGAGGAATTATGTGGAATTAAAACATCTCAGGCCGAGCAGAAGGATCTACTACATGCACTAGACGAGCAGGGAAAACTACTTATTTCAGGGGAGGTTGTTAATGGTAATAAATTACTCATTGTTGAGACAGACTTCAGCGCGGCATTAATGTGGTCATATATACTCTTTCTCGAAAGCGCTCTGCCAGAGTTAATCGAAACAGAAAGAACCCAAACCACAACAAAACTAGTTGCTACGCTCATTCATCTACACCAGTGCTACTCTAGGTTAGATGAGAAAATCCAACTTCAAGGAAAAACGCTGGCAAAACAAATGAACATTTCTTTTCCTCCAATTAACTAAGCCAGAATTCATGAAAGCAAAATTATTGAACCGAAGAAATGAGAACCTCCCCCCAAAACATAACACTACCCTCGGAAAGTGGCATTTGAAGGTAGATAATGGAGCTAACGGTGTATTCGACTGCGAAATTGATTGGGGCAAGTACCCTTTAAGAACCCCTAATATAATTACTGCACAATATGTACTAGAGAATTGGTGGGGGAAAGAGCCGATACTTCAAATGGTAGAGCTCAGCTCGACAAAGTATAGGATGGCGAGCACACTTTTGCGTGTAATGTTACTGGTGGAGGAATTCTTTCCTCAAAAAGCGTTCAATGAAATTGAGTTTTGCGAATGGCAAAAAGTTGTTCAGCTGATGCTTTTTTATATTTTGGACGATACCGATAGAAACAAGAAATCGCTAAAACAAGTAAAAGCCCCTCTTGCAAAACAGCAATTAGAGAGAACTATAACTGTACTTAAAAGGTGGTTTTCTACTTATCAAGATGGCTTTGTAGATGATGGGCCTGAATTCGAAATCACCACTCAGGATGCTGAGCCTCTTATAAAATCTGAGTTTAAGAGCCAGAATATTAATTTTTCAGCATGGAAGGAAGGAGGAAGCTTCGGCTCTATTCCTTTCGTAATTGCACATTTGTTACTAGCTGATGCAATAGCCACTATTGAATCAAACCATACAAAAAAAGTTTTAGCGTATTTCAAGATCGCAAGGGAAGCTTATGACAGTAGCCATATAAAACAATTCTGGAGTACCGAGAATTCATGTCCATTCGCCGAATATCGTATAACGGGAAACGTAAAAAGTTTAGCAGAGAAAGTCAAAAATAGTCAGTTTACTCCGGTTCGCTACGGTACCTATAAAAACATTGCTGCGCCCTTACACAATGAGTTGAGAAAAATAACTCAGGAAGTGGAACCGACCTTTCCTTGGAAGAACTTTTCTCAATTACACATTGAATATAATACGATACGAACTGCCGTCTTGGTCATTTTCTTATCAGTAATGGGAAAGAGAGGGCCAAGCGAAGTCAAAACGCTTAGGGGTCAAGACGTCTTCCCCCCATCAAAAGACATAGGTCAGCACGCGATTTTTACCCCTCAAATTAATAAAACCAATAAAGGACTGCGAGAAAAGCAAGGAGTTACTGACTTTATTAGCGATTCCCTAAATGTCATTTTAAAACTTGGATACAGTGATAAATCCGAAACGTCAATTCCACTATTTAGTCAGCTATTTACCCCAAATCAAGCTAAAAAACCGGAGGAGCATATTAAACCAATATCTACTACGGAACTCTCCTCCAATATAAAAAAATATTACGAACAGTTCTGTAACCGCGTATCTAACAGTTTAGACTTCAACCCTAAAGATTTACATGGAAAAATCACAAGCCATCAATTCCGACATAGCTTCGCCGAATTCAGCCTACGTAGGTTCGACGGCAATGTTGAGGAATTAATTCGGCAACACTTTTGCCACAAATACAATAAATACTCTTGGTTAAAACGCTATACGGCCGATAAACTAGATTCGAAGCGTTTAAATAGTATAAACAAAGCATATATTCGTGAGCTAGTTCCTCGTATTCTCATTGATTCGGACTTAGATCCTGACTTTGTGGGTGGTATGGCGTTATATATAAAGCAAACCCTTGGTGAAAAAGTTAGCTCACTGCCACCAAGTGAAATCGAAAACTATATAGACGAGTTTTGCCATGAAATAGATAGCATTACTCCCCACGAATATGGTTGGTGTATTCAACACAAAAATTTTCGAAGTGCCGCCCAATGCGCCGACAAAACAGGTCAACCGGCTCCCTCGGGTACAACTCATGGAAAATGTATTCGATGCATTAACTTTTGTAGTTCGCGCAGGTCTCATTTCCACAAACAAAAGCAGATTATGCTCAATCACCTCGACTTCATCGAGCAGGACACATGGAAGATTCCTAGTTTAGTCGACGCGAGCAAAAACGCAGTACAAGACACTCAGAAGTTATTCCCGGAATTAAAAGAGTTTGGGGGCATAGAATGAGCATTAGGGATAAGCTGAAAAGGACAAGTCCAGCGGAAGACTCGACGGATATTCCAACTTGGGTTATGAACGGCTCAAAATCTACAAAGCTACTCTTCAAATCCGCACTTGAAGAGCTCTCGCGAGCAGAACAGAGGATTAGCACGGGCAACATAACCACCCCTAAAAGTGCCAAACTAGTTCTCGCTACAATTGCTAAAAACGCAGGGCTAAGCAGAAGTATAATGCACCAAAGAAGACAACCTGAATTATGTCAGTGGATAAACAAAAAAAATGCAGAACTCGAAAAGCAGTTAAAAAAACTAAAACCCAAAAAAACCGTCACTCCAAGCAAAGCAGAACTGACAAGCGAACTAAAGACGCTTAAGCTTCAGCTCAAAGAAAGAGAGCAACAAGAACTGCGAGCCATAGTCGAAGAGGTTTTTAATTCAAATTTACTTGATGATAAGGATAAACAATCACGAGAAATAGCTAGGTTAAAAGTTGAAAAAGAAGTTCTAACAGAAAAGCTGGCTCGTTATCAGAAACGAAATAGAGATTTAAGCCACAAGTTCGAACAGGGTTTGAGTCGAACCGCTAGTGTTCAAGCGGTCCCTAGCTCGAATAAGAAAAATTAGTTGTGAGAAAAATAACAGTCAATGAATCGCCACTAGTTCACTAGGCACTCAGTAGGCGTTATTTCAAAAAGTTTTTCATACTCTACCTTTAATTAATATCATTGGTAAGGTCTATGATTAGCGGCTTTCATTTCCAACCCCAAGATGTGTCCGCGTTTCGTCTATCACTGTCAGTCTACTGCGAGCGAAGAGCGGATGTTGGACTTCCTTAACTTACAAAGTAATCTAGCTTATAAGGAAAAAGACCTTGCGTGGTCGCTCTAACATCCTATGTATACGCAAATGGAGTGCCGATGAACGAATTCAATGAAGAGCTGATGGGGTTAAATGAGGAGATCGTTGCAATATTAAAAGAGCTTTCTCAATTTAAGCCCAGTTTCTACCATGCATTCGCGAAAGGGAGGCTTGGAGATTACACAGCGGCGCTTGTTGAGCTTAGAGAGCAGCTAAGCGAAGTAGATCAACGCCTTCGACCACATACTAGAATACCGGGCGACTATAATTCAATACAAATGGTTTCAGGAAAGCTATCTGTTACCTTTTCGATTAGAAATGTCGTTTTAACAACACTGGATGAAGCGCAAAAAATGCTGAACTCTCATGAGTCGCAAGCTGGCTTTAAGCTTTCAACCAACATTGCTTTACTTGCTATTGTTGTTTCGGTGTTAGGTGTAGCTGCTGGATAGTGCGTATTAAAAGTCAATAGACTAAACACCGGACTGCCAACCGCATAGCTTAGCCATTAGTACGTAAAAACCACAACCAATTGTCGGTCCGTGTTGCGGGCGTTTTTTAACCAATAGAGGTGTTGCGTGACAAATCGAGACTGGAGACTTCAGACAACAACCAGCCTTGCAAAAGACTGGAATAATCCATGGACTGGTCAAACTGTGCCAAAAGGAACGCGAATTACAGTTGTAACGGTAGCACAACTAAACTCCAAGAAAGTTGTTACTATTCCAGTCCCGAACGGTTCAGCTATTTTACTGAATGCTTCGAAGAAGAGCCATTCGAGGGCAAAAGAGCTTCGTGTAAAAAGCAAGATTGACTCATCAAAAAAGAGGGAAGTCGCATTTCTCTCAGAATATGACGCTTTTGACTTCTTGGAAGATACAATTCAATCAATCGTTTTGGCTTTTTCGGCAATAGAAGCTTTCGCAAACGAGGTCATTCCTGATAATTTTGAGTACGCTCACTTTCGTAAAAGTAGGACAATCCTAGAGACTGCAAACAAACAACAGATTGAAAGGTTTATTTCTTTAGAAGAAAAACTGGATAAAGTAATCCCTGAAGTCCTTGGTGTTAAGTCGCCCAAAACGCATAAGTCTTGGTCGGAGTTCAAGAAGCTAAAGAGATTACGAGATCGAATTATTCACATGAAGTCCCAAGATAGGATATCTTCAGGCCCAGAAAACAATACTTTGTGGCATCAATTGCTAAAGCTTAGTACGCCTCATAGGACTGCATTTGATGTAATTAAATATTTCACTACGAAAATGGATTCACCTCCCCAGTGGGTTGAATATGCAAATTTGTAGATTTCATAAAAAGCAAAAGTAGCGCTCATACAGTTTATAAACGTTAAAAGTCAAAGGAGTGAAAGATGATCGATTGGGTAATTGTCAGGTCTTCCGCAATAAGAAGAATTGGCTACGACGCTTCCACAAGTCGTATGTATATCGACTTCGAAGACAGCGACCCGTATTACACTTTCTGCGGTGTACCAGAGCATGCATTCCGAGAATTTATCAATGCCCGTTCAGTAGGTCGGCATTATCATCATTACATCAAAGACAGGTATGACTGCTAGTAGCAAATAAGATTTTAACGAGAGCTGGCTAACTTCTACCACATTGTGCTTTCGGCTCCATTCGGTTGCGCTCGACATTTGTCGGAAATATGAGCGCTATTTATTTTTTGAGATTTTATGCCACAAGAACAGCGGTTAATCCCGTTAGTACGAACAAATACATCGGATGAACGAGCCGTAGCAACTGGCAATAATGCCAGTTGGCAATGTTGTTGTTCGCGTGAGCTTCCTTTACTCGGTAAGTCAGGGCAACTTAAAGGACCAAGCGAGAATACGTGTGTAATCTCCCCAGATTGCGATATGAGATATTTTGTTGAGCCTGGCAGTGGTGACTACAAGCGAGGAGTTAACGTCCGCTCCTAGCTAAAAGCTGACACTCCCGAATCAGTGCTCGGTCAATGTATTAATCCACTGAATCGCATCCTTGACCGGACGCGTAGAAGACTCATCGACAGCTATTCTGCCACCGAATACTTTGGTCTTACTTGCCATAATTGCTGTCGTAATATTTAAGGTTGCCCCATTACTTAGATTAAACGGACGGTTAGCTGTCGACATACCACACGATTTTTTGCCAAAAGAGCGGATATTAGGTTTACCTTTTTTAAAAGCGACTAATAATGATTCTCCGGAGCTCGCTGTTTGTTCGCTACTTAACACTGCTATTGGCATGTTTGCACCTCCCACTGGAGGCTTTTCAATTCCAATCATAAACTGATTATTGAGAAAACTCCGTCCATCATAGGTTCCCCAGGCGGTTTTGGAGCCATCAGGTTTCACAAAATAACCATGTACTCCGTTGCCTAGCAATGGCGCGACCCCAGCTAACATCGGCCACATATTCCCACCTTTGTTATACCGAAGGTCGATAATCCAGGCTTTTGTATCGCGCTCTTTCTGCCTGTTGATCTCATCACGCAATTCTTTGATATAGCGAAGTTTAGCCTTCTCTGAGGGGGCATTGAAGCTATTGACGCGAAGGTAGCCAATGTGTCCAGGAATGATAGGCAAGTCATAGGTATTCGTTGCCACACATTCAAACTTTCTTTGCATCACAAACTTTGGTTCAACGGCACTTTTATAAAATGTATGGCCGGTATCAGCTCGCTTTAAGATGAGAGTTAGCGCCTCGCGTAAATTATCTCTGGTAAATGGACGTTCAATACTATCTAAATCAGACTTTAATACACGCCAGTTTACCTGGTCACGCGTAACAACATGCTCCCTCATCAAATCCAGAACTTCATATGCTGTCGCTTCAGGAGTTACATCCTCGCCACGCACTGAATCTTGAGCGTGTACCGAAAATGTTAGTAGCTGTAAAAGCAGAAAAGTGCGAAGTATAAGCACCGACTTGAACCTCACTCCATGTGAAAAAGTTACCTTACACCAAAATGCTAATACAAAGAAAATTTCCCTTCTTCTATTTCCATGTTTGGTTTTCCATTGCTCGCTCACAGCAGACTGTCAGGTTAGTGCTAGGATCGAACATTGCTCAAAAAGAATTGGGGTCAAAAGTGTGTTGAATAAACTCAGGGCTTACCGGTTTTGATTTTTAAAATGTTCCTAGTTGTCTGGGGCTCGTAAGAATCTAGCTGCTGAAATTGCCAACCGTTCAGTTGGTTAAAATTACTGAACACTTTCCAAAACTGGCTGAAGTTGTCGTCTGTTGAAAAATCTCGGTTATCAGAGTCTGAAAAAGGCACAACGTAAACGATGAAAAAGTTGAATACACGCAGGAGAGAAACCACATGAGGAGTACTCACTTCATTGTCCAGCCTCACATAGTTTGTTAGTGATGGTCTATCTTGACAGTGGTTGGGGTTAACTAAAACTGCTACCTTAGGTAGAGAAGTCTCAAGTTTACGAGTAGACTTGATCCACTTAATAGTCTCCTCCAGGTTCGGAACTATGGAGCTGTCGACAGTAGATAAAGTAAGTTTACAAAGAGCCTTGTAGATATTGACAGAGGGATGGGATTTCTGTGCTCCTAAATCCAATGTAATTTGACTCTCAGTACTTTTATCTATGGTTTCGGGCTGTACTAGCACGACTCCGCCAGTATGCTCTATAGTCGTGCTACCGCGTTTGATCTTTTTCAGCCCGCCTTTGCCTCTAACACCAAAAAACACCCGCGGAATATCAAGGTACTCTATTAGCGCCGGCTCAATATTGTCTCCAAAGAACTTATTACAATCATCACATTCTTCATTAACAAACAAACTTTTATTACCTAATGATTCTGGAATAGCATGAGCTCTATGACTGAAAGAAGCTCCTTCATCAAGGCTTCTACTACAGAATCGGCAGATTCGGTTTATCTTGTTGGACTCTCCTATAAAAGTTCTGACGTCACTCCTCAATGTCTTTATTTGATATCTTTTTAATACGTCTCCATATTCATCTTTAGCTTCTTCAATACGTTTTCTTAGCTTTTTCCTAGCACTCAGGATTGACGACTCCTCATTCAGAGCATTGATATAACTTTGAACCTCGAGTTGCTGAAAGTCATCTAACGGTAGTTCTTTCCCGATCAAAAAATAATCGCCGATGCGCACCTGGGATAGTTGTGACTTTAACTTATTAAATTGAGGTTGGCTTTCAACGTATGCAGATAAAAAGCTATCGAGTTTCTCTTTCTTCTCCTCGCTCATTAGCTGCTCAGTTGAGACGCATCCTTTATCGTCACACAAGCATTCCAAAAGCTCTTTTAACAACTGGGGATTACTATCAAACCCCAATTCAGCGGCATTCTTGTCTGTAATAAAAGTAATGCGTCTTATATTCATTGGTTAATGTTGGTTCATTACGAATGTAGTCTTTCCAGAAAAAAGAGTGTAGCCCACAGAATTTCTGGTTTCTAACTTTACTCCTGGAATCGGCATTTGAACTTACCGCATTTTTATGTAATTGCAAAATGTCCGCTTTGAGCGAGAAGCGGAAGTTCTTTTCCATCGCATACTAAAATTCAAGCCGTTTCAATAGATTTGCAGCAGACAAATGCGTCGTCTAGTATCAGGTTTTCCTAATCTGATTTTGGCAGTTATTAAG
>Ga0114908_1001659_pt1 | contig 11169 bp, 9 predicted proteins | sample MalvireepMed_s17_FD_87292 | JGI IMG/M metagenome (GOLD analysis project Ga0114908, IMG submission 87292) | Marine viral communities from the Global Malaspina Expedition - Malaspina viral metaG DeepMed_s17 | ecosystem: Environmental > Aquatic > Marine > Oceanic | place: Mediterranean Sea... | reverse complement strand
TTCTACGGATATTATGGAGGCTTAAATACTGTTGGAGATTTAGCTAGTTATGGACAGTTTGCTGACGACTCAACGTTTGAAATAATTCCAGCATGGCAAAATAAACTTCAGGCAATGGCCTTTGAAGACGCCATCTATACGCGAAATTCGCATTTTTCTTACGAAATCAAAAATAATAGATTACGGATATTCCCAAAACCAGTTCGAGTGCTTCCAGATGATATGTGGATTGAATTTTTTGTTCGAAATGATATATGGGAAGAAGATGACGCAAAGCAAGACGGAACAGAAGGCATTAATAATATGAGCACTTTGCCATTTGACAACCTTCCTTACAATAATATTAATGCAATTGGAAAACAATGGATCCGTAGATTTGCCTTGGCGATATGTAAAGAGATGCTTGGATACGTTAGAAGTAAATTTAGCTCAATTCCAATTCCAGGAGATTCGATTAGCTTAAATGGAGGTGATTTAATATCGCAAGCTAAAACTGAGCAACAAGCATTACGAGACGAGCTTAAAGCGACACTAGAGGAACTAACTTACTCGAAAATTGCAGAAAAAGAAGCTATGGCCATTGATAGTGTAACCAAAGTACAAGAAAAAATGCCCTATCCTGTGCCAATAGTGTTAGGATAAAATAGAACATGTCTAATGAATGGAGCCAACCAGATCAGCCGCCCCCTCCAATGTTTTTGGGGAAGAAGGAACGAGACCTTGTTAAACAGGTCAACGACGAGCTTATCGAAAGAGTTATTGGACAACAAGTTTTATATTATCCAATTAGCTTAGAGCATACAAACTTTCATTCATTATATGGTGAGGCGTTGGAAAAAACATTTTTACCACCAGTTAGGGTTTACGCTTTGATTGTATGGCAAGGTTATTCAACAGAGGTAACAAATTTGGGAATTGATAGACGACCGTCAATTACTGTCCACTTCCACAAGCGAAGGCTGACAGAAGATCAAGATCTTTTTGTCCGAGAAGGAGATTTTGTTTTATATGGCCCTGATTATTATGAAATAACTACTTTGAATGAGCCAAAACAGCTTTTTGGCCAAATTGATCACAAAGTCGAGATTGAAGCAAGCTGTATTAAAGCTCGCAGAGGATTGTTCGATGGCTCATAAAGAATTTCCCATTATACCATCTACAATAGAATCAATTGATGAAACCTTTTTTAAATGGGTGGATGAAGAAATTAATGTATATGCGACAACAAACAAAGGCTGGAAAAAAATACCTGCAATTTGGGTCTCTGCGGAAAGAGCTTTCCAAGTAAAACATAAAAAAGAATTACGAGACGACGCTGGTTCTTTAATTTTGCCCCTGTTGACCGTTGAAAGAACTGGAATCTCTAAAGATCCTCACAAGAAAGGAGCTTTTTGGGGAAATGTGCCTCCTGTAGACGATTATAGAGGAGGGTCAATAACCATTGGAAGAAAGATCAATCAAGATAAGACTTCAAACTTCGCCAATGCAAAATCTTTTCGCAACAACAGACAAGTTAATTTTCCGGAGGCGAATGAAAAGATAGTTTATGAATATACTTCTATTCCAATGCCAGTTTATATTACTGTAACTTATAACTTAACATTAAGAACGGAGTATCAACAACAAATGAATGAAATGATGACTCCTTTTATTACGAGAACAGGAGGGATTAATTATTTCTCCTTAAGAAGCAATGGTCATTTTTATGAAGGGTTCATCCAGCCGAGCTTCTCTTCCGGAAACAATGTAGCAGGACTAGCACAAGATGAAAGAAAGTATGAAACGACTATTCCAATAGAAGTATTAGGATATTTGATTGGAGAAGATAAGAACCAAGAAGCTCCAAAAGTTGTTATTCGCGAAAACCAAGTTGATGTCAAACTCCCCCGAGAAAGAGTCATTTTTGAAGATGATCCCGATTGTGAGGATAAAGCTTCTTTTTGCAGAGAATAGAGGACTTTAGAAGTTTTTATTACTATTTATTAAAGAAAATATTATATTTTCACTAAGGAGAATAACATGTCACTCGAAGCCGTTAGTAAATTTAAATTTGTATCCCCCGGAGTTTTTGTTGATGAAATTGATCAATCACAATTACCCAAGTTGCCCGCAAGAATGGGTCCAGTCATTGTTGGCCGCGCAGAACGCGGACCAGGCCTGAGACCTGTTTTATTGAATTCGTATTCAGAATTCGTAGAAATGTTTGGCAATCCAATCGGCGGTGGCAAATATAATGATACTTGGAGAAATGGAAACTTCTCCGCGCCCACATATGCTGGGTATGCCGTACAAGCTTATTTAAGACACAGTAACCCAGTTACTTTTGTTAGGCTTGTAGGCGCTGAACACAGCACACCAGACACTAGTGGCGACACGGCACATGAACAAAGCGGAAAAGCCGGCTGGCAAACGGCCAATGCTGTCAGCAATGCCACAACTGGTGGTGGAGCTTATGGTTTGTTTGTTATTCCTTCTGGAACGGTAGGCACCAGGGCCACAGCAGTCGACTGCATTGATACAACTGGCTATGTCGCTAGCGCCGCGGACGCTTCGTTTACAATATTGATCCCAACGGCCAACGGCGGACTAGGCGGCACAGCTGTTACAATTTTACTTGATATAGATAAAGATGACGTCGACCAAGCATCTGCCGCCGATAACACAATCACAATCGGGACCAAAGACGGTACCGACGCGCAAGTGGCATCATTTCTTGTCAATGTTATTAACGGAGTAACCGCTGGGCGCTTCGTATATGCATCAGAGGGCAACGGACAAGCCGGTCACGACCTTGGTGTCACTGCGGCGCTCACCGCCCCCGGTGCCACAACAATCACACTGACGATGGACCAGCCTGGAACCGCCGGCGACATCGAAGGCGCGCTAGCCAACACCGTCCAGGACGTAGTTAAGGTGACAGATTTTTCTAACGCCGCCGCAGGCACCCAGGCTGCTCTAACTGGCACTCTTGCAGCCGTTTGGTACCTTGAACAAGGAACAATTGAACTCTCAGGAGTATTAAGAGATACAGAACATCTTGATCCTCCAATTCAGGCAAGTGGATCCAGTGTTATGATCAAGTCAACAGATAACGGCAACACCGAGTGGAAAGTTATAATTAAGGATGGCCTCCTGGAAAAACAAGTTGAATCCGCATTCAATTTTAATCCAAACTCTCATAAATATATCAGAAAAGTATTTAATACAGATCCTCAACTTGTAAATAGTCAAATTTTTACGAGTGATGAAGGACTAACAAATTATTGGTTAGGTGACTCTTATGAAAGAGCGGTTGCTGATAAAATTACTACCGCCGACCCGAGTTTTGGCACCATCGTCGCATTGTCGGATGGCGCGTCACCTCAAAATGAATACAGCGATATGAACAAGCCCTATCTTGCATCTGAAACTGGCTGGTTTATCTCTCAGGACTTAGTTAGTGGTGACGACTCAAGTTTCGATCCAACAACTCATTCGACTAGAACTAAAAAGTTATTTAAGCTTATTTCTCTTGATTGCGGATCCGAATGGAATCAGAACAATCTTAAAGTCTCTATTCAGGATATTAGACCCGGGAAAAGCAAGAAAAATTGGCCAAAATTTTCAGTAGTAATACGTAAACTCGAAGACAATGACAAAAGAATGAAAATTGTTGAAAGGTTTAGTAATGTTAATTTAAATCCGGTTTCTCCAGATTATATTGGTCGCAGAATAGGAACTAGATATCTAACTTATGACTCTACTTTGCGTAGGTTTGTAACACATGGAGATTATGCAAATGTTTCTCGCTGGGTTCGAGTAGAAGTTAACAAAGGACTTACAAAAGAAGAATATCCATTTGGTGTTTATGGACCATGGCGATTTAAAGGGTTTACCGCAGCGAGCGGCACCGCCGTCCAGGCAATCCTCGACAGCCAGACATTCATCGAGTGCGGTGATGCAACTATTGCACGCGCCTACGACCAGGGTGATGAGGATGTCGGCGCTAATAAAATAGCCCAAAATAATACAATTTATTGTGGCACAATCCCCATGTCTGCTTCATTTGAGTTCCCAGCAGTGCCACTAAGACAGAACGGTACTGACGGTAATATTATTGATCAAAAAAGGGCATACTGGGGCGTTGACGTTAGTCAAACTGGCAATGGAGTTACCACTTTTGAACAAAGCACTAAAGACGTTTTGCGGAATAAACCACTTCAAAATAGCACTTCAGATTTTGATCAAGCGGGAAATGCATATGCTGAATATTCATGGATATTTACATTAGACGATGTTCAGTATGATCCTGATGCAGGTAATTGGACTTATACTAGTGGCAGCCGCGTGGCAGGAAACTCTTATACATCTCTAAGCGGCAGCGATAAATTACTAACCGGTTCCGAAGCAGGAATTGATAAATTTACAACTGTTTTTTATGGCGGATTCGATGGCCTAGATATTACAGAGCGAGAGCCATTTAGAAATACTTATCTTGCGGATGGCACTGATAGAATAAATTATGCATATAATACATTAAATCAAGCTATTGATCTTGTAAAAGATGCTGAAAAAGTTGAATGCAACTTGATGGCAATTCCTGGCGTAACTAATCGAGACATCACAAAGAGGCTTATTACCACTTGTGAAGAACGAGCAGATGCATTGGCCGTTATCGATATCGAAAGAGATTATGTCCCTGATACGGAGCACAACGCTAACACTTCGGAGGCGTCGTCTATGGGCGATGTTGACGAGGCCGTGGCCAGAATAAAAGATAGAGATCTTGATTCAAGCTATGGCTGTTGCTATTATCCATGGGTACAAGTTAAAGATTCTGTCGATGGCACATCTTTCTGGGCACCACCCTCAGTGGTTGCTTTAGGCTCGATGGCTTATACAGAAAGCAGAAAGGATGTTTGGTTTGCCCCTGCAGGCTTTAGCCGCGGCGGCTTAACTGAAACAAACGCCGGCGGCGTTACAGTTTCTGCGGTAAGACAAGATTTGACCTCCAAACAACGAGATCAGCTTTATGAAGTGGGAATTAATCCAATTGCCTCTTTCCCCGCTGAAGGAATTGTAATTTTTGGTCAAAAAACATTACAAAGTGTTCAATCTGCCTTAGACAGAGTAAATGTTAGAAGACTGTTGATCTTCCTTAAGAAGGAAATTTCACGAATTGCTTCTAGAACTTTGTTTGAGCAAAATGTTCAAGAGACGTGGAACGCTTTTAGTGGCGAAGTCGATAATATTTTGAGCGCAGTCCAAACAAGACTTGGTCTGACGGATTATCGACTCATTTTGGATGAAACGACTACAACGGATGAGTTGGTTGATAGAAACATTTTATACGCTAAAATTTACTTGAAACCGGCACGCTCTATTGAGTTTATTGCACTTGACTTTATTATTACAAGTTCAGGCGCATCATTTGAAGATTAATAGAGGGAAAAAAAATATTAAGGACTATTTATCTATGAAGCGATAGTTCTACTATAAGGAGAAGCAAAAAATGGGTTTTTGGTCTGAAGGAACTGGTCCCGAGGTAAAACGTGGTTATCGATGGGTAGCCTACTTCAATAATTTAGATAGATGGATGGTTAAGTCTGTTACTAAACCAACCTTTTCAATTTCAGAGACTTCGCATAGATTCATTAACCATACATTTTGGTATCCTGGTAGAGTAGAATGGAACGCAATTGATATTACACTAGTGGACCCGCTTAATCCTGATGCAACAAAGACAATTTTGCATATGATTGAAGCCGCTGGTTATCAAGTCCCAGATAGAATATATGAGCAATGGAGAACAATCTCAAAAGCTAGTGCCGTTGCTGCTCTAAAACGCCTAAAGATTCAACAACTTAATTCTGTAGGAAATGTTGTTGAAGAGTGGGTTCTTAAGTCGCCTTGGGTTAAAGACGTTAGATTTGGTAGTTTATCTTATGATTCTGAAGACATCATGGATATAACTTTGTCAATTCGTTATGACTGGGCAAACTTGTGGACATCGAACAATTCTGTACTTGGCGCAGCGCCAGGAATTTCAGAAGCGGCAGCGTTCCCGTCTTCCTATAAAAGGTCTTAATACCGAATCAATAATTAAGAGGCAATAATGAGAAACAATGAAGAACGTTTCACCAAAACAAGAATAAATTCAGATCCACCACCCGCTCCCGTAACTGCAAACAATTCGAACGACGCGCTGTTAAATTTTGTAGCGCCTACAGATTTTGTTGAATTACCATCGAAAGGAAAGTTTTATCCAGAGGGGCATCCCCTAGGCGGAAAAGACAATCTAGAGATTCGTCAAATGACTGCGAAAGACGAAGATATTTTAACTTCTAATGCGCTACTCAAAAGAGGAATTGCAGTTGAAAGATTACTACAAAATTTAATTGTAGATAAAAATGTCAATGTAAATAGTCTTTTGTCTGGCGATAGAAATGCAATCCTAGTCAGAGCCAGAATTTCAGCATATGGAGCAAAATATAAAACAAAAGTTCAATGTCCAGTTTGTGTACAATTTTCAGATCATGATTTTGATTTATCAGAGATGATAGTCAACTATGGATATGATTCAAGTATAGAAGGGGTAACAGCGAACAAGGGTGACAATTTTGTTTTTGAACTGCCAACTAGTAAAGTAAATGTTGAAGTTAAATTACTTAACGGAGAAGACGAAAAGCGGCTTACTATAATGGCAGAAAAGGGAAGGAAGCATAACTTGCCAGAAACTGGATGGACAGATCAATTAAAATCTTTTATTGTTTCAATTAATGAAGTAACAGATGTAAATGTAATTGAGCGATTTATTGATAATATGCCAGCCAAAGACTCTAGGCACCTTCGACAGACTTATGCGAAATTGGTGCCAAATGTCGATTTAAAGCAAAATGTTGTTTGCGGTCAATGTTATTCTGAAGTTGACATGGAGGTTCCGCTTACTGCGGACTTTTTTTGGCCTAACGAGTGATTACATGGAGTCGGTATATGAGCAATTCTTTTTGCTCAAATATCATGGTGGATGGAGCTTTATAGAAAGTTACAATCTCCCAGTCGGTCTAAGGAACTGGTTTATAAAAAGATTAATTAATCAGTTTGAAAAAGAAAAAGAAGATTACGACAAAATTAACAATTCTAAAAAATAATTTTTTATTTCCCCACCAAACTAATTATAGATAATGGAGGTTCAATTATGAGCAGATTGGTACCTATTGTATTAGACTTTAGAAAAGCAAAATACTTAAATGAAAGTTTTCTTACAATGTTCGGTGCAACATTGAAAGAGATACTTAGAAGAATGTTTGGCCGAGTGCCATCAATAGATGAGCTTGAGCAACATTTAGAAGAACAAGAAACAGAACAAGCAGAAGAGCCAAATAAATACAATGTAAAAATAAAAGGAAGTAAAGCCCAAATAGGCGCCTTTTTAAAAGCCTTGATGGCAGAAAAAAAATATATAGAAACATATACAAATTTTGGCTATGAGGATGAACGCACTCGCGAAGTAAAATATGAATTAAATAATGCTGTAGAAGAGTTTGAAGGAACAACAGGTCTTATATGGCCATTTAATTAAGGAATATATAACCAGTGGCAAACGGTCCAGACCCAAAACAACTAGCGCAAGCGGCATCAGAAGCCCGCCGCTTAAAAGCCAGTCTCGAAGAAACTAAAGCTACTCTGCTTGAGATCTTGCAGCTTAATGCGCAGCAGTCTGAAAAGAACAAAGAAATATTAGCAACGAAAGCACAAGAGCTTGAACTCTGGAAGCAAGAACAATCTCTCATTATAGAGGTTCAACAATCTCAAGGCCGATTAGTTGATTTAGAAAATAGAAGAAACAATGCTTTAAAAGAAGAAATTGGTTTACTTCAAAGAGAATTAACAATAATGGTCCAAGGCCCTCGTGCACGAGAAAGAGCCTTAAAAGACAATCTTGCTGCTCAAGAGAAGCTTGGTACACAGATCCAAACGCTTCAAAGTCAAGAGGCCGCCAATGTGGATAGAATAAAAGCAAAGCAAGGCGAGTTAAACAGCCTTAAAGGAGAAGAGGCCCGGCTGTCAGCTAAAAATTTAGACATGACAGAGCAACAACGCGCTGCATCTGTACGACAGCTTTCCCAGGAGATTCAGCTTAGACAAGCAAAGATGGCCACTTCAAAACAGGCTCAAGAATCTGCACAAATGTTATTTGGTTTAGATAGCAAGTGGCGAAATACGTTGGTCGGCGCCCTGGCGCAACAAGCAGAAGCTGGAATGCGCGCCAGAGGAGTTATTCAAGGCCTTGTTGAAACAGCAAATAGTTTAGTTCGATCATTAAATAATGCTTCATCGGTTGCAAATGTTGCCGGATCAACTTTAATGAAAATCCAAGAACAGACTGTCACAATAGTAACGCAGATTGACCGATCAGAAGTGGCACTAAGACGAGCAACGGGTGCCAGTGCAGATTTTGCGGCCGGCCTAACAACAACATTTAGAGACAGAGAAATTAAAAGAATGGCCGCCTCTTATGACGAATTAAGTCGAATGCAATCGGCATTATTTGCTGGAGCCCGACAATATTCTGCGATGCTGCCTAGCCAGCGAATGGAGCTTGATCGTGTTGCAATGGCGGCAAATCGTGCTGGGGTTTCTTTTGAAGATATGGCAACAGTTGTTGATAAATCAACACGTCTTTTTGGAGATAGATCTACTGCTGCGATTCAAAGGCTCTATAGCTCTGCAGTTTCTATCGGAGAAGTACCATCCCGTCTAGTTAAACAATATATTGGTGCATTAGATACTTTAGCGCAACATTCTGGCCCAAGAGCGATTCAAGTACTTCAACGATTAAGTGCAATTTCCAAAGCCACAGCCATTGATACGCGCGCATTAATAGATGTGGCTAAACAATATGATACTTTTGAAGGCGCCGCCAATGCAGTTGCGAGATTAAATACTGCACTTGGAGGCCCATACCTTAGTGCCATTCGAATGTTAAAAGCAGACGAAGGCGAAAGACTCATGATGTTGAGGCAAATGGCACAAACTACAAATTTAAATTGGAAAGAGCTTAACAAATTCCAAAGAAACTTAATAGCTACTGCTTCTGGCTTTACAAGCCTCGCATCCGCGGCAGCATTTTATACTGGCAACATGGATAAATTTAGACAGCTTACTAAAGCACAAGAAGAAAATGTGAATGCGCAACAAAGATTAATTCAAGCAGGCTCATCGTTGGTAACAATCGGACAAAGAATTGGCCGCGCGTTTAATGAATTTGGCCGATTTGCAAAAGAAGCCGTACCATACCTCAGAGCGTTTGCACAGATTTTAAACTCATTAGGGCCGATGGAAGCTTTTAAATATTATGTTTGGGCCAAATTAGCCACAGCAGTCGCTGCTTATGGTGCAAGAGTTTCTGCCGTAGCTATAGCAACTCGCGGATTAGCCGGAGGTATGAAAAGCCTAGGCCTTTCATTAGTTTTCATGGCACCACTTTTATATACAGCATATGCAGGCATAAAAAGGCTAGATGATGAAATGAGCAAAGAGCACTCGCCAAAAGCTTATACATTACCGTCAATTATGGCCGGTGGCCTTAGTCAATTAGCATCTGCCTCAAAACTGGCCGGCCCACACCTTAGAGATTTAGGAGTGGTCCTGCAAAATGTTAGCAGAGTAAAAACAGATTCTATTACACAATTAGGATTTGCGTTTTCCGCTCTAGGCCGCGCGGCACAAACAAACATTGAAGCATCAGGGATCGTCAGAGGGATTGGAGGTATTGCTAGAGCCATTACAAACTTAGATACAAAAAGAGTTCAATCATTTGCAAGTGCGATAGGCAGCTTAAGCTATGCTCTACAAAAAATGCCTAAAGAAACAGTTGTTGAAGTTGCAGCACTAACAAGAGCACAAAATGCAGGAGTGTCTATGGCGGCAGGCGCAAGAACTGGAGCAGGAGTTCAAGCTGGTGGTACCGCAGCTGTTCAAGCAGCTAGACAAGCAGAACCACCACAAGGTGGATCCAGACAAGGCGCGGCAGAATCAGGTGTGTTAGTAACAGACAATATTACTTTACAGATTGGTGATGATGTTGCGATAACACGAAGAGTCCAAGACATTGTAAGACGTGAAGGGGAAAATATTCGTGGGCGAATCGCACGAACAGCGTAGGAGAAATTAAAGATGGTTAAACTTTATAGTGATCCAACAGATAGAGCCTATGACACTTCATGGGGAAAAATAAAAATTGTTCATTTGGGATCTCAAGGTTCCAGACAACCATTGACAGTTGAATTTAAAGCTTTTGTCACAAGGTTTCAGGATTCATATGATGGAAGTTATCAAACAGTTCAATATCCAAATCAAACTACTCCCATTGCACATCAATCAACGCCATATAGGAGAATCGCATTACAATTTTTAGTGCCCGCAGCTAGCGAAGAAGAGGCATTGCAAAATTTAAAAAAATGTGAGCAAATGGCGAATATAGTTATGCCTTTAAAACAATATGTTGGCGGTAACAAAAGACAATATTTGCCAAAAACATCTTTTGTAGGACTTAAATTCGGAAATTTTATACAAAGCCCCGCCGGCCAACCTATGCCAGGTTGGATAAATGGATTTACATTTAATCCAAATTTTGAAGAAGGAATGTTTATTGTAAAAGATAATGATGCTTTTAGCAACCCTGGCCAAGGACATTATCTTCCAAAAGTACTTGATATTAGTTTAACATTTATGCCATTCATGACAAGACACGGCGGGTTAGGATTTAACGCCTCAGAAAAAGTATGGGAAGATAGACACTATCCATATGATGTTGAATTTATTGGCACCAGTACCGAACTCCAAGAAGCGGCTGCCTCGACCGAAACGGATGTAGACAAGGTGCAAGATACATCAAAACTAGAATCGCAGATCGAAGCCGGCCAAGGCGAGAAATTGACCGGAGGAACGACCCCGTGAGATATAGTAAAAGAATGAAAGCAATAAACGATGAACTTTTATATGAGGATCATTTTATAAAAAGAAAAGTTAGATTTATTGAACAATTTACAACTCCAAAGTTGATGCATCCATCAATACAACAGATAAAAAATTTAACAAACGTGCGACGAGTATGGAAACAAGGGGATAGGTATTATAAACTAGCTCATGAATATTATAATGATTCAAAACTTTGGTGGGTCATTG